>Ga0302271_10002491_pt1 | contig 16507 bp, 13 predicted proteins | sample III_Bog_N1_1_FD_198767 | JGI IMG/M metagenome (GOLD analysis project Ga0302271, IMG submission 198767) | Peat permafrost microbial communities from Stordalen Mire near Abisko, Sweden - III_Bog_N1_1 | ecosystem: Environmental > Terrestrial > Soil > Wetlands > Peat | place: Sweden: Abisko...
GAAATTGTTTAATCAAAGTGAGGATAAAAGTGGCTATTTGAGGCATATTCTTTCATGTGGTTTAATAAGAGAGAAAGAGAGAGTTAAATTGTTTAGCCAGCCCCCTTTTTTTAAATAATATCATTGTCTCCCTTTTTCAATTTTTCAACACTCTAATAATCTAAGATATTTTATTAATTACTCGTTTAATTATTTATTTTTAGGTGAAATTAGGAACGATTAATGGACAATAAGTCGCTTGCAAGATCTTTAAGAGTACTCACAGTCTCGCTTAGAACATGAAGGCTCTTAAGCAGGAAATCGGCATCATGCAGAAGTTGCACTAGGCAAACTTGGTTAATTTAATCGAAGTCATTGAAAACGGTACCTACACTAAAAAGAATGGCACTACTTATGAAGCTCTGTGCATCGTTTTAGAATTCTGCGCAGGTGGTGAATTATTTGAATATGTTGCCAACAGCGGTAGATTCTCTGAAGAAGTCGCTCGTGCTTATTTCCATTAGCTTATCACTGGGCTAGAGTATATGCACGCTAACAACATTTCACACAGAGATCTTAAGCCTGAGAATCTATTGTTCGACAGCTAATTTACTTTAAAAATTGCTGATTTCGGATTTTCTACTCTTATGGCAGGCAAGGACGGAAATGGACTCCTGAAGACTTGCCTTGGAACTGAAAGTTACATGGCTCCTGAAATTCACGCAAAATAACCTTACATTGGATCGTCTGTTGATCTCTTTGCTGCTGCGATTATCCTGTTCATCATGTACGCAGGCACTCCTCCTTTCTCCAAGGCTGATCCCAAAGATCCCTACTATAAATTACTTTGCTCAAACAGACACGACACCTTTTGGTAGGCACATCTTAAGAACAAAGGATCAGAGAATTTCTTCTCACCTGATTTCATGAACTTCATGAACTCCCTCCTCGCTCAAGACGCCGCTCAAAGACTCTCTCTTGCTGAAGTTAAGAGTCACCCTTGGTACAATGGACCAGTTACTCCTATTGATTAGATTAAATAGTAGTTCTTAGTGAGATACAACTCCGTTCAAGCTGCTATTGAGAAGGAAAGACTTGAAAAACAACAACAAAAGCTTCAGGAAAAGAATAAAGAACCTGGAAATATGAGTAAAAATCAAATAAAATATATTTTTCTTAATCATATTTTTCTAATTATTTTCCTTTTTTAAATAGTGTTCGCTGGAGCCAACAAATTCAGAAGTGGTGGAGACGACCAAGCAAATGAATTCGCTGGAATCGAACAAGCCTTCAATCTCCTATCTGTCAAGAGAACTCTTCGTGACATCGAGGAAGGAGACGACAACACATCTTCTTTAAAAACTGCAGCTGATGCTGAATACTTATTCAAGTTCTTACTTAAGAAATACAGCGATTTCGCACAAAAAGCTGAACCTTCCGACAAATATTTCAAGATCAAGTTCCAAGCTGTTGATAGCAACCAAATCCCAGTTGAGTTCTCTGTCGAAATCAAGAAAGTTGACGAAGAAATCAACATCCTCGATTTCTAGAAACAACGTGGTCAAGCACTCAGCTACTTCGAGATTGTCAATAAGATCAAGGATCAGATTGTCGCTCTCTGAGAGACAAAAACAATCCTTGCTAATGTTCTCACCAAAGGATAAAAAAAGATTTATATTTTCTGCACGTTGTACTATCAATTTGAGATGATTTTCTGCAGATTCTAACAAAATATAATTTTCATAAATCTATTGAACAAGAAAGTGAAATAACTGAGGCATTCTTTACATTTTAAAACATACTATTCTACTATTAATACTCATAGGAATATAAGAAAGAAAAGAAGAAAGAACATTTCAATGCAAACGCAAGACATCAAGCAGAAATTCGATCGAGTTTAGAGCAACTTTTTCATTTTCTATGACGCAGACTGCAGAATTTATGTATTCTTATCTAATCCATAATCAAGATCATTGAGTAATTCATTTTAGCTATGCAGTTCATCGTTGATTTAGGTCCCTCCGTGCTTGATCCTTCCCACAGCTGATAGCATAGAGTCAATTACTTTTTCTTGTTATTAATTCTCATCAGCATGAAACTTCATTATTTAATTCCTAGATTAACCCTCAATGTCATATTTATCCTCAAATTTTTCAGCTTTTTTGTTATTATTAGTTACATTATTAAAGAACTAAGCATGTATGGCTTTTCTGCTTTGTTCTAATTCAGCTAACAACTTTCTTCTTGCTTCTAGTTCCCTAGCAGTGATACCTAAACTTTATTAGTTTTTCTCCTATTATTTAACAAGCTCTTGAACTCTGATTAAGTCAACTGTGAAGCTCTTCAACTATCCTCTGATCTCTGCATCCATTGAGCCTATTGGTTTCCCGTTTGCTTTCATTTCATTTCTTTTCTGCACATCGCGATTTAAAGAAGTTTGTAATTTTTTGAGATCGTCATATTCTTTTTAGTAGGTACCCATTGCGGTATTATTTATTCTGATCAATATGCTTATCCTTTCTAGCTTTTTGGATTTTACTAATAATCAAAAACTAACAAATTAAGGATTCTAAGATGTTAGGATAAACAAATTATTCTTATTCTTTTGTAGATTTTGATTTAAAAAACGCAAAAATAGTCAATATGTTCTTATTGCCATTTTTTTGTTTGAATAAGCATAGCATACACAATGATGGAAAAATCTAGATTTTGGTTTTATAGGAGATTTATGAAAATCATTAATTAAGATGGCATTCATTTTTTGAAATGCAAGAAATAAGGAAAGATAATATTTTTCTGGTGAAGTTATTAAAATAGAATAATTTTGGAAGTGCTTAAGACAAGTGATTGATCATTTTGGAAAGAATCAAAATTTTGTCATAAAATAGATTAGTTTTTTTTCAGATTTTTTACCAAAGAACTAGATAACAAATGGGCAAACTAAACCAAGTAAAAGAAAGATATATTTTTATATCGCCCACATTGCAAGCAGGCTGGGAAGATGAATCCAACATAAATGACTTTGAGGGCTCTAAAAAGCTTGGATAAGGTAGAGAAAACACTTTACAAATCAGTCTAGAAATCTATGGATTAGTCTGTTTTTACGCATATTTTTAAATAATTTGTTTTTAGGAGCGTTCGGTAGAGTCATAAAAGTATTGCATAAGAAAAGCAAGCTAACCTACGCTGTTAAAGAGATCAACAAAAAGAACTTAAAACTTAATAATATGCTAGAGCAAGTTGGAAATGAAGTTAAAATCATGTACTTACTCAATCACCCATACATCCTCAAACTTTACAATCACTTTGAAGACGATATAAACATTTCTCTTGTTCTTGAATTCGCTGAAGGGGTACATACACACATTTTCATAAATAATTTAGGTTCTATTTCATGAGCGCTGTTGCTAATCCTAATGACTTGTTTGACTAGGGACAACTTTACACAAAAATGTTTAGAACGCCTGAAAAAAAATTCGAAGAAAAAATAGTAGCAAAAGTAAATTTTTATTTCTTTTTATTGCTATTTTTTTTGAGTGAAATATGATAATTTGAAAGCAAAACAGTTGCTAACTTTATTTCTTCTTTTTTTTAGTATATCTACTAACTCTGTAAAGGTCTTGAGTACATTCATAAAAAGGGAATCATCCATAGAGATATAAAACCAGAGAATATTCTTCTAGATAAAGATGGAAATGTTAAATTAGCTGATTTTGGCTGGTCAAATTTTAAGTAAAGTAATGAAGTTCGTACAACATTCTGTGGTACGCTAGATTACCTCGCTCCAGAGATGCTTGATAGTAGTCATGAGCATGATTTCGGTGTGGATATTTGGTCTGTTGGTGTACTTTGCTATGAGCTTCAAACAGGGTTCAGTCCATTCGGACCAAAAAATAACCAAAATGATGCAGATTTTGTGGACTAATAGACACGTTCCAACATCAAAGTAAAAGGAGAACATAAAATATTACATTTTTGAGAATATACTCCAATTCAGTAATAGTTCATAATTAATAGAATAACTTTTTATTCTTTAGAATTTGAGATTCGATTTTCCTAAAGACTTCCCTCCCCTTGCGAAAGATCTTATCACCAAGATTCTAGTTAAAAATCCTAAGGGTAGACTTCCCTTAAAGGATATTCTTCTCCATCCGTGGATCACTTGTAAAGACAGAATAGAATTATTTGGCAAATAATTGATTATTTTCTTTGGTAGAAATCGTCGAGGGTGATTCTGAACCTGTTGTAGAGACAATAAGCTCCTAGAAAACAATTTAAAAGAGCAAATTAGCAGATGATTTTGGAATCTAGCCTAAGACAACATTCACTGAAGAAGAAATCTACTAAGCATCGCGTCCTGATAGTGTATTGCAACAACTACAAAACGAATTATTTCATGGATTATTAGTTATTTTGGATATTAAATTCCTCATTTTTTACTGTTTGCAGATTATAAACAAAGAATTCGATGAGACAAGCTCAATCAAAAGCAACATGGAACCATAGTAAAGATTAGTTAAATCCATAATTAAACTAGTGTTTACCATTTTATTCTTTGCATTCAAAGCTCGAAGTAATTGGGCAAAACAAACTTCATCCAGAGCGCAGGAAATGGCGATCTCAAACAATAATTCATAGATCAACTTTAAAATGAAGTAAAGAAGCTTAAAGCCACTGTGAATTCTCTTGAAGTCTACAAATAGAAAAAGGATAAAGAATGTGATTCCTTAAAGCAGTAGCTTGCTTATTTCAGTCAAAGTGGAACAGCTCAGCAAGCAGTTCCAGACTCAATCATTGAAAAACTCAAAGATAAAGATGAAAAATATGCAATTGTGAAAAAAGAATATGATTATATCAAACAAAAGTATTCAGAATAAGAATAGACGATTGCAAATCTGTAGAAAAAAAAGGAGACTATCGGAGATGATGCAAGATTAAATCGCTTAGAAGATGAGAACCTTTCTTACAGAATTTAAATAGAATAACTTAAATCAGAATTGGTAAAAGAGAATTTCAAAGAAAATTTACTCTTTTTTGAGATAATTATCAATTTCTATTCTAATAACAAAAATAGGGTAAACCACCTTAAAGTGGAGGAAAAACTGCCATCGAAGATATGATGACAAGGATCAATGATTACAGAGAAAAAAATGAAAAACAAAAGGAAGAAATCAAAAAGGTAGCAACAACATTTTGATGTCAAACCAATTGTTAAATTAAATAATTATTAATCAATTTTCATTTTTGTTTTTCTGTTTAATAACTGTTTTTAGAATCAAGAAGAAATAACTAAATTACAGCAATCTAAAAGTTCAGCCATGGGAATGAGCGGTAGCAGCTCCTCTAGCTCCCAAAATTAAATGGGAGATTTAGATTTTGTGCTGAAAGATCTAAAACAAAAGTAGCTTCAGTAGCTCAACGAACAGAATAAAAAGAAAATATGAAAAAGAATTCAACTTTATTTGTTGCTGTTTTCTCCCTCTCATTCGTCATCGAATAGCATACATCACTCTTAGATTTGAAAGAGTTCTATGTTTGCGTAATCTCTCTCTCAGCATTACTGAAAAATCATTTGGGAGGGAAAATTATTCCAAAAAATTCAATAATACGTAATTTTTTCTCTTGTCCATGGTTGAATCAATATAAATCAATAGTAACACTAAATTGAGATGATAAAGACCTAGGGTGACTCAATCAAGCGTTAAGGTTGAATTACGCAATACTTATGCTAGCTTCAATATTGTATTTTGTTTAAAATAAGAAGAAATAATTCTTTAAATTCGAGAGAAATAATAAAATTAGCCAAGTTCAATTAAACAAATTATTTGATACAAACTATCATTTTCGAATGAACTTTTTAAGAAAAAAAGTAGATATTCCCGAAACGAAGTAGAAGATATATGTTTTGTTGCCTGAAATAATTGTGGAAACAAAAAGAAGGATAATTTTGAATTGGGAGTAATATCTAATTTTTAAAATTTCTTGGATCAGATTACGATTGATTTGTATGTTTTTTTATTTATTAGTTCCCTCCCCCTTTCAAAAAAGCTAAAAAACGTTACAATCTTGAGGCAAATGCGTGTTTTGCTTTGATATCGTGAGTGATGAAGAACATTAAAGTGAATTTTAACTTTGTGAGATTGAAAGAAAATTTAATAAATAAGCATGTTGAGTTGTAAGTTAAAACTGTAAAGAAAAGAGTTGAAAAACAAGAAACAATAATGATAGTTATATGGCGCAGATGGAAGCCAAATAAAGAAGCAGAAAAAGGTAAACTTGTATGAAGAAAGTCTTCCCACGCAAGATCTCACTCGTTAAGAATAATCTAGTCTTTCTACGAAGGATTTCAAAAAAGAAAACACAGACTTAGAGATAAAAATAATAGTGAATATAAAAAGTATTAAAAATAAGTGCCAATTCAAAAACAGGGGAAAGGACTTGCAAAGAGAAGATTAATACTTTACTAAAAGAAAGAATTGATATTTGAGTAAATAGGAAAAGCGCATAAATTAGCTTACAAAGAATGGGAAAAATAGGTGATTTCTACGAAGGAAAGACAGTGTTGTTGACAGGTATCACAGGATTTTTGGGCAAAGTGATCTTAGAGAAGTTTCTTCGCGTGCTTCCTTAAGTCAAGAGGATCTATGTGTTGATCAGAAGCAAAAAGGGAAGTAGCGTAGAAGAGCGTTTCAAGAAGGTCATTCATGATTCAGAAATATTCTTTAAACTCCGATAAATGAAAGGAAATGATTTCTTAAACTACATTCTGTAGAAAGTTGTCCCTCTAGAAGGTAACAAATGAATGATTTAGATACATATTGTAGAGCTATTAGACAAATATTCAAATATTTTTACATAAAACAGGTGATTTACTGCAGGATAACCTTGGGCTATCCAATATGGACAAGCAGATTCTGATAGAAGAAGCAGACATTTTCCTGAATTGCGCTGCGTCAGTTGATTTCAATGCTAAATTGCATGACGCCATTGGAATCAATGTAAATGGAACTCTCAGGATGATGGATCTAGCTAAACAAGCAAAGAATGTTAAAAATTTCGTCCATGTTTCCACTTGCTATGTGAACAGTGATAAGCAAGGATGGATCGAAGAGGAAATCTACGATTCTCCCGTTAATGCAAGATAATTGATGGAGGATATCCTGAAGATTCCTGCCGCATAACTAGAAAAATAAACGAAATAGATTCTTGGAAAATTCCCGAATACGTATGTGTTTACGAAAAGTGCAGTGGAAAGAATTATTAAAGCCGAAAGACCTCCTAACATGACAGTCACCATAGTGCGTCCATCTATTATCGCCTCATCTATGGCCGATCCTACTCCTGGATGGGTTGAAGGTGTCTCAGCTGCAACAGCTGTATTCTTACTTTCTGGAATTGGTTTGCTTCGACATATCCATGTCAAAACAGATGTAATTGGAGATCTTATCCCTGTGGATATTGTCTCAGACGAAGTAATTGTGACAGGTGCATTATGCGCAGAAACTCGTTAACTTAATGTTTTCAATTGCGCTACTTCAAGCAGAAATCCTATGACTTGGATGCTTTCTCAAACAAGGGCGCGTGCTTATTGGTCGAACAATCCAGCTGAGAAGGGTATTGCTAAAATGGATATTACTCTTTTAGAAAATGAAACGCTTCTTCGTTTCCATCATATTAAGAGGAGAATATCTGCTCTTGCTTTGAGGAAAATCGCTAATCTCGTTGGAGATGAAAATATGAAGAAAAACGCGAATCGATATGTTAAGGTAATTCAACCAAAAACAAATTTATAATTTCACTATAATAAATCTTTATCTGTGTATTTTTTAATTTAATTGCACCAAATTAATGTATTTTTTGCCTAATTTAATGTATTGTTTGTTTCCCCCAAAAATAGTTAGTCTACAAGGCAGAGATGGTCAGTGATACATTCAGTCCGTTTGCAACAACTGAATGGATTTTCGATAGCAGAAAAATTGAAAAACTCCTTACAATCATGGACGAAGATGAGCGCAAAACCTTCAATGTTGATGTCTCCTCCATTGACTGGAATACTTATTTGCTCATTTTCAACTGGGGCATGTAGCGATTCATTTTACATCAAAACACTGAACCTCCCGTATCAGATAAGAATGACGTCCTCAGCAAAGGCAGCTACTCTGCGAACTAGACTTCTTACTTCTCAGATATCAACTGGGCAAGAACTTCAGGGAAATTATTCAAGCCTAGATCTTATGAGGAGTATAAATCGTTGGTGTTTAACTCCTCCGCTGTTTAGCAAGCGATTACGTAAGTCATTGAAGAGAGGTAAAAGAAATCAGGTGCATCGATGAACATTGTGAATCAAGTCAACAGGGAAGCGCAAGCGATCATCAAAGAAATGATTTCAGATTATAAAATGCCATTTATTCGAGCAATGGCCTGGTTCCTTCACAAGGTTTTCAAATAAATCTATGAAAAAGTTGTTATTGACGACCATTAGTTGAAACTGTTGGTATCTCATGATGTCAAAACAGAAGGTCCACTTGTGTTGATACCTACTCATAGATCTTACATAGATTTCTTGCTGGTATCGTATATTTTCTTCGCTTACAAGGTGCAATGCCCACATATCGCTGCTGCGGAGGATTTCCTGAATGTCACTATCGTGCATCATATTCTCAGAGCTTGCGGTGCTTTCTTTATGAAGCGTGGCTAGAAATAGAATCCTGTCTACAATGCTATTTTCTATGAATACGTCTAGCGTCTCTTAATCGATGACTGCAATCTTGAGTTCTTCGTGGAAGGTAAGATTTATTACCCAAATATTGTTTTTTCTCAAAAACAAGAATTGTGAGGAAATATTTTTAATGTCATTTTTTGTTTTTCAGGAACAAGATCAAGAAGTGGTAAGATGCTCCATCCTAAATTCGGAGTCATGGGTATCGTAGCTGATGCAGTATTTGATAATAAGATTCCAGATGCTAAGATTGTGCCTATCACTTTGAACTACGAAAAAGTCCTTGAAGGAGACACTTTTCCTTATGAGCTTCTTGGAGAAGAAAAAGTCAAAGAATCACTTCCTAGGTTAATCAAGGCAATTAAGACACTTAATATGAACTTCGGAAAGATTCACGTGAGTATCTGCCAACCTATCGGAGTCAAATAGTATCTCATGGAGAACCACCCTACTGCTGATCTCACAAATCGAGTTGCTAGAAAAGGTGTTATTAGAGATCTAGCTTACTAAATCGAATACAAATTAACTGAAAAACTAGTCTGCCTTTCCACTAGCATTGTTTCTTCGCTGATGCTCTGGTCACGTAAAGGTATCTCCGAAGACACTCTGATTGCTAAAGTCCATTGGCTTTGCTAGCGAATCGCCGAACGTGGAGGAATTCTCCCATTTGGCTGCGATATTTCTGGCTCTACGATTGCAACTAAATCAGCAGTTAATTTACTTTCAGGAATCCTAATCAAATCAAAAAAGAACATCTTCGAAGTTGAAGTAACTTCCGACACTGAGTACAAGAATGTTCTAATGCTTCACTACTACCGCAATGGACTCATCCATGTCTTTATCCTCGAAGCTATTGTCTGTGTAGTCCTCGCTGGCTTTGGATAAATATCCTTAACCGAAGGTATTACATTAGAACGAATTTGGGAGGAATCTGCTTTCCTGTTTGATCTATTCGAGCGTGAATATGTTCTCCCAAATGTCCCTAAGACTATTGAGGCTTTCAGTGCTACTATCCTAGCTCGCATGGTTGATCTCGGAGTTGTACGTTTAGGAGCTGGCAATAAGATTATCTCAGGTGACTAAAAACAAATTTCATATTGCTGCTCCCTCGTTTGGCCTCTTGTTGAAACTTACTGGGCTACTATTGTGTACATGTTTACTTTAACTGAGACCAAGACCCTTTAGGCCAAGCATTTCCTGAGTTAGGCATAATGGTTCACTGAAAATCTTCATGATGAACGAATCATACAATATCACGAAAGCTGCTCTTTGGACACAATTAAAAACGCTGTGTCGAAATTCAAGGCTTTACAGATCATCAATGTCAGCAGTTCAACAGGTAAATGCGATGGAGAAGAGCACATTACATTACTTATCACTGAGGAAAAGCTAAATGAAATGGAATCGCATATTCAAAAATTCCTAAAAAGAGGATTCTCACAAAGCGTTTCAGTAAGTGAACTTGCAAAGAGAACTCTTATGTCAGAGTATCCAATTTTAGCCCGTCTTTGAGACTAAGAACTTTGAAAGGACACAATGCAAGTCTCAGCTATTTTGATGTGCTTTGTTCTTTCTTGTTTTATTTGTTTCTTCACTTAAATTTATTGTTAGAAGAGAATAAGAGAAAGCTCCATTCTTGGATTCATATTTGTAGTGTTTTTATTTATGTTATTCAAAAAGCAACTGCTTTAAGGTGAATTTTAATAAAAATCACATTTTTTAAACAGGAAAAGTACCTTTTCAAATATGCAAACGTGCTGTTATTGCAGATTTTAAGATTTCAGCTCAACTGTGATTTTCATCTTAAAAAAAATATTTTGAATTTGGAAATATCTTACAAACTCCTCCCAATTTGGAAGCATCACAGCAATTGAATTGAGATACATTTCTTGTTACCCAAATTATTAACTTTTATGATTTTAGATGCGTGCTCTTTGAAATGAAAATCGATTTTCTGAATTTCCTCTCTCCTGCTCACAGATTCCACACGATTTTACAAAATCAAGTTTTTCAAAATAATGTTTAGTCTACCTCATGCTATTTTGATTTCAGAACTATATAATTTTACTAAGAAACAGAGAAATTGTATTTGTTATGCTTCAAGCAGACATACAGTTCAACCTAACAATTGCTGCTGAAAAATTTAACTCAAATTCAAAAATCATATTTTTTTGGGTGGTTTTTGAAGCTATACTCACTCATGGTTTTTTTTAAAGAAGTTCTTTTTAGAGATTCAAAGCAGCAGTAAATAATGTAAGCACCTTTGATCATTTTTGCAGATTAGATGATAAAAATAGTGATAACTACATAATTCTTTCCCAGATTTGGGCAAAACAAACGCATTCTTCTTTTTTTGGGTAATTTTAGTAGGAACCAATCTGATTTGTAAGTTAGTAGAAATCTTATTCTTTACTCTAATACTCTTTGTGAATAATTGAGAAACACACATCTTCCAACAAGCAAACCAATTAAGAACTTTTGTAATTCATAAGACAATCAAGTAGCAATTATTTTCAAGAGACACCCAAAAAAAATTGAGAAAACAAAACCAAACAAAAATAATTAACAGTTTTAGATTGCTCTTGACGTGAAGAGAGCTTAGAACCTTTAGCTGCCAAAGGAAGAACTTCCTTATATTTTATCTGAGTAGTGAGACACGATGCACCGTCGTTCTCAAAGTCAGAAAAGCATCTAACAAAAAGCGTTATCGAAGACATTTGGATCTCCCGAACAAGATTTTGAGGATGTATTTGAACCTATCAAACCAATTTCTACTGCCGTCATAACTCTCTCTGCATTAGCTAAAAAGCTTATTGAATACAACCAAGTATGCTATTTGCTTTGTATTATCTCTTTTTATTAAATGGAGCAACATTTTTCTAGGGATTTGACTTGTACTTCCGAAACAATCTGCTCAGAATCACTGATATTCTCAGCTACAAAAAAAGCTACCCTAAATATATCATAGAGCATTCGCTTTCATTCATAAAGATGCTTAATTTCGCAGCGGCATCGTTCATCCATCTTCAAGGTAGATATTTTAGTTTTAGAAAGCAGCTTATTTTAATTTATTTATGCATTTTGTAATTGTTTAGATTTCGAAGCCAGTATGAAAGTCTTGGATTTAGCTTTGAGACTCAGCTGGGCTGGATAATAAGAAACTTCTGAGAATCTGACTCAGCAAATTGTAGTCATCAACAATCTCGCAGTTCTTTCGTAGAAGTATACAAAAGTTTAAACCAAAATCATTTTTCAAAAAAATAATAAAAACAATAACTTTTGTTTGATTTCTTTTTTTCCATTTCAGAATTGGAAAATACTCCATAAGCAAGAGCTATTTGAAGCTTGCAATTTCGAAAATGAATCACATATCAGCCGAAGGAAATCAATCAGAATAGCTGTACGCTGTAGAAGTTATTACCTTGAATAATCTGTGCCATCAATACATGAAAGAAGAAAAGCATGAGAAAGTCTTTAAATTATCTGATCGAGCACTTCAAATAATTGAACCGCAGGTAGATGCGTTAATAATAAAAATGTTTGAATCTATTATCTTTTGATGAGTATCTTAATATTTTGACAAATTGGGTTTTGATGTTAGATGTTTTAGAGGCTACGCGAAGAAGGTGATGATGTTCTCAAAACTGATGTCAAGTTTATCAGTAACTTACAACTTTTACTGTAAGCTTATATCTACAGAGCATGGAGTTTAAATGAAGTCTAAAATGCAGTTTATTACGAATAAAAACAATAATAGTTATCATCATCATCGGCTGCTATTGAGAGTCCTTCATAAGATAGAATGAAGATTTACAAAAATGGGTATAAATTATCTAGAATTTTGTTAGGAAAAGAAGATAAATCAACGAAACAATTTTAGACTTTACTATTGAGAGAATTAGAATCGATGGATGGAAAGAAACCTCCTAAGATGGGGACACTTGATTTCGGAAATAACTCGAATAAACCTACATCTTCGTTGAATAGATTCTATGATATTTTCTGCTAAGATTATTTGAATCTCGAAGCAGATCAGAAGCTGCATGTTTTAAAATATACCTTAGAACAGCGAGATGCGTAGGTTGAAGTGAATAATAATACCTTGTAGGTGATCGATAGCTAGGAAGATGTAGGGGAATAAGAGCAAGCAGAGGAGAGATAACTAGAAGATAATGAACCATTCCTGCAATAACCTTTTAATTTTTCATAGATTCCTTATTTTAACCCTCCTATGAGCAGGAAGATCTTATGCAACAACAATAGACGCAATAGTTTCAAATAATCAAAGCTAACTTAGCAATCAAACTAATCATAAATGTTGTCAAATAACTAGATTTCAACAGGAAAGTTGTTAAACGCCAAGGGGAGAGCTTATTCGTAATTCAATCCGAGAGAGTAATATTCGTAAGCTGAAATGTTGTTGCAGCAGAATGGTTAATTCAATCAATAGTACTAGATGTTCCCAAGTTTGCAATAAGCACAAGTTAAAGGGACTAATGCTAGTATTATCAACAATGCCAACAGGAACATAATGGCCAATAAATTACCTCCAAACTTAATTGAGCAGCCTTTTTACTAGCAATAAAAGTAAGCTCTCGTTGTGCCAGAGCGAACAGAGCAATTATCTTCATAGATCCAATAGTAGATTCCTGTTTTAAGTCCGCAAACAGGTGTGATTTCTGCAAAAAGTAGATTTTTTAATCTTGGAATGAAACCTACTTTGGCTTCTGCTGAGAATAATAATAATTCCATCGACTCTCTTGCACAAGGTGCAATGTAATAGCAGTAATATTTTATTAATAACTTTGTAAATGCAAATCCTCCTCCTTCTTAGTAGTAGTATTTGAATTAAAATGCTGCTACCTAACAGCAGTAGATATTGTAATAGTAGCCTTATAGTTTTGGAAGGGGAAATCTATTATCTATATAATAAAAATATGGATAGATACTTTAAAATTAAGGTTTTGGAAACTAATAAGAGATTATCTCAGCTGGATAAGAATACTCTGCACTAAACTACCCAGGAGGATAGCATGTTGTACCCGCTGCTGAGGGTGATAATTTAACTGAAACAACTACCTATCTGAATAATAATAATATTTAAGGAGTAATTATCAATCCATCTAACTAGAAATAATAGCTGTAACTCTTAGAGCAATAGAAGTTATTCCTGATGAATCGTCCTGAGTTTATCTAGCCTTCGACTGGTGCTTGGTGCTACCCTTAGCAGTAAATAGAAAACAATAATAGTAAAATCAATCAGAGACAATTTGTATCAGGAAATACAAATACAAACTGGAACACTACGCCAGAATAATTCGTTGGTTAGTAGAATCAAGTGTAATTTTCAAATAAGGTAATGCCGAATGGAGCAGTTCATGCCAATCCTACTGATCAATCATATGTTGCAAATCTCATGGAAGACACAATTAAAATAGATTCACAAGAATAACAGCAGCATAAACCAAGTGGTTAACTTTTAAAGAACATTCTCCTCGCTTAATTCAACGAAGCATCTAAGAACAATAATAATCATGACGAATCCCTTATTATCCCTCGAGAAACAGCCTCTGAGAATGGATCAAATAGTAAACAGATTAACATTATTGCTGCTTCAAATGGCATTAATAACTAAGGAAAGTTGGTAATTACATAATTTGCGACGAAGAAACTAGAAAATACCAGCGAAGATTCAAATAATGAAAGTAATTCTGTGAAGATACGATCTGAGGAGAGTAATGCTACAGTAAGTCGCAAAGATAGCAACAATAATCATGTGAAGATTCCTTTGCATTTGATTGAGGATAAGATTGCAGAAGTTCATAATAATGATTCAGCTAACAACAATCCAATATCTCACAAGGCTAGTTCCCCTTAAGGTAGTTAAGGTGTGACAAAGCAATAAGCTTCCTCAAGTAAGAAAACAGACAAAAATAAATATTTACATTAATATTTTGTTGCTTTTATGTGCTTATTTTGACATTTCGGAGTAGAAATAGCTTCACAACAAACAGCTAACACAACTAAAGCACTCTCACCATCGACAAATCCATCAAAAAGAGTCACAACACCTGCAGCAACAGCTATTTCTTCTAATCAAGCAGAACAAACAACTAAATCTAGCACAAAAGATGCAAGAAATTCAATCAAAGAGCAGCCAACTAAGGATATTGTAAGTCTTAAGAACATTCCAGCTGGGCTTATTGAGCTTTCCTCTGATAATATTCATCACAAGAACGATCATAATGTTCCTTAAGTAGGTTCAGATTAGCAAGGAAGTAGTAAAAAGCCTGAAGTAGCTGATAATATTGCGTTGGTATCTCCCTCTAATCAGGCTAGTTAGAAGCAATAAAGCCACAAAGAGTTTGATCATAGCCAGACAATAAAGCATTCCCAAGAATAGCAATAATTCAAGACATAATAATCTTAGTAATAAACATAAATAGTATTAAGTGGTCAACCCCGAGTGGGATAGAATCATCGTAAATCAAGAGATGACATTATCAAAGTAATAATCCCTGGGAATAATACAACCGCAATAACACCAGGAAACATCCCTCCAGTTGTATAACATTAAACAAATAATTCCAAATCGAAATTACCTTCGCTTAACTCCATCTCGCAGAATACGTTTCTGATCGTTTAATCTGACCCATCCATGAATAAATTTTCGAAGTTTGACGAAGAGGATACTACACCTCATGCAGTTTCTAAATAAAACACCTACTCGCATCAACATCACCATCATCATTAGACATAACCTCCTTCGAGTGTGTTACCTGAGACGAATTTTGATTATTTAGCGCATATTACACCTGAAATCATATCAAATATAGATTATGCAAGCAGAAAGAGAATAATATGCAATTCGATAATCTACGAAGTTGAAATCAAAGTTAATAAATTGCAGCCAGAGACAATCATAGAGCTATCAGGATACTCAGTCTTAGAGAGAAAAGAGCTTCCTATGGAATAGCTTACCTTCAAAGTGTTGTAAAAAAGATTAGTTCAAATTGTGAATAAAAAATGAAAATTTTATTTGTGATATCTTTTTGAAATAAAAAAAAGAAAAGGAGTCTTGAATCTGTTGGATCTCAGTGAGGGGACACCGTTTAACAAGCCTTTTAAGACTGTTTCAGGGTTTCGGGATATGTGTTAGTATTTGATTTTCCCGTTTATCCAAGTGAATGCAGCTGAGAACAAAATTGAAATTAATTCTTCTCTGACGAGCATGATTCAGTACAAGCGGTGGTCGATTGATTTTCTTAATCAAAGCTACTAAGCTACTATACATCACTTAAATCGAAACGAATTCAAACTGTCTCTCAGGAAGTAAGTTAGTTATTATTAGAGGGATTTCCAGGAGTAGCATTTATTTCATAATTTTTCTCGTTGATTTTTTTGTCTAAAAAAGTTCAAATGACAAGGAGTAACTTAGATTAGATTTAAACTTCGATGAAGCCACGATGAAGAGCTGCTTTGAAAAGATAGAACACAATGGGAAGGACTCCTCCAAAGAAGAAAACGAAAGTGAAGATGCAGAGAGAGATGAAATTAAAGATATTGTTGATCTCTGTGAATGGTTCGATGAAGATGATTGTGTGAATATTAAGAACAAAAGTGGGAAACTAAATGAGTTGAGAGCGAAGATGATTCGGATGAAGCCGACTCGAAAGCATGACATTGTAAACTACGACATCCCAAATTCGATTACCTTCATTCCGAAAATCAAGGATTTACTTGCGTTGGTTTAAACTTTCTTATTGAATACGCATAACTACACATCACTTTCGCAATATTCCGAAGAGC
>Ga0302271_10002493_pt1 | contig 16497 bp, 7 predicted proteins | sample III_Bog_N1_1_FD_198767 | JGI IMG/M metagenome (GOLD analysis project Ga0302271, IMG submission 198767) | Peat permafrost microbial communities from Stordalen Mire near Abisko, Sweden - III_Bog_N1_1 | ecosystem: Environmental > Terrestrial > Soil > Wetlands > Peat | place: Sweden: Abisko...
GGATCGAAATAAATAACTAAAAAAACTTTTTTAGATAAACAACCTCTTTTAAAATGACTATTTTTCTTTAACCCTATTTTGTGACATTATCATTTTAGTATTCACTTTATTCATTAAGTTTTCCTTCTTTTCATTCTCTTATTTTCATAATGTTACCACCTTTTTTACTTGGCTAAATCAAAAATAAACATAACTTTGCTGGTGAGAAAATAAAATAACCAAGCTCTAACTGTATTGTTATGCTTATGGATGTATTTCCCCCTTCTTATTTTTTTAGATTTGAGGAGAGTTTAAAATGAAAAAGTTTCATATCTTCTGAGTCTAAAGATGTTCCTAAAAATAATCCAACTCAGAAAAAATTGTTATCAAAAGTTCTTTCCCAAAAGAATAATTAAAGAAAAGCTGGATTGGGTTTATGGAAAATTTCTCATAAAAAATTAATTAAATACTAAACAATTATTTTCGGAATATCTTATTAAAAAACTCATCAAAAAGTTTAAAAAAATTAACCTTGTTTCTGGAAAAACCTGTGATTTTTTTCAAAGATTAACATAAAGCTCAACGACTTAACTCAATACATAGAATACCAAATGATTAGTCCTTCTTTTAGGTCATGTTCATTGAACATTTTTCATCATATTTTCGACTAAATTTGGATTATCTATCAAATCAGATAAATTCGTTTCATTACGAGTCTTGGAATCACTCGTTTTGCTTGGATCATAAAGATCATCTTCATGTTTTTCTTCTTTTGATTTTTTTCCTAAACCACTTGAAGGATTATAGCTTGTAGAAATCTCTTTCATTTAATATTTCTCTTCGATTTTCTGTTCCTTCTTGGTCTTTTAACTTCTAAGTGATTCAGGTGTATGGCATATTGCTACAATGTTATAAGCCTTCAACTACGAATGAAGACGAGTGGCTTCCTCACCTGTTGGAATCAGGTAAATAGTGAAATTTTTAGCTACCACAACACCTGCTTGATTTGGAGTTGAGTCAATGTATTGCTTGATTTCCTTAAAAGGCTTAGTTTAAGTTTGATTCGAAGGTTTGAAGAGGACAACTGCATAGGGTGTAGATTTGAGAGGTTCATCAAGAGAACATTTTTGATTCATTATGAGATTGTGGTTCTCAAAATCAAGGACACTTGGACCTGAAAGCACTTTAGCATCCATACCACATCTTCCCATTGTTTTTAACTGAACCCAAAAAAAAAAGAGTAGAAATTAACTTTTTTAATTCAAATATTATTATTTGTTATTGTTTACAGAAATAAACCCTGACCAGATGTACTCTTCATCGTCTTCCTCATTATTGTAAGCCTCATCTATTTCCTCTGAACCTTCAGCAGGGTAGGCTCCGTCTTAATCATTTTCATTTTATTAATTTTCTCTTCCATAATTCTCAGAATAATCACGATCTCCATTAGAAGACTATCCATTTTCGTTGTTGCTTCTTGACCCATTAAAAGGGGCTTTAGCAGGGAATCGCTATGTTGGTTCAGTTGCTGTTTTATCTTTAATTTTCACACCATTTTCCTTGATGAATTTATCAGAATTTAGAAGAATAGCAAATTCACATCTTGGATGCATACGATCGTGATCTTCCCGCAGATTAGAATACGCAAACTTCGTCGATGCGAGATCCTAAAACTCTATCAAAACACTAGATGTTTATTTAGGGTCTTCACTTCTCTTAACAGTCACATTTAGAACTGCTCCGTAGTCACTGGCAATTTTCTAAATAACATGCTTGCTAACTTTGAAGCCATAAGGGAAGCTCACGTACATAACAGATGAGAGATTCTCATCTTTCATGTAGTCTTTATGGTCTCCAATGATGTTTCTTCTTCGAGAAGGGTCGGAAAAAGTGAGTTTGAGCTAGTCTGTGAAAAAAAAGAAAAAAAGTTTTTATTATTGAATTTTTTAAAATATCAAGGAAACATATTCTTTATCGAAAATATGATAGCCCCATGTTGTCTAATATTCTACAACAAATCTATTAATTGTATTGGGATTCAACAATGCAAGACTCCTTGCAGTTAAATAATATTCATTTAATCGTTGCTTTTTAATTAAATGTGATTTCGGTTTCCATTAGCTTTTTGAATCTTCCTAGTATTGTGCTTTTTTCCAATATACTAACATAAGAGAAGTTCCCAAGTTTTTCTTTCATTTCTTCTTCCTTTTAACCTTTCTTACTCTCTCTATATCTCTCTTTATCTTTCTCATTTAGTGCTTATTATTCTCCTCTTAAGTTTATCTCTCTTTACCCACTTTTTTAACTCTCTCTCTTTCCTCTTTTTGCTCTTTCTGTGCTTTTTATAAAAAATTCTCTCTCTCTCATTGCCTCTTGCTTTCCTGAATCTTTTTAAGTTGAATTATTTTCTTTAATGTTTTTATTTCCTTAAGAATATGCTCCTTAGTAATATAAAAGCCAAAATTCAAATTCTTACTTGATTCCAGAAGTTCAGCTATCTTTTCTTTATTCGAAAAGGCCAAATGTGCTGTCTGCACCATAAAGAATTTAATAAACGCAAAACTTTAGTCTCCACGAGGGAAAAACTCAAGTTCCTCCACGAGGCCAAAAGTTTCTTCCATTATTTCACGGATGGTATTCTAGCAATTTGCGTTGATGTTGCTTACCCATATCTCTCGGACTAAAAGAGTCTAGTTGATTTATGACTTATTTGTTGCGAGACTCTCTGCCCGATCAGGAGGAAGTTGCATTAAGTCCATGAGCTGATTTGGGTCTTTACAGTTGTTTAACATATTGCTTAGATGAGATTCTGCTGGTAATTTCTCTGGCTGGTCTTACTATTACTATTAGGGCTGCTGATTCTATTGTGGTTGAGAATTTGATTAATCTTCACCTTCAGACGATTTCTGTTAAATTTGACTGTTTGTATCTGTTCCATATTTATTAAAAGTTCTCTTATATGATTCCACAGTGCCGCCACCTGGGTAGAATTTCTAAGTGCCTTTGAAAGGTAATGGAGGTGGAGGTGCTCCTCCAGGTATTGATGCAAACATTGTTGATTGCTAGTATTGCATGACAGTGTTTTTTGATTTTGCTAACGAAATCGACCAATTTGGGCTAGGAGATGGCTAACTAGAAGCATTAAAGGCATCTTCATAGCGATCAAAAATTATGTAGGCATAATTTTGATCGGGTCTGTGAAAGACTTTCATGTCATTAATTTTTCCATACACACCAAACAAGCGGGTGATGTCTACGTCCGTAATGTGAGCTTCAATGTTGTTCACAAATATCTTAGTCCCAGCAATGTGAAATCCACCATGACCGCCACTGGATCCTCCTTAATCGTTGTATCGATTGAATGAATTATAAGGTTTTCTTTCTCTGTCTTCATATCTCCTTCCACTGTTGTATCCTTAATATGGCCGTCTCCCTTAATATCCATTCCTATCATAATCTCCACTTCGATTCTGATAATATCCATTCTAACCACCATATTAATCATATCCTCGAACATCCTGCATACCCATAAACTATTATTGTTCTGGTGCATAGAAATTATATCCTGCTGCTCCATAAGCATAGGGATCGTACATATTCGGCTGGATATATTGGTTAGAATATGTCTAGCTGGCTAGATCTTACGGAAACGCAGCTTGCGTTTAGGCAGTTGAGTTGCTTGCTTGCTGGGAGTTTGGAAGAGGAGGTTGGATGTAACGAGCTAAACTCTCATAATCTTCGTTCATTTTCTTGAACAGATCTTATTGTTGGCTCATTCCTGCTGATGTGTTCGAATTTCCTAGTATTTTTAAAATATTTTGTTAACAAATTTAAGAATTTATTTATATTTTTGTTTGAGTGTTTTCAGCAGCACAGATGATTTCCCCCCTTTTGTTTATTCCCTCCCTTTTCTGACCTTTTTTAATTTTCCTTCTTGAGCAGATTATACCTTTTCCTCTCTCCTAAGAATTGTCTATCAATATTTCATAATTATCCTCCCCCTCCTCCTTCTTCTTAATTTTTCATCACTCCAAGGAGGCTGTTGAATAATCAAAAAAGACTCATCATTTGAATTAGCTGATTCTCCCTAATTCCCCGGTAGTTTTTTTTCTTAAAATAAATTAAATAAAAAATAAAATAAAAACTTTTCCAAGCTCCCCATGCCAAATTACCCTTCAAAATCACGCTTTTCCTTAGCGCCTCTCCATTAATAAGATATTCACATGCTTACATACATCCCCCTGCAATTTACCACAACAGTTTTTAAGAATAGTCAGCTTGATTTTTTTATTCTCTGACTACATCCATATTACCTCGTCAGGAAAACAAGATTTTGAAGGAATCTACCAATAATTTGTGCGACCAAATACATTCTTGCAAAAAGACATTACATGTTTATCAAAAACTTGATCCTATGTGCACACATTCATTCATAAGCATATTTGAATGCATTATGAATTGATATGCTATCTTTCACTATCAAAAAATTCAACCACAACACCAGCAACCAACCAGCAGCCTAACTCGCAAAGCACTTTTTTTTAAAAAGAAGAGAGAGAGAAGAGAGATTAAAAAAAAAAGGATAAAAATAAATAAATTCAAATTGAAAAAAAAAATCACTCATTAAAAACATATCAAATAAATATTTAAAAAACAAAATAATGAGTGAGATTAATATGAGATTGTAAAAACAAATTAGACATATTTTTAAATTACATAAATATGGAAAAAAGACTTAAGAACTAGATAAATACTTGTAAAATTCAAATTCTTCTTAAAAGATGCAGTGGTGTGACCAGATATGTTGTGGATTTGTTTGCCAAGCATGTGCTTATGTGTCAAGGGTCTGCTGGTGTTAGACTATCCTCCAGAAAACTTCTAAGATATCCTGAACCCTCCGCTTGAAATCATTGTAGCCTTCAGTTCAGCAATGCCTGCTTCTTTTCCCGTTTGCTTGTATTTAGTTATCTAAGATTATTAACATATTTTTTTACATTATTAACAAAAAATTTGAATCTCAAATTGATTGATTTTGGGGGGTAAATTTGATTTAGAAACAACTATATTTGAAATCAAACGAATAGTTTATTTAGCTGGACCGCTCAAAGACAATATTTCTGCTAGTGTATTTCTTTCTTTCTCCATCTGAATTTATGAATGGCTCATGAAACTTCAATTCTCAAAACATGCAACAACAACAAAAATAAAATGTCAATTATTTTTCATTAAAAAAATTCAATTAATTTAATAAAATTTTTAAATAAATTGTCTAAGAACATCTCTATTCTTTGATATTCAATAATTTCATGTATTATTGAAAAACAATTCTATTTTTGTATCTAAATTCTTACAAACCAATTTCCCTAGAATCATTTCTATCATATTGATTTGCAAAGTGCCCTTACATGCAAGTGATTTGATTGGCTAAACACAAAGAACAAATAAAGTAAAATTAATTAGTATTTCCCTTCTTTAACAACTAAAATCTCAATTAAACGGTGAAAAATCTAGCCTCAAAAACAATCTTCGAACTATGTCTTCAAAGTCATCAGTCTTAAGAAGATTCACAGATAATTATTATCATAAATTATCAACTACTGCGAATTCTACAAAAGACACCTCAGATATGCCTGTAATGGAAGTAGATTTACCACCTCCAAATCCGATTTTAGTCGATCAAGATTATTAATTATTAGATTCAAGCCAAGTATCTCGCAAGTGAGTGTTTTATCTTTTATTTATGTTGATCTCATTTGTAACTTCAACTTGACTTAAAGGAAGGATTTACCTGACGATCACGATACATACACAGGAGAACTCAAACCGAAGTATAAAAAGTCTAGTAAACTCCCTCGAAGGCAGGGCACTTTAGATGAGTTTTATGGTGACATGAAGTATGTCTACAAGAAAGTAGATAATTCTCAGATAAATTTTATTCCTTGGAATCGCAAGAAGTATTTCGCAAGTATTTTCTTGGATTTAAAATAAATCTTCAACGATAAAGACAAAGAAAAGCAACAGCAATAATTTAGCTCACAATAAGAGCTGCTATAGTATTTATCTCTCTTGCCGTAGAATATTTCAAAATCACCATGCAAATAACCTGTAAGTTAATTAACAAAAGTACCTATTACACCTCCTCCTTTTCCTCTCTCAAAGAGAACGTCGATTACTCTAAAAAGCTCTACTCCTTAGAATAAATTGAAACGAGCCACAAATGGTATTTAGTTTGATTCCATGTTTGAAAGTGGAAATCTCTTATCAGCTTATTAGGTATAAAATATAACTATTTTTTCTTCTTCTTTTTCATAAATACCAACAATGCAACTCTATTCTGAATTTGCTTAAAGACAGGCCCAAAGGAGTATGATCTGATTCTACAAAATGACATAAATTCAAAAGGAAACACACAGTGGTTCTTTTTCTCTGTTTCAAACACAGTCAAAAATCAAACAGTCACTTTTAACATCATTAACTTGGTAGATCTTTTTTTCGAGAATAGAAATGCAAAAACAATATGAAAAACTTTTAATTATTTTGTTTGTGTGTTGAAAAGTTAAAGAGGCAAAGTCTGTTTAGCTAAGGGATGCTGCCAGTGGTTTTCTCCAAGAAGAGAGAATCTCTTGGATGGATCAGGGGCGGTTTCAATGTGAGTTATATTCCTAATGAATTCCAGACTGAATGTATCGATGGCAAATACTACAGCACTTTGCAGTTCAGTTACAAGTTTGAGTTCTCTTCGGATACTGTCTTTTTCGCACATTGCTATCCATATTCATATTCTTATCTCAATTCGAGAATTTCTCAGCTATGTACAAATCATTCACAGTTCCTAAGTAAATAGCAATTATGTCTCACTCTGGGAGGTATCCCATGTGATATGCTAACAATCACTTCACCATTGAATACTCCATAAAACATCACACCTAAAGAAGTAGTTGTTATCATTGCAAGATAGCATCCAGGAGAAACACCTGGTTCCTGGGTTATGGATGGTATTTTAGATTTTCTATGCACTGATTAGGCTGCGTATCTTCGTTCTCGATGTATATTTAAAATCATTCCTATGGTGAACCCTGATGGTGTAATACATGGGAATTACAGAACAGATCTGACAGGAGTTGATCTGAATCGAAATTGGCTGCATCCTTAAAAGGTATTTTTAAGGATCAGAAAGGAAGAACAAAAGAATTAAACATAAATTCATAAATATTCTTTTTTGGTATATATAATAAATTGTTTTAAAAATAGGGTAAATTGCCAACAATTTATTGGATTATTAAGATGATAAATGAACTAGCCATGCACCACAAGATCAGGTATATTGTTGATCTCCATGGACATAGCAAAAAGTAAGTTATTAAAAAAGATTGGTTCTCAGTTTTACAAATCAATTTGTGTTTCTTGATTTTTTGTTGAAAATAATCAGAACTAAAGCATTTTTTTATGCCAATCCTTCAATGGAGGAAAATGAAGAAGAAAATACAGATCGATCAAGAATTTTCGCATTGCTGTGTTCTTAAGAGCATCGGCACTTTGATTTCGAGAGTTGTACATTTACTAATTCCCCAAGCAAGGCGAAAACTGCGAGAATAGCCTTATTTAATAAACTCTTTCAAGATCATGGAACGGATATTTTGACTTTAGAAACGTCTTTTTTTGGATAAAAAGCACCTGAACTTTCACATTTCACTACTGATGATTTCAGAGAAATCGGTGCTGCAATGTGTAAAGCCATGGATAAGCTTTTCAAAGAGGAAGACCGAGAAATAACATAAAATCCTTCAGGGAATAAGAGATTCCCTACGAGTGTCTTTGAGAGACTTTTTCGTAACTCCAGCAGCTAATACAAAGACTTACTGAAAAAGAGCTATATTTAAAAATCAACTAACCAAGAAGGAGATCTTGAGGAATCATCTGGAAGTGAATCTGATCCATCAGCTGATGAATTAAGTCCAAGAGAAGCTAACTCAATGTTTATTAGTTTAAAAGGAAACAGCAGTGTTACCCCAACGAACTCCTCCTGTAGAGCTAATTCTAAGATGGCATAATGCAATTTAAAAAAAAAAGGAATTTCAAATGAATTAATAACTAGATTCTCCAAATAGTCCCTTCGTGTAAATGTGCAGACTTAAACAAACGAGTCTTATGGATGTAAAATAGACAATGCACAAAGATAAATGTCTTCTAAAGGAGAAAAAGTACCAGCAGGGATAGAGATAATTCCATTTTATATCCCTGAGAAATCAATTACACTTTAAGCAGAAGAACTCTAGACATCGCATATACGAAAGAATAGTTTTTGGAATCAAGCATTCAGTGTAAAATCCTAGAAATTCGTCGAGTCGAGTGGATCGAAGGAAATAAGTAAAAGAGGCAATACAGAAAATCAGGAAATAACTTTTTCTAAAATTGTTGAGAATTATTTTACAATGAAAAATAAGCCAAGTACTCAATAGATATCAACTTAATGCTAGGGTTAGCTCCAATCTCCAAAGCAAGGCGATTGTTCAATTCTCGAACTACCACAAAAGACCAACTTTAAAATGAATAAATTAGTTGAAAAGACTGAACCTGTTTAATCATTGTCTTCAATCGAAACTGGTCCGAAAGCAATTCAACTTCAACTTGCTATTCGATCAACTTCTGTCAAACCCAAACCTAATTCAAACAACTATCCTGCTAGTTTTTTGGAAAAGGCTACTTTGGTAACTACAAAAACGAAACCCACTAAATAAGAATTCACAACTACGGGAACTTAAACGCATGGATAACTGAATTATGCTTACATTGATAAGATACGACCTTACTAAGCTTTAAACGATGAAGGAAATATTTCGTAGATTGTTCATCTGAATAATTCGAACAGAGAAAATACCGATATTATTTTTCAATCATAACAATAGTTTTCTGATCTTGAAAGCTTTCCAATATCGAAAAATTTCATTTCGAATAGTAAACATCTTCTACCTTATTCTGCACGCGCTAATTAGAGAAACTATAAAAATCTAAGCTACGATTGTGAGATAAAGGGATCCAAATAACCAAGCGAAGCTGTTTTTCATAGGAATGTTGGTTTAGAATTAGATTAAGAACGGTTCATTCCAGGTGAAATTTAGCCGATAATTGTACTACCTAAATTCAGAGGAACATCGGTTAGTCCATACTCTCATCCTGCAGGGATTGAAACAAATATTTAAATACACGATAAACCATTATCTCTATCGTAATTTCATAGCTGCGGAAATAGTTTATTTGTAGGTGGCAGTTCATCAAATAATATCCTGGATAAGTAATGCTCGAATACTGTAGATTTTCTAAATAAATCGAAAGTAACTGATATAATAAACAGCTCATTTATCTCATAGAATTCGTCATCTTCTTCATCTTACCCTTCGAAATCACTTCAAAAAGAAGGCAAAATTAATATTCAAGGCATGAATTTAGCCAGTATTCAAAGCTAATCCTCTAAAATATAAAATAGAGACTATGGTGATGATATCTAAGACATCTAAAAAACATCTAAGCAGGATACTCTCTTATTCTAAGGAAATCAAAGGAATAGAGGTAGATCAGCATATTTACCTTCTGGATCATCATAGATGAGTTTAGTTTAAAGACCTCTTAGATTAAGTTAGTTGAAGCAACAGCAACAGCAGCAGTAAAATCAGTAGAGTTTTTCACAAGAAAGTTCTCGAGGGACTTAGTTTCTTATGTCGAGTAGCGGTGAAGTGCTGAATAATAATCATTTGAATGCTAGGGTTGGTAAAAAACATAAAATAAATATTATTTGTGGATCTAACGCCAGCTAGTCGATGAAGATTGCTTTTATATAAAGGTAATCGCGCAGGGTTTATAGTACACCTTTTAATTAGCGTTTTTTAGAGTAGATGTTTAGTTGAAATATTTCTTAAAAGGAAAATATGTGTTTGTAAATGTTCAATTATAACAAAGTTTTAGAGAACTATTACCTCAAAAGAGATCAATTATTATTTAGGACTTCAAAAAGGGGATGGCAGAATCTGTGACATCATTGCTTACTACTTGAGGATATGGTTCAAAAAAAAGATGGATTGCCAAACAAGATATGAAGGTTTTCTAAAGTATTCGGTTCCTTTTCCAAGAACATGTGCCTTAGCTTTCAGCAATTTTTAACACACTCCTTGTACACCAAGCTATTTAAATATCAGTTTTTTGCAGATATGCAATTGATAGGATAAAAATTGTATTGTTCCATTCAACAGATGAGTTTTTGTTTGAGAGAGTTGTTTTCTAGAGGGGAGGGGATTAGGAATAATAGAAACTCAGCAATTTTCTAAAAAGCGTACTTCACCCATTCATTGAGTTTACTTTAGAAAGAAGAAATTAGTTCATACTCCAGAGAAGCGAGATCTGAGCACTGGTTTCAGATACACAACTAAACCAGTTTTCACTAAAGTTAACTACAACATGCAAGAGCATTCGTAGGGCTTGCATTTAAAAACCTCCTTGAAGAATTAGTTTAAAGAGTCAGGGATTTCTTTACAAACCAACATATCAACTTGGATAATAAGTTCTGTAAATTATTTGGTGAAATTGTCACTGAAATTGCTTAACAAATTCACAATCTTGATCCTTGAAATAATCAGAATATTCAAAAAAAAAAATAAGAAATGCTCTCTTTTTCTTAAAAAATAGAAGATAAATTTCTTTCATTTTTCTGATTCGACAACAACATCAAAATCGACGAGAATAATTCAAGAAACAAAGCAGACACAGATAAAGAAGCCCCCTCTGGTAAAATGAATTTGTATCTTGATTAAAACATTGATACTTCCCCTAAAGCAAAGGAGTCAATTATTCAGAGTAATAAGCATATTGTAAAGCGTTTTAAGCAGCTTAATTACAAAAATAATAGGACTAAGAATATCAGAGTTTGTTGCTTAATTTATTGAATAAAACTTTCATTTTCCTCATCACAAGGATTGAAAAATATAATTTAAAAATGAATTCACTAAATATTATTTTCTCTTTTATAGTTATCTTCAGACATATGATGAAGATATTCCTCAAAACGAAAAGATAATGATGTGTTCTTCTATGAGTAATACATCTGTTTCCTTAACGATACGATTTGTGTCTCTTAGAATAAATCCTTTGTAATTCTGTGAAACCATAAAAGTATTCAAAATTGCATTAGATATAATCTCAAATCCTGATTATTCTTCTCATTTTTTAACTTGGCTACAAGGAATCTTCAATTCCTTCAAATGAATTCTACCTTCAACTCATGAAAGAATCATTTAAAACTGAGAAAATAGAAAGAATCATTAGAAAATAGCAGTAATAGTTTTAAAGTAAAAATCAAAATGCAACTAATCTCCGAAGATGCTCCCTGATTCCTTAAAACTACGATCCTGATTTGATCTTAGTCGTAGATTTCTCCTTGGATGCATCGATGTACATTTTCTAATATAAAATGGGAAAATCGATTAAGATATTATTTTGAAGATCTTAGATACAGCAAATGAGATTCTACCAAATATTAGCAATTTTTCTCTCCACAATATCATAATTATTTTCTTAAAAGTTGCCGAAATATTTGAAAATGAAAGAGCTAAACATCTATTTTGCATTGTTCCATGACAAAAGTTGAAAATTCTTAGTTTTCAATTACATCAAAAAAAAACAACACTCACGGATTGTTTAATTATGTTCTCCACTAATAGATATTAGAACACCGCTTATCTTTAAGCACTAGTAATTAATTTCTATTTGGTTTTTCAAGGCTATCTATCTCAAGTAATTTTTATTAATTATGAAATGGAACTCCAAAGGAGTTTCTAATTTTGAAGGAAAGCAGATAACAATAAGAACAACACTAATGTCAAATATTAGCGCATTTCTAAGAAAATGAATATACCTAATTACAATAATTCAAATAATCTAACCACCTCGTAGAGTTTTCTGAGCGAACTTCTCTTTATTTATGTGATACCACCTACATTTCAACAGAGTTTCTACTTCTACACAAATTTGGGTATTACCTTGAGAGTAATTTAATAAACAAATCTTATTTTGGTTGAATCAAGGTGCTAATACCCTTCTAAGATTGTATTTTTTAAAATAAAATTATAATTCCCACCTTTCTCATTGAGTAATTAACGATGATTTTTAAGTAATTTTTGGGGGGGCGAGGGGGAGGAGGGGAAGAGAGAGGGCTTATCGAATTTTAAGCTCCAATGGATAGATTCAATTCTTCTTTTAAAATAGTTTCTACTTTGTTTTAGCTAACTGTTTATTTTTACCCTATTTTTTGCGAATAAAATGAACAAAATCATCTTCAAATTTGAATTTTAATATGAAAAATATCAATATAAACTAAGTATCAAACCCTAAAAAAATCAATTCTAAACTGCCATAGAGTTTTCAACACAACTCATAGAAACTTGTTCGCAGAATAAATCCAAAGCTTCTTTTTACTCTCGAAATCTCCCTTTTTTAAGGTTATTTTAAATCTGTAATCTTGAAAAAGTGAAAGAATCAAATTCTTGCAGTTCAAACATAAATCCAAATCAAGAAGTTGCTTATTTTGGCAGATATTTTAAAGGTAATTTGGGAAGGAACTACTATCTAGCGAGAAACTCAACTAGAAAAACAAAGAAAGCGTAAACAAATATTATCAAACATAGAGAGAGAGAAAACAAAATCTAAAAATATATTTTTCTCTTCTTCCCCTCTATGAAGTTCAACAAACGACATTAGATGTCGCTGGTAATCTAAGAAACTCTCATCTTTCTCTTCTTCATTATCAGAGGTGATTCCATCCAAGAGACTCTTGCTGCTATGTCATTAGGACTGAATATGTTACTACGAATCAGTTATTCCTACTTTTAACTTCGATATTTCGAAAAAAACAGTTCGATTAAAAAAGAGAAAGAAGATATTGAACAAGAAGGCTCAGCGAAAATGAGCTGGAATGGCTTAGGAGATCATAGACTAATCGATTAGAATTAACAGTCTGCTAAATCTAATCCTGGAGTTTGGAGAAAAGCACTGCTATAGTTTGGGATGACTACAACTTAAATCGTTGCTAAAGTGTGTATTTTTTCAGCTGTAATTATCATCCAAAGCAACAACATCTTTAGTCTGTTTTTATTCTATTATTTCAACGAAAAAACAGCTTTAACAATCCGTTAACTTTCAATCGCTCAAGAGTCGGTTATAAACCTTGCAATGAAGTTGTTTCCAGCTGGTTTTGTGATATATTAATATTAATCCATGTAGACCACTACAAATGATAATTCTGACAGAAAATTGAGCAAATTTGATATTATCTGGATTCTTACAATCCTATTGATCTTTTTAATCTCAGATTAGCTTGGCTTTTGCATCCCAAAGGGAGGAGAAGAAGCAGAAATAAATCTGGATTAGAAATAGCATAATTAATAAAAATAATAATAACAACAATAATAGTTAATACAGTCATAATCCTAACATCTGCAAGATTTCAGCTCTTCCTAAAAGAAACTACTAAGCCATTTCAGTTCGAATCACTTGGGAGATATCCGCTCTAAAAAATGTGTGGAGTTCCCTAAAACGGAAGGCCACCATTCTTCTCGATCGATTCCTACAAAAATGCACTAACAGCTCAATAAAGAAACTGAAGATGATTCCTTTAACTGTGATATCATGTAAGATCTGATTCAATTAATCCCTTAAGGGATCGCGCTAGTGAATTCTTCTTAGGAAATAATCTACAATAACGCATAGATTCTTGATTTACTGCAATGTGATAGACATGATGTGCTTAAAACAATTACTGGACTTTCTACGAGACTTAATTATTAGAAATCAACAGCCATGCAAGTCGTTTCAAACTCGCCTAATACCTAATTCAATAATAATTCCCCGTATTTAGCATCGAAGCCGAACACTTTGATGAATGCCAGTGGCCATCAGCAATCGCATTAACTATTTTCAAATAAATCTAAAAATAACAATAATACATAATACTAGTTTGCTTCAAAGCGATTGGAATCGAGTTTTGATAATATTCTAAACTCACCGTTCTTGGGAGAGGAAAACTCAAGTCCAAAATAATAACATAATAGCTCATTTCATAATAAGCGTGGTCTTTAACCTAGTTTGTTTTCAAGTGGCTAGCTGCATTCTCCTGGAAGAGCACCGCAAAAATCAGGGAGTTCGGACTCCAAATAGAAGCAAAACCTTTAAGAATTTCTATTAGATACTATAGGAAACGAAGAGCTAAGAATAAAAGCAACGCTCTCACCTCACATGCAGAAACAACACATCCAAGAGACTCTTGCTTCACGTAGAATTTTTTTGAATGAAATCAGCTAGAGAACTGACTTTAAGAGGATTAGCAGCGGAGTCGAGAAACGACACAGAAGACGAGAATGGCAAAAGAGACAGGATGACACAGGAGCAACAGCAGCAATGTCCATTCGGGAGTACGAAGAACACGCAGAAGCAAGATCTACCTAATGATTCTTTTTGTAAAATTAATTTAGATTAACATAATTAATATTTTCTTGATTTTTCAAAGCGAAATAGCTTCATCTGGACAAAACAGAAGATAAAACGAAATTTCTATCATTTTCTGTAGACCTGAACAAACTTTAAGAAACGGAGGTACCCTCAAAAACAAAAAAAGACGAAGAATATGATCCTCACAAGAGCACAACGTAGCTCCATAGGACTTAAAAAGACTCATTCGATTACAGTTAATCAATGAAAGTAGCTAGATTTCATAGGTCATATTCAAATCAAAGTTTTCCGTTCTTAAGGTAGCAGTAATAATAACAATAATAATAAAAGAATAATGAAACAATAAAGCAAGAAGATAACTCGAATTAATCGTATTCCAGAGAGCCTTCATAGATTTAGTTATTCAAATAAGAAGAAGGAGAAAATAATCCTGAAACAGATCGAAATGGTGTTGCTGAAAATTCCTTGCAACTTATTCAAATTGCTGAAAAACGTCTATAACAAACTAAAGGGAGTTCGAGATAAACGAAAAACTCCGAAAATAATATGTTCTCTCAAAGAGACAGCAGCAATCAGCATTTGCTCAAAAAAGAACTCAACCAATAAATGAGTATTTTCCAACCTTAAATAAAACAAATGAACGTCAAAGTTGGGCATCTTCTCTCGTCTATGCTGGAATTCCCCACAGAAGGGTAGACTAACAGTAACAATGCAAATAATTTAAATACCAACACTGGGGGCATAAAGAAATCGAGTTCAAAAAATGTAGCATTTTCATAAATCAGTGAGGTTTTTGAAACCAGCTACTCGAGAAATCAATCTCTTTTTGGCTAAATCAATGGCAATTCTAGCATTGGATTCTATCAGTGCAAAGACAATGTAGCTTAGATTTAAGTTTAATGCAAAGGGAAGCCTTTGTCAGTTCTTTTGATTCCTTGCGAAAATCCCTCAGAACCACAGTATGATTTATTCAACGAAAACTACGGAAAAATATCAATATTATTTTTTGCTGTTTTTGAACTCATGAAGGTAGAGTTTTGTCTTAATAATAGTGGAATCCTTATGGGAGGATCTAATAAAAGCTCGATTGGAAGAAAGTAACAAGAAACGATTAAAACTTTTTGGAAGTTTATGTCATGAATTGAGAACACCTTTGAATTGCGCGATATCCTTTTTAGATCTATACAAATAACTCAAAGAAGGTGGAGAGGATTAAGCGATGGTCGAGGAATACATTGATCCTTCTTTGCGATCGAATTAATTTATGCTGAATACAGTGAATGACATATTAGATTTTGTGTAAATGAGTGAGAATAAATTTAAGTTTTCACCGATGAAGTTTAATTTGCATAAGTTGCTATAAGAATGCTAGAGTTTGATGTCAATACAAGCGAAGACAAAGGAGATTAGCTTAAGTTTAGTGATACAGTCAAAAGTACCAGTTTTTATTGTCTCAGATTCGAATAGAATTAGACAGATTATTTTGAATTTTTTATCGAATTCGATGAAATTCACACCGAAAGGCGGTTTCATTGGAATTGAAGCTGCTACGATGGAGTTTTCATCGTCCTCAGATGGATCTTATAGTGGGATAATTAAGGTATCCGTGAAAGATTCAGGGATAGGAATAGCTAAATCTGCATTACGCAGAATCTTCGAAATCTTCAATAAAACCTCTTATGAAGACGCATCCATCAACCCAAATGGCTGTGGAATAGGACTACCCTTATCTAATTCCCTTGCTAAACTTGTTGGGCCTTAGATTTGTTCTCCTAATACATAAAAAAGGAATTCTTCTATCACTGGAGGGATTTAAGTTGAATCAGAACAAGACAAGGGGAGTATATTTTCATTTTGCATTTAAGATTTAATTCAGCGGAATCTACCAGAAAAGCACGAAAGCTGCGAGGTCGTAACTGATAACTAACCTTATTAAGATTAGAGTTGGCATGAAAAGAAAAATAAACCTAGAGACGGAGGAGGAGATCCAGCAAGCAGGAAGAGAAGTTAAGACACGGAACATTACAA
>Ga0302271_10002494_pt1 | contig 16492 bp, 8 predicted proteins | sample III_Bog_N1_1_FD_198767 | JGI IMG/M metagenome (GOLD analysis project Ga0302271, IMG submission 198767) | Peat permafrost microbial communities from Stordalen Mire near Abisko, Sweden - III_Bog_N1_1 | ecosystem: Environmental > Terrestrial > Soil > Wetlands > Peat | place: Sweden: Abisko...
GAGATTCGCTAAGGGAGATAACAGTTATTTCGCTCCTATGCCTCCAATTTAGTTGTTCTTCAGATTTAGGTTTAGGCTTGAGAGATTAACGAGATTCGCTAAGGGAGATAACAGTTATTACCCTCCGATGTCTCCAATTTAGTTGTTATTCAGATTTAGGTTTAAGCTTGAGAGATTAAGGAGATTCGCTAAGGGAGTTAACAGTTATTTCGCTCCTATGCCTCCAATTTTGTTGCTATTCAGATCTAGGTTTAGGATTGAGAGATTAAGGAGATTCGCTAAGGGAGATAACAGATATTATGCTCCGATGTCTCCAATTAAATTGTCTTAAAGGTTGAGTTAAAAACTACATAAATTAACTAGCCTAGCTAAAGGAGACAGGAGAGATTTAGGATCAAAAGATCTTATTGATCTATTTGTAAAATTAATTGATATCCTTGACAGATTGAGGAGATTACTAATAATATGTAAGAGAGATTTAGCCTCAGTATCTCCTATTAATATTTTATTGAAATTGAGACAAATATTGTAAAGACTCGCAAATGCCATGGGTGCCTTTTTAAAATCATCTAAAACCTTTCGATCCTCTATTGTTAACATCATTTGCTATTGAAAAATATTCTCCTCTAAATCCTTAGGATTTCCCTTATTTTTCTTCTAAAATATTGTGAAATCCTCACTCAAATTCCGAAGAGACTTTCTTTATTGTGGCTAAGACATAAGGAGCTGTTTAGCAATTCTTTTAAAACCTGTATTTATGTTAATCTAAAGGTTCTTATCTAAACATAACTCAGAAGATCCTAGAGGAACTGACAGCAACTTTCGGGCAAGTTTTTCCTCTGAATAGACAAGCTAATTATCAACGAGGAAGATGCATAGGCCGACAGAGAAGCTATCAGTCAAGTATGTAGATAAATCAGGATTTTCCCATCTCTCAGGTGCAAAATACAAGGGAGATTCCCTGTTATGCTTCTACAAAATACAATTCACAGGTGATTAATATTCCCGTTCAAGTAATTGATTTTCTAAAGTTGCCAATTCTTCGAAGCTATCCTGTAATTAAACAGCATGACTGAAGTTGCCTAGCTTAACTACTTCTTATCCTGATTCGTTTTTTGTGATGAAAAAACAGTCTACCTTTGTGTTTCTGTGAAGTATTCGATTCTCGTGAAGGAAGCTAACTGAATCAATCATTTGAAGGGTCAAAAGATTCTTTTATGCATCTGAGTATTCTCCATATATTCTCTGCAATTCCAGGTGGTGGATAAGCGAATACTTGCATCTCTCCAGTTCATAGACTACAAACTCATTGCCGTTAGCATCTTTGAAGAACTTGCACCCATAGAACTTTACAATGCAAGGAGCCTTACAGATCCTCCAAATGCCTATTTCTCTAATGGTTTCTGCTTTGTTGGTGCACAGTGAGAGTTTGAGAGCAGATTTCCTTTTTTCCATGAGGTTTTCTACTCCGAAGACAACTCCACCAACTCCAACTCCGACGACATCATACACTTCACTAAACTCTTTCCACTCCAGCATTATGATTAATGCGCTCTTGAGTAAATCAGCAGTTAACTAGGTTTTCCTTTATCCTTTGGTGTTAAACCAGCTGGCTACATTTCGGAGTTTGCGTTGTCTGCTACTCACTTACCATACAAGATAATCAAGCATGATCCTTTTAGAAGGAATTGGCAGAAGTAGAGAGTCTACATGACTTTTCAAAACGACTGAAAATAAGGGTATATTCAATACCCCTGTTTGTTTCTAAAGAAGCAACAGCAGCATTGATCGAGCGCTTGAGCTATTCTCCCTTGACTTACACAACAAAGAACATCCTATCATGTAAAGCAAAGTACTCTGATTGAGCTGGTGGGTTTCCACCATGGTTGTCAAGTCAGATTAAACAAGCGCAATATTAGAGATTGTCGATTAACCAAAATTAGTGTCCATATTATCCAATTGAAGGAGGAGTTTTCCCAAAGAAACAAGATCTTATTCAAGGCAGTCTCTTTAGATCTCGCCCAAATTAGACATTTAGTTTTGGGACTCATTTCGGGATACTGAATTTGATGGGTTTCTGGAGTTAGCAAGAGAGGTAAGCTGAAAATTGTACAGTTTTAGGAGAACCGGATAGTACGAGCTCGATGAGACTAAGATGTGTTGTGTGGTGATATTCCCATGGGCTATGTGCTTTTGATGCAGCAGGTTCACAGCATCAAGCATTTGAATCGCAAGCAATTCCTTAAAACTTTCAGTAGGAGGATCCTTATTATTCTCTGAATAATGCTAAATAGTATCGTGTAAGTTTCCTTGACACATCTCCATTTGCTGCACAAAATAGACCTTCCGAGCAGTATTTGAATTCTAAGTTGTACCCTACCCAGCACTTTTATCACTTTCTGTGAGGAAGAATTAATTCTGAATAGCCAAAAAGTAATCGCTAGAAGGAAGTTATTTCCGTATTGCATACTCTCTCTCCATTGCTTAAATCTAGCAATCTGTGTGATCAGTGCATTCAAGCACTTTCAGAGCCACCTCTGCAATCCCATTCTTCTTAGCTCTGAGCACTAGCGCGAAAGGCCCGTCTGCTTTGTAGCAGATGTCAGAATATTCTGCCTACTAAGCTGCCATCAAGGCTAGAAACTTCTCTATGGACTGAAGGCTGAAGCTGCAGTTTTTGATTTGACTTCCAATTTTATTAGAGGAGGGTGCACTCATTTTCAGAAATATTTATTGGTTTGATTGTCAGACGTTTATCTATGATTTGTTTTGTTTGAAGGAAAATTAAATAATGTTGGGGCTGACTTCCTTATTATTCAAATTTTCACTTAAGCATCAACCAAAGATTATTTCGGGAAATTAAGAAAATCAGACATATTTTTTTTTTTGCTTCATTAATAAGCACCCCTCTATCTCCCTTCTCACAACTAAATCAAGTATCATTGAAGAATTTTTTATGAGTTTCAAAAATGAAAACTCTTTCTTGTTCTTTATTTCTCAAAGAAAGAATGTGGTATTTCTCCAATCCTTTAATCAATAGAGACCATTCCAAATTACAAATATCAATTTAGTTTTGTTGACTATTTTGGAAGGTTATTCAACATTCCAGAGATTGCACTTTTAACTAAAAGAACTGATTTCATAATATTCTACTATTATTTATCTTGCTTAGCTAATCAATTCAGTTTTATCATTCACACTACATGTTAAACAGTCAGCTTTTCGATTATCAATAACACAGCAAAAGAGATTTGATGCTTTCTTTCAAAATTTATCTATTTTTTTTTGTATTAATAGTGAGGAATGCTAAATAATATTAACAAGAAGGATCTTTTAAACCGACCTTCATATAATATCATTTTGTTTTTGTTAAACTGAGTCCTGTACTTAGTTCCTCTTCTAATTCTAAGAAATTTACTCGAGAGTGTTTTCTTAAGGAATTCTCTTCTTCAGCAATAAATTGGTTTCTTAGTTTTTTATTGTGGAGTTATTAGATGATAATTCGTATGGAGGGAATAATTTTCTGCTCTCTTCAATAAAGGGAATCATAATGGGCACTGAGTGACTAAGTTCATAATCTTTAAAGTTTCCGAGAAGTCCCCCTTTGTTGTTGATATTTTGATTTTGATTTATGTTTAAGCCGCTTTTGATCTCAATATTCCCAAAGAAATTGATACTCCCATTGATCTCTGAAATTCCACTGGTTTCTGAATTCCCATCGGTCTCTGAATTTCAGTTGATCTCCAAGTTCCAGTTGGTTTCTAAATTCCCGTTGATCTCTGAATTCTCAATTATCATTTTGTCTAGTTCGATTTCACTCTCTTCTTCTGTGAAAAGTATTGATGATTCTTCGTAATCACCTTCTTCTCGGTAATTAGGTCTTATTATGATAGCGTTCTAGTGGTTAAAGTTTTCTAAATTATCTTCTAGAAAAGAGTGTTATTAATATGAGGGAATCGATGAATCATCTTTCGATTCTATTATCTCGGAATTATCTTTTTCTGTAGATGATTCGATTCTTGTATCGCAATCCTCTTCGTCTATGGTGCTTTCTATTGAAAAGAGTTTTTGTTTTAATTCAAATTTTTCATATTCAGAAAGTTTTTTTATGAAGGTAGTCGTAACAACTTTACTTGTTATATGGTTCTTTATCTGCTTAGCTCACTTCCTTAGAGGGATTAAGTTTCAAAAATGGAGATAGCTATGAAGTAGTCGATATATTCTGCTGTAGCATGTTTCGGAAGGTTTTCTAATCCGAAATGAATTGCTGTTGTGAAATATGCAAGTATTATCCAGGGTAGTCGAATTGAACCAAGCTGTTGCAGAGTTGAAATTCTGTTCTGAGATCAGAGAACAGGGGGCTATTCTTGGAAATGGACATTGATTAAATATGTGAGTTAGTCCATAGATTCCTAATATATTGGTTCCAGAAAGGAGTTCATTTGAAGTATTAGCTAAATGAAGACGATTCCGAAGGGCAAGCCATATTTCTAAGTTCCTTTTTGATCTCAGAATTTAAGAAATGGATAGATTTCTACATGTTCAGATATATGGTTAATCAAGGGTAATCACATGATCTTGAGAGAATATAAGAGTATCTTCATCCTAGGAGAATGGCATAATAAGGAAAGATTGATCTTTAGTAGAATAAGGTGGTGGATGATCCTTATAATAAACTGGATTCTTATCACTATTTTAAAGTTCTGTATCCGAAGAACAGGGGAGAGAAACTTTAGACTCCATGGTGTCTAAATCAAAACAGTTGGTTTTTCGGTTGTCTTGAAGGTGGTAAACATGAGAGCAAGTTGGCTCAACCAGTCGTTCTTTTATTCTTGTTACTGATATTTGGAGAATTTCCCTTAGCTTTTTTTTATTGAGTTCTTTTAAGTATACATATTAATTGGAGGTTTTGAAGAAAATTGATTTTTTTTTATTCATAGTCTAGACTTACAGATGTTTTTAGTATCCTTCTCAAAGACTTGTTGCTAAATTTACTAGAGACTTGTTATAAATTCATTAATTTACTTAAACTTAGTATCTGTTGCTTTCAAATAATTCACGAGTTTAGTATGTATGGAATTCACTTCTTCATCTTGATTTTTTTATATTAAAAAGCTTGAAATAAATTGTTATGACTATTCATAAAGAGATGAAGATATTTAAAGGATAGAAAAAAGAAGACAAAAAAAAGCAAGCTGAAGAAAGGAATTCCATACATATTAAACTCGAGTCCTGACTCTTCTCTTCATTCACATCGGTTGTTTTCATATAATTCTCGAGTTTAGCATCTGTTGCTTTCATATAATTCTCGAGTTTAGCATCTGTTGTTTTCATATAATTCTCGAGTTTAGTAGCTAGTTCTTTTTTGTCTTTTTCACACTATACTTTGACTATTTCCATCTCCGTTCGTTTGAATAGTCATAACAATTTATTTCAAGCTCGCATCCGGATTTTTCTCTTCATTCACATCGAAAGTTGGAGAGGTGATTTATTCTTGTTGCAACTTCAATGATCCTTATTGCTGAAAAAATACCATCAAAACAATAATAACTATCTTCTTTCTGGCAAATTTTGTTTCTTAGATTGAATTTAAATGACCAGCTTTAAAATCGCCTTTTTTGAGCAATCCAATTTGAAAAGATTACCTATTAAGGATCAACCATTTTTTCGAAATTATCTTCTTATGGTTTATTTACAATTGAATCCCGTCTTTATTTTTGTTCTCCTCTCATCTGCTTTTCTTTTTATCAGTTCTGCTGCTATTGTGTCTATCTACTTCTCAACATCTCCATCTCAGAAATGATATGAGGAGGGGAGGGGGGATGTGGGGGTGTCGTTCACTTTCTCATGGTTTAAGAGGAGGATCTTTAGGATTAGCTTAAAATTAGGATAAAATGAGTGTTTTAAAAAAAGGACATTGCTAATAAGAATTTACTTGCTTTAAGAACTTCATTGAGAGTTTTCGAATTGCTTTAACTTACTAAGATAGGTTTTGTTAGAAATATCTGCCATAGTTTGACTAAGTTGTATTTCCTGTCTTTTTTTCTTTCTTTTTATGTGTCTGATCGATTTAATCTCTTACCAATCCTCAGATTTGATTCCCTCCCTATGTATCTTTAATAATTTTTAAGTATCTTTAATAATTTTTAAGTATCTTGCTACAGGGTATCCCATAAATAAAGGAAATTAATAATAATTTGTTGTGTTAACCTGCTTTCATTTAAATTAGCATAGAAAACGAATTTGATTTTTTGCTAAGACTTTAGCATTTTCTAGCAAAAAATGAGTGTGAATATTAGAAACAGTTGGGAAGAATTTCCTTTGTTAATTGGCAGATAATACATCTTTTCAAATTAAAATAAAAGAAACCACTACGATGAGCAAAAAAGAATCTAAAAATGATGAATGTGTTAGGGTTGTTGTGAGATGCAGGCCTTTGAATTCCAAAGAAAAAGAGTCCAATATGCAACCTGTTGTTAAAGTTAATCAGTCTCGAGGAGAAATCTCAGTTATAAACCCTAAAGGAGACACCAGTGAAGTGCCAAAGGTATTCACATTTGATTCCACTTTTGAACCAGAAGTGGAACAAGAATTAGTCTACAAGAATACTGCTTATCCGATTGTAGAGAGTGTATTAGAAGGATATAATGGGACAATATTTGCATATGGGTAAACTGGTACAGGTAAAACGCACACAATGGAGGGAAAAGATGAACCAAAAAGTCTGAGAGGTATCATTCCAAGAACATTCGAGCATATTTTTAGAGCGATCAAAGGAACTCCAAATGTTCAATTTCTGGTTAGAGTTAGCTTTCTTGAGCTGTATAATGAAGAAATTCGGGATCTATTATAAAAGAGTGTGAAGAAGCTAGAACTGCGTGAAAAGCCTGGAAGTGGAATTTATGTCAAGGATTTATCCACTTTTATGATTCAGGATTAGGAAGAATTAAGAGAAAAGTTGAAGCAAGGTAGTGAAAATAGAGCAGTTGGAGCAACAAATATGAATTAAGACTCTTCTCGCTCGCACTCTATTTTCTCTATTACAATTGAGCGATGTGATATGACAGATGGAGAAAGTCATATTAGAGCTGGAAAACTTAATCTTGTTGATCTGGCTGGTTCAGAAAGATAAAGTAAAACATAAGCCACTGGTAGCAGACTAAAAGAGGCTATTAACATCAATTAAAGTCTAACTACGCTGGGAAATGTCATTTCAGCTCTCATTGACCCAAAGGCTACTCATGTCCCATACAGAGATTCCAAGCTGACAAGGTTACTGTAAGACTCTCTTGGTGGAAATACTAAGACTGTCATGGTAGCAAATGTTGGCCCTGCTGATGATAATTTTGATGAAACTATGTCAACTCTGAGATACGCTCACAGAGCTAAGTCAATTCAGAATCACGCTAAAATCAACGAAGATCCCAAAGATGCCATGATTAGATAATTCTAAGAAGAAATTACTAAACTTAAATAATAGTTGGCCTCTTCAGTAGATCAAAATGGAAATCCTGTCTTAGAAACAGAGATCATTTAGGTAAAATTAATGAAAATAGTAGCGCTGATTCAGATGTGCCCATTATTGTTTGAGACTAAAACAATTATACCTTCTTTTGCTGATTGTGTCAAATTCATAGGTTGAAAAGTTGATTACTGTGAATGATGATGAAAAGGTGAAACTTTTACAGTAGAAATTAGAATTAGAAAAGAGTGAAGTAGAGAAAAAGTATTAAAGTGAAGTCAAAAAAATAGAAGAAGATAAAAAGCTGCAAGAGAGTTAGAAAGCATAGTTGCTTCAATAATTGAATGAAAAGGAAGAACGAGAAGCAAAGCAACGAGAATAACAGGAGAAATTGTTGAAGAAGCTCAATAAAATGCAGGAAAAAGTTATTTAAGGAGATGAAATAATGCAAAAAGCACTGGAAAAAGAGAGGGAATATAACAAGGCTCAATAGGAGCTCTAAGCAAAACGAGACAAAGAGAGACAAGTTGATGAAGAAATTAAACGAAATGAAGAATTGGCGTTGGATCTAAATCGTAGATATAAAAATGAAGAAGAGGAAGAAAAGGATAAGACTAAGCGCATCAAAGCTCTTTCTGGTCGATTAAAATAAATTGAAGCTGAAAATAGGGAATTAGAGGAGTTCTATGTGTCTGATATTGAGGAATTGCAAGAACGTCGGCGACTTCTTTAAAAGGAGTTGAAACTTAAGAACCTGATTCTGGAGTATTTTATTCCAGAAAAAGAACTTGAACGTCTTCAGGTAATTGTTATTTTCTTGCTATTCATTGGTTATAAATGGACTTTCTTTCAAATAGATGAGAGCTTAGTTTAACGAAGAGCAAGACGAGTGGCTGTATCCAAATCTTTAATTAGCTGGCAATTTGCTTAGAAGCACTGAAGACAAAAAACAATAAGACGCTGATATTAAATTCTAGGAAGATGTTGAAGAAATACTTAAACTTGAAGCAGAAGGACATCCTAATGTATTTTTCGTCTATACAGATGAAGCTCCCATGAGAGAAGAAGAGATTGCTCCTGAAGAGAGAAAGAAAAAAGCTGCTGCAAATGCAAGAAAATAGAGTGCTAAGAAAAGACCTTCAACAAAACCATAAGGTGGTGCGTCAGCTAGACCATAAAGTGGCAAAAAAAGTGCAAGTACAAGCTCTTCTAGCACTGTCGATGCAGAAAATTTCCCAAAAGCTAAAGGACTCTAAGCTAGAAAGTGAGAGATTTCATATCTACTCTAGTAATTTGTATTTTCTACATATCCCCAAGCTAAAAAAATTGAATTACAATAGATAACTTCCAAAAGAATTTGAGCAGGAATAGTAATTAATTCTTTTAGATGCAAATCCATTTAAAAACACTAAAAGCGTCTAGTTTTTTATCAGAAATATAATTCTTCCCCTTCCCTCTTTTAGTTGTTAAAATCAAAGAATTGCACTTCACAAATTATTAATTTTCGCAAACAACAAACATTTTCTTTTTCCAAATATATCTCAAAAAACAATAACAATGAGCAACGTGAGTGTTTAAAAGCATCTAGCTTGCCATGACTATCATATGGGATCATGTCCTCTTCCTAAAGAAAAATGTCCTTATAGTCATATTGGTAAATCTTGGGGAATTTGTCCAAACAAACATTATTGCACTACATCTCATAAGTTTGTCGATTGTCCTCTCTTCTTAGTTAACAGCTGTCCTAGAGGTAATGAGTGTTCTTACAGGCATGCTATTAAAACTGAAGATCCTCAAGAAGAATCAAAAGAAATATAGATTTAGCCTAAGAAGATTGTGAAAGGGTTAAAGATGGAAGATTTCAGATCTAGTCATATTGAGCTGAACTAAGATCTAAAAATCTTAAGACCTTTCCTAGAATAAAAGAAAGCAAAAGGAAACAATAAATATTCTCGTGGTTCTCTTGATTTGTGCTTCATTATTGATATAACTGGATCAATGAGTCCTTGGATTAACTAAACAATTTAATATGTTGATTCAACTCTTTCAACAATCTTTGATGACTTTCCTTCTATTGATCTAAGAGTTGCATTTTCGGGATATCGAGATTATTGTGATTCTTCTAATAGATACACTGAAATTCAATTTACTCGTAATATCAAGGAGTTCTCTGAATAAATTAAAAGAGTCAGATGCAGTGGAGGCGGTGATTTAGCGTAAGAATCAATTATTTTAATATTATAAAGTGATTACAAGATTATCAGTTTTCCAATTTTTTTATTATTTTCAATGAACTCATGCAAATAAATACCTTTGTTTTTTTAGTGAAGATGTCGCTGGAGGTTTATATAATGCACTGCAATTCGAGTGGCAATCGGTAGCTTAGCAAGCAATCTTTATTGCAGATAGTCCATGCCATGGCTCGAAATATCACGATTCCACAAGTGATGATTATCCTTAAGGAGATCCTTCTGGGAGAAAAATAGAAGACTTAATGAGAGATTTCTCAAGAAAAGGAATTGATTTCACAGCTGTTGAGATCAATGATGTAACAAAAAAGATGTTTAGCATCATGAAAGCTGAATACGGGTAATCAATGGGATTAAAGAGTATTAAAGAAAAAGCAACATCAAATTCTGGAGGAGGTGGAGAAAAGGTAAATCTCTCTTCAGCTGTGCATGAGTCAGTGAAATCTACTATTACTGCTTCGTTTTCAAGAAGTGGTATTGGAAGTGGTAGCGGAGCTATTGCTCTTAACGAAGAAGGAAAACTTGGAAGTGCATACAAACTAATTATGGAAAATAAAAAATATAGAAAAAGTTTCACAAAAACACACTCCAAAGAAAGAAAATAAGCTACTCTGTCTGGCAGAAACGTGCTTATTGATTAGTTACGAGAGACGAAGGTACTCGAAGAGGAAGAATTTGATTCTGGAGACAGCGACTATGAGGAAAAATTGGAGAAGACATGCAAACGGTAATTCATTGAAGCAGTTAGTCAAAAAGCAGAACGTGAGAAAATCCAAAAAAAACTAGAAATCGAAGAGCTACGTTCATAATTTCCTGCCCACTATTTCGAAACAATAGAAGAAACCAAAGAGAGACAAGGAAAGAAAAAGCTAAAAGAACGTGTGCAGAAAGTGTTGTACTTGAAGGGAGCGTTTGATTGGGATAAGTTTGAAAACTTTAACGATTACTAAGCAGTGTGTCACTCCTTTGAATTAGTTAAAAATTACAGGGGCAACACAGAAATCAACTGGAAGAATTTAGAAGTTCGTACTTTCTTTCTTGGTACTAAAGTTCGTCTCAGCAATCTTGTATTCTCAGAGGGAGCTATGCGTTACGCTTACCATGCAAAGGATTTGTATCTGAAACAGAAAATGGTAGCAAAGCAAGTTAAAAAAGAAGAAAAATAAAAGAAAATGGGTGTATAAGATTTGCAAAAGGACATTCTAACCTAAATTGTCTGCAAATATATTGTCAAGGAGTTCAATAGCAAGCTTCTTGAATCTGAACGCAACAAAGTTTAGACTGAAAATTAAAGAAGATCTTTACCGATTCTTCAGTTCATTGATTGTTTCATCTATGAAATGACATTCCCTTACAGTTCTAGCCCTCTGTTTTACTTCGAGCAATTCATCGAAGGAAATTATGAGAAATTCAATAATAATGCTGGATTTGTTTCTGATTCTACCAATATCTACAGTCAACTTGCTTAGACTCTCTCTCATTTTTCATGGCAACTTTCAAAGGGATATCTCGCCGTTGTGGATTTACAGGGAAATCAAACAGGTATTCTCACTGATCCTCAGATTCACTGTCTTGATTCAGAGTCTTTCGGTGATGGAAATCTTGGATATGAAGGAATTCTTAGATTTTTCGCTACTCATGAATGTAACGATTACTGCAGATAACTGTAATTAATAAATCCTTTCGATACAGCTGTGATTCCTATGCATAATAGTTTCTTTACAGATATGAACTCTATTGGTAATAATCGCCCAACTGAACTCGAGTCAGAACAAGAAAAAAAGCAGGAAATAGTTTAATAAAATATTAGTTAACTCTGCGATTTCTGCTAAGAAACAACAGTTATATCTCTAGACAAATATATAAATTCAAAGAAAAGTAACTCTAGGCTAATGTGCGGCTCATGCAAGCCTCTTGTAGAAAAATCTAGCTATAAAAAACCATGCAAAGCTTGTTCGAAGATAATAGAATTTAGTACCTACGAATGCATTAAGCTTCGTAGAGACATTCCTAATATTTGTGATGCCTGTAATGGGTTTCAAACAGAATGAGTTTGCAGTTTATTTGTGTACATAATTTATTTCATTTTTACTTAATTATTGTTAATTTATTAGTTGATTTCCAGAACATTTTGTTTTTGTTTCGAGATTAGAATAGAAGTAATTTCAAATAAAAGATAATCTCCTGATTAATCTGTGGGTATTTTTATCAATCATCAAACTGATCATAATGTTGGACTACTAATACCATTAGAAATCTGCTCTCTGATCATATATTTTCATAAATCATTAATTAATTTAAGAATTTACAAAACAAAAAAATTGACTTTTTAAATACTCCTAACAAAATGGATCCTTCAGCAGTTAAGCCACAAGCAACCAAGGAGCACTGCAAATATTGCTTTGATCTTATAAGAGCAGCACTGAATAAGGCACCTACCCCTCCTTTTCCTGAATCTATTTAGAAGATTAAAACTCCTCTTTTCGTGACTTGGCTCTTTGATGGAGTTTTAAGAGGGTGCATTGGTACATTTTCTCAAGAAAAAATAGAAAAAGTTCTGCCTCAATATGCAATGATTAGCGCATTCGAGGATTCACGTTTCGAACCTATCAACTCGAAGGATCTCCCTAGATTCAATGTAGGAGTGAGTCTGCTTGTAAACTTTTAGGAAAACAAATCAGCTCTTGATTGGACCATCGGAAAGCACGGCATAATAATCGATTTTACTCATAATGGTTTCTCCGGTCATGCCACATATTTACCTGAAGTTGCCACAATTAATTCTTGGGACCAAAGCACAACTCTATAATATCTGATTAGAAAAGCTGGGTACAAAGGAAAAGACTATGAATAGGTAATTCAAAAAATCAACCTAACAACATATGAATCTTCGAAATGTTCTCTGGATTATGCAGAATATCTCAAAATGTGAATGAACTTCATATTAGACAGTGCACTTTTGAGATATGAAATACTCAATATTCATATTTGAAAGGATGTTTCTTGAAATACGTCTCTTTAATTTGTCAACAAATGCCCAAAGCAAAATAATCATTAGGAGGGTAAAAACTGTCTGTGTTTGTTTAATACAATCAGTTAAACACTTGTAATAATCAATTTCAATATTTTTAAGACAAAACAAGTTTATTTGTGGGTGTTGAGTTTATCAACCTGAAAACACAAGACGAATAAGTGGAACCCCTTTGACGAACTCAGTTTCTGATGAAGATATAGTAAATGACACTCCGATATCGATGAAGTTGTCTTCTTCCATCTTGTTTTACAAAAAAAAACCAAATTAATAACAACAAATAGATTTTTGAACTCCTCCTTACTTGGAATTCCAGCATCTTCGAAAGCTTTGATGATAGCAGTTCTTTTCTTTCTGTCTCTTTGTTTGACAGTAGCATTAGTTGTTCGATGTAAATTGGTTTAGTTCCTTATGTTAGATCATGAGGAATCAGTGAATAAGTCTTTGCTAAATAACTGAATAATTTCTCGATTGTATCATTCTCTTTAGATATTTTGACTTCCCATCTATCCCAAGCAGTCGCCTTAATAAACCCATTTAGCTTAAAGCAAGGAGCGGCTAAGGGTTCGGATTGGATGAAACTCGGCAAGCTTAGATTGAGGAAAGCATTTTTGTATGATTCTAATTTGAGCTGCTTCAATACTTTAACTGCTTCGATGGCTTACAAACCTGCTACAATTGCAGTTGTGGTTACAAGTGCTGGAATGATTCTGCCTGCTTTGAGCTTAACTTCTATCCATTCCATCGTTCCAAGATTATAGTTCAGTGATCTGCAATTTGTCATAGCATGAATGAAATCCACATGAAAGTTATCATCCACGTCTTTCTCAAACTCTTAAGGATTCACAGAGCAATGTGAAAAATCAAAATTAATTTTGTTGTATGCTTCTTCATCGATATTCTAGGTAGCGTCCTGATCTTATGTTTCTATCTCCATTTGATCCTTTTTATTCTTTTTAATACTGTCTTTTTCTAACTTTGCAAGTTTTTTCTTATTTTCTTTGAATTCAGGAACTTTAACTTATTTTATGTAAGCAATCAACTATTATCTATTGAGGGGGGATTTAACATCAGGACAACCAATACCGAACACTGCTGCTCTAAGGGCTGCTGCGGAAATAACGAAACTTAAGTGGAAAGGATTTTCGACGTTTAGTTCTTGAGCAACAGGAGGTCTTTTAGGTAAGGTCCAGAACAAAGTACCTTCTTTAGTCTTGTGGTTAGTTGGATATATCTTCAAAAGAGATATGATGTCGTTTCGGAATAACTTATAGAATTTATGAACTGCGTATTTTATGCAATCTTAGAAATTATTTGGTCTGCTCTTAAAGAGATTTATGCCTTCTTTTTTAGTCTTAAACTCCAAAGAAGATACATCGTTAACAGACATTATTCTCTAGAGGCTTTGAGGCTTTTAGCAGAACATTCTACCGAATTTATCTCTTGCCCATTCGACACAGTGTAAAGCTTATTCAGGGAACATTTTAAGAGTACAAACAGGAATGTCTCCTCCTTCATCGTTCGGATCAGATTGATTCCCGTAAGTTTCAGTTAAAAATGGTAAAATCACCTTGAAAAATGAGTAAAAAGTGGTTAAAAATTTAATAATTTTCAAGAAATAATAGCTGTTACTTGAATATGCCCTTTAGGTCCAAGAGTGCCTGAATCCAAAAGAGGAGTCCTCGTCTTAACGCACCTTTTATCAATATACTAACGTGCTTGCACATTATCGAGTGCATTTAAAATGAGAGACTGCTGTTGATAAAAAGAATCGTTGAAGATATGTTCGGTCTATTCTTGAACTTTATCGAGTAGAGAACAGACATGGCCTTAAAGATCCTTGTTCATTTGGATTGCAGCTGCTGCAGCAGTACTGTTTTTTAACAAAAATAAATAAAAAAAAAGTACATTATTAGAGTGAAAATTACCTTGATTTTGGTTTCCTGATATGTTTTTCTCTAAACAAGAACTGTCTATTTAGATTAGAATTCTCAATAAGATCCGGATCAGTAATAGTGATCAATCCTTAACTACCTAAACCTAGCATTGATAGATTCTTTATCAATTCACAGCCTATCGCTCCTGCTCCTACCATGAATGTTTTAGCCGAGGCTATTTTCTGAAAGAGTTCTTCTCCAAAGATAATTTTAACTGGATCATACTTTTGCTTTTTACACATCTGTCCATTTTTTGCTGCTATGTTCTCAAGATGAGGGTCAATATTGAGTGTTTAGTTCTGCCCAATGCTTATGAAACCTTGAATATTGCAATCTGATAGTAATTCCTCATTGCTAAAGAGAAACACTTGATTGATTGGCATCCATTTATTCGTGATACATTTTAAAACTTCTTGCGATGCAAATCCACCTAAGATAGCTGCCTATCCAGGAATATAACCTTAGCATGATAATGCAAAGGAAACGAGAGTCTTTTAAATTATTTTCAAACAGGCTTTGTCTGCTGGTGATTAGGAGAAAGACAACTATTGGAGTCTAGCAGAATTTCTAAAAGCCATTTAATAAAATGCTTATGCATCCAAGACATTCCAAGGAATAGGAACTCTGTTTAATGAAATTTTAAACTCTGTTAAGGTGTTTAATGCAATGTGATAGCCCTCCCTTTTAGAGAATTCATCGTCTAGGAATAACAATCCCAAATTTGCTTCGAATCGAGGTTCTCGCAAATTCTATTCTAAAGAAGAGAACTACACTGTGGCTGGCTGTTTCAATTACTTAGCAATTCCATTTCGAGAATATGTAGCAAATTATCTTGTGTCACCAATAGAGAAGGAGTTCTTGTTAAGATTATAAAAAGAATTGAAGGGGATAGATCACTTTATTGAAAATTAAATTTAAATTGGTTACTTTTTCAATAGTTTTGATAACGAATTATTTGAAATTGAAGCTAGTCTTGTTTAACTTATTGGTCTCTTCAATTTCTTGGAGTATTATAATGTCTCCGTCTGTTAGGGAGTGTTTCTCTCCATCCTTTAGAGTCACTACTCCTTCGATCTCGTTTGAGATTGATTAAATCAACATTTCTTGCTCTTTTTCGCTGTGTTAAAATATTAATATTTGAATATCCATTTCCTAGATTAGTTTATGATATTTATTTCTTTACCCATTCTTGTCAAGCACTGTGAAGGATGCCTCTCCAAAATCAGAAAAGAGGCGAGAGACAACAGAGTAATTTTCAGCCATAACAAATCCAATGTTCTTGGTTCTACACATACCATTGATTTGTAAAGATAAATCCAGATTCTGATTGCTGCAAACTATCACGGAGTAATTTAAATAATAAAAAGGAGAATCCTTTGAGAAAATCTCAGTAAGCTTTCCACTTGCATCACAAGTGATGTACTCATTTAGAGCTTATATTTTTTATCTGCTGATGATGGCTTTGTTTTTTCCAATGTCACTTTCAGTTAAAAAGAATTATCCTAGCAATGATTCGATACTTGCGTTGCTTTCATCGATCAAACTTAATCTTTTAACGCCACAAAGAGCTAAGTTCTTAGCGATTTCTACTCCTGCTGCATCTAGACCAATAATTAGCACACTTGCGTTGGCTTATTTCTAGACTGCGTCGATTCCTAATGCTCCAATGTATCTTGACCATCTGTTTGTCACAGCTTTGCTCTCGAGATTCATCTCTTTCTTTCGATCCTATCGTTGCTAAGATAAAAACAATATTCAACGAGAAATCATACAATTATTTTATTTTAGCTTACTTCTTCGTAAGTTAAATCAA
>Ga0302271_10002495_pt1 | contig 16489 bp, 6 predicted proteins | sample III_Bog_N1_1_FD_198767 | JGI IMG/M metagenome (GOLD analysis project Ga0302271, IMG submission 198767) | Peat permafrost microbial communities from Stordalen Mire near Abisko, Sweden - III_Bog_N1_1 | ecosystem: Environmental > Terrestrial > Soil > Wetlands > Peat | place: Sweden: Abisko...
CTGTTCATCTTTCACCCCAGTTATTTCGAGATGCAGTTACAAAACTAATTTTTTTTTATTTATATTTTCTCAATATTAACTGTTCTTTTCTTATGATTACAAAAATACTATCTAATAATATCTATTTTGCACAACTCTGTTTTACTCATCATAATTTATAAATTTCTTTAATGCCTTCCTATCTTTAACTAAGGGAAATAATTACTGGAAATGTGAAAGAATTCAGAAATCAAAATAGTGCTTTTTTATTTCAAAAAACATTTGGGTGCTGATAGTTAGCTGTTGATAATGTTGATAGGAATATTCAAAAAAATTCTATTAAATTAATGAGAAAATTTTCAAATAATTAATAAATATTATTTTTTATTAAAATAAGCGAATAAAAACGTTTCCTTTCCAACTTTAAAAATACTTGAAATTTCAAATAAAATTGTATTTAATTCTCAAAAGTTATATTAAGTTACGCTACATAAAAGCATAAAAAAGGCCAAAATAGATAGCTTGAGTTCTCACATGATGTGTACTTCTTCAGTTTCAAGTTTGTCAAGCAACTAGATTAAAACAATTATTACAAAAAAACACTTAATTGTTGTTTCAATTACCTTTGTTTCTAGGATGTAGATCTTGTTATTTTTCTCTTGGTATTGGAGTTTGAGCTAGTCAAGTAGTCCAATCTTTTCGACGAGCTCCAAGTTCTTGCGGTTGAGTTCATCTGACTTTCTCTCAGATTGTTCCTTGTACATGTTTCTCTATCCAGTTCTATGCAAATATTCAGTTATTGAAATTGTTTCTTTTTTAAAATAGTTTACAATTCTTCGATCTCCTTTTGAAGGACCTAGAACTTTTGCTTCTGGATATCCACATCTCCTCCAACTGAAGAATAAGCTTGAGAGATGCTGAGAGTGTGGCTCTTGAGCTATTCAATCTTTAAGATAAAAATAATTTATGACTAAAATGAAGCAATCTTTATTGAAAGTTTACCTGGCTGAAAGCATTGTCTCTTTCGACCTTTCTTTGATTGAGTTGCTCGTTTGCCTTGTTGAGCTCTGCGTTGATAGACTGTAATTACAATTCGTACTGGCTGATTTGTGTCTAAGCTCTCTTTAATTGAGTAGATAGCTCAATCTTTCCATCATTTGCTTGCTGTGAAACATTCCAAAGTTAGTTTCTGAATGAAAAGAGAATTGAAATCTTACAATGATTTATCTCTTGAGAGATTCTATTTCCAATTAGTATTGAGTGTTGGAGTTAGAAGTGCTTAGTTGCATCTTCATTTCGGATTTCTCTCTAATGAGAAGAGCCTTAGCTTATCTAAGCTCGTTATTCTCCTAGTCCTTGAGTTTTAAACCCTCAGCGAATTCAGAGATGCGCAAACTCAATTGTTGAATTTGAGTCTTGTAAGCAGTGCGCTCAGCTTCTTGAAGTTGGTTGGAAGAATCAATATTTAGATGCTTAGATTCCTCGAGAATACCTCTAAACTCAGCGATTTCTCTCTGACGCTAGATTTCAAGTCTTTCGACAATCTCCTTCCATTTCAAAGAGTCCTGCTCGTGGCTTAGTGCTTCCATCAACTGCTTCTGCAACATTTTTACTTATTCTTCAAGCTAAGCATTTCTAGCTCTAAGGACCTTGTTTTCTTCCTCAAGAGCTCTCTTTTCTTGCTCCCATCTAATCGAAAGCTCCCTTGTTCTTTGTTCAATAGTAATATTGAGTGAACCTACCAAAAATCAAACATGTTATTGATAATTAAAAAATGCAAAAAACTATTACCTTCATATTAAGCCTTGAGATTAGCCAAATCAGCTTGATTAGCCTTTGATCTTTTCACGAGATCATCTTCATACTAAGCACGTTGAGCATTAAGTGCTTCAGCTAGTCTTCTTTCGTACTCTTCCTTAGCTTGTGTTAGTTGCTTTCTTAATTCTTCTGAAAGTCTTAGTTCCATTTGACGTTTCAAGTCTTCAATAACGAGTAATTGCTTTTGTTCGATGATTTGGAGTTCAGATTTGAGACGTTGAATTTCTTGTTCAAGAGCAAGTTTCTCTTATTGTGCCTTAGTGGTTGCAATAGACGAGCTTCTTCTAGAGTTTTCTTATTCCTAGTTAAGCTTGAACTAGATCTCGTGATAAGCGTTGAGGAGATCATTGAACTACTGTTCCTTGGCCTAGAGAGCTTAAGTTAACTATTGAATCTGAATATTCAGTGTTTTGATTTAAGCTTCAAGAGGTTCTACTTTCAAAGTGAGTTACTGTAATTTAGAAAGAGCATCGTTTCTCTCAGTTGTGAGCTAGTTAATGATTTATTTGAGCTAGTCTCTTTCTTTAATGAGCTATTCTTTCTCGAAAGTAAGTTACTAGATAACACGATCTGCAGATGACAATTGGACAATCTTAGCATCTCTTGCACTGATTTCTCCTCTTAAGCGGGTTATTTCATCCTAAAGGGATTAGATCTGTTTCAAAAGTTCCTGAGAATCTTGCTCTTTCCTTGAATGCTTAACTCTGTCTCCATCTATCTCTCCTTAGAGTTAGAAGATAGTATTTTTAAGTTCAGCGATAGTCTAGTCTCTGTTGCGGAGTTCTTGAGTTAAAGCAATGATCTTCTCTTGAGAAGCCTAGACCTATCCAAGGAGATTCTGTTTTTCTCTTGTAAGTGATTCGATGGTGTATTTCAAATTAGCAATACCATCAACATCATTCTTAAGAGATACGAGAGTTGAAGTGAGTTCCTAGATGCGAAGATTGAGATTTTTGATATCTGTCTCATACTTTTAGATAATTGCCTGCTTCTCGCTTTCTCTTTGTTGAATGTTGAGTTATAAGCTTTGAATTTGAGAATTCAAAATGGAGATCTTGTTCAAGGCATCTGCGGATTCAGCAAGACGAGCATCACGGTCTCTGATTTGAGCAGCAAGTGATTCGATGGTTCTCTTGCTTTCCTCAAGTTAGGCGCGGAGGGTCTGAACTTCATATCTGAACTATTCTGCCTCTCTCCACTGAGCTTCCTTTCTGTAATATTCCTAAGAAAGTTTTTCTAGTCTCTCAAGTTCAGCACCAAGCATTTGCTTCTATCTCTCCAGCTCATTGCTACGAGCATTCTCTTCAGAGTAGAGATTCTTGTATTTTTCAAGTTCTGCAGATAATCCTTGGATGATATTTTGTAGTTCAGTTACAGACTATTGACCTAATTTGGTTTTCTTCACAACTTCTTCACTTTCAAATTAAACTTGTCTTAGTTTATCTTCAGCTGCTCTGGCTCTTTGTTCAACTTCATTCAAGTGCTTGAGGAGATCTTGGTTTTGTTGACGCAGAATACGGACTTCGTTTTCAAGTTGTTCCTTGATTGCTGCGAACTTTTATAACTCCCTTTCAAGATCTTGGATCCTTGCGTTGAACTTAATAGTGAGCTCGTTAATCTCCTTATTCACTGAAGATTAGCGAGTGTATTCACTCATGTTTCTCTAAGACTCGAGGTCTTTGTCGTGCTGAGCCCTCAAGTTACGGATTGAAATCTCGTATTGCTCAATTCTCTAGTTCAACTGAACAATGCTGCTATTCTAGATTTTAAGATCCTGAATTTCTTTGTCCTTTTATGCTAAAGTGTTGTAGAGCTCTTAAATGTGAGCCTCCAGTTGCTTAATCTGCTGAAGGAGTCCATCTTGATTCTAAGCTTATTTTGCAGAGCGCTTGCGAGTCTCTTCTAATTCTCCAAGTTGAGCAATGAGCTCTTGGATTCTTCTTTACTAGGTCTCAACCGCTGCATCAGCTAAAACAACAGCCTAAGCGAGTTTGGCATTCTGTTCCAAAAGAGTTGAAGAAGAGGTAAGTTTGCTGTTTAATTCCAAATTGAGAGTGTTAAGACGAGTCACCTCTTGCTGAAGGAATTAGAGTTGTCTATTCAAATCAGCAATTTGCTATTCGAGAGTCTATTTGGTGTAGGAGAAGCTGGAGCCCTCTGAACGAAGCTTGTTGAGTTCAAGAGTAATGTCTTGGATGATCTTATTGAGTCTTTGAATCTCCTTTGAGTAATTCTCAGCTTCCAAAGTTTTCTGCTTGAGTTGCTCAGTGACAGTGCTCAGTTGGTATTCGAGTTGATTGTTGCTCAATTTGTTTCTTAAATCAGAAATCTAAGCATATTGCTCTTAGACTTACTTCTGTAAATTAGCAATATCTCCATTCTACTTCTCAATCAATTGCTTAAAATAAAGAACTTGAGACTCTAGCTCTGCGTTTTTATTTGCAAGAGTGTTATCATTGACCTAGACTGTCAGTTGGTTGATAGTGACTCTATATTCATTGACTTGCTTAAGAAGTAAAGCATTATCTGCTTAGATCTTCTCAAGTTATGATCTGAGCTACTGATTTTGATACTGGAGTGTATTGTCATTAATCTGTAGGGTAAGTCTATTGATATTGGTTTAGAATTCCTAGATTTGGATTAAATAAGCAGAATTGTCCTTTCTTAATTTTTCGTTTTAATCTTTCAGGAATTTAACTTCATTTTCTAAGTCAGTGATTTTGTTCTGATTGTCCTTGGATGACTTTTTGACTCTGTCGTTGTCATCGAGTAGTCCGTTGAGCCTAGTGACTTCAGACTAGAGATAGGCAATTTTATTATCATATTGCTATCTTTGAGAATTCCATGAAGCTCTTTCTGTCTCAAACAGTAACGCTTGAGTAACTCTATCTCTGTTCTGGACACTGACGGTCTCAAGTTCAGAAGCTAGAAGAACAACTCTTGCCAGAGCATCAGTATTTCTGGCTTGATAGGATTCGAATTGAGTTTTAATGTCTCTATAAGTGACAAGTTCTTCATCTTTTTGCTTGACAAGAGCTGCGAGTCTTTGGTTATCTTGGACGAAGAGATTGATTTAATTTTGGAGTTAAACTCTAACAGATTCAACATCTCTCAAGGAAGCAATTCTGGTTTGGAGAGAAAGATTCTCTTCAGAAAGCTGTCTGATCTGCTCATTTAATCTTTCTTTATCTTTGGTGGCGAGGTTCAAGCGTAGTTCAAGATCTTGACGAAGACTGTCTTGGTTGGAAAGTTAACTGATCTTGTAAGACAGTTATCCGTTCTCGTCATTCTTGGCAGCGAGTGCTTTTTGAAGTCTATCGATTTCACTGTTTTGAGTAGAAATTCTGCTTTCATACTCAAGCTTAACTCTGTCAATATCGTTGAGAGCTCCAAGTCTAGAGCGTAAATCAGCGTTTTAATTGCGCAGATCAGCAATAGTTGCTTCCAGAGATGCCTTCTCTCTAGTGAATGATTCAATTCTATATTGAAGATCTTGTCTGATGCGATCACCCTAAGCGAGCTCGTTGAGTTAAGCTTAGAGCTTCAGTTTTTCAGAAGAAAGAGTAGTAATGATCAAATTGAGTCTGTCATTTTCTTGGGACAACTAACCAATCTTGACATTGAGTTCATTGCGGACATTTTCGAAATTGATATTCTAAGAAAGTTATTGTCTGAGCTGAAGATTTTCGTCAGTAAGTTTGCGAATAGTCTCTTCAGTGATGATTCTAATCTACTGATTCAGACGAGTATTGTCGTTGGTCAATACTGTGTTTCTGTCTTCTAAGGCAGGAATTCTAGCAATGCTGCGATCTTTATCTAAAATAACGAGATTTAACTTCTTGATTTCTTCTTGTTTTTCAACAATCACTTTGGAAAGTCTTTCAATCTCGATAAGCAGTAAACTAACCTTGCCTACGAGTTTCTACTTGTCAGCATCAATAGTGCTCATTCTGTCACTTTCTCTTCTCATCAAATCTAAGTCATGGTCTTTGATTGTGATGACTCCTTAAAGCCTCTCGATCTCAGCTTTCAAGTGCTCACCATTGGATTCCAAGTCCTTGATTCTAACTTGGTAACTGTGAATCTCATTGAAAATGGTTGATTTATGCATAGCTTCAAGGCGCTAGCCCTCAAGATCATTGCTGAGTTTTCTAACTTGCTCATTTAAATAAGCTTCTCTTGATTCAAGTTCTCTGATTCTCAATCTCAGTTCATCAACCTCCATCAACTGTCTCTTAAGAGCATCTCTTTCTTCTCCGAGGGCTCTAATGTGCTTCTCGAGTTCCTAGATTTGAATCAGAAGTGCCTCAATCTTTCTGTTTTGCTCAGAGACATTACCACTAGCTTACTAGAGTTCAATGAGCTATCTATTAAGTCTGTCAATTATCAAGGCTTAATCATTGTTCAATTGAGCGAGACGGGCATTTTGAATTCTTAACTCATCAATTTAATTTTGAAGAAGTTAAACGTCAGTGTTATTCTTTTATCTTTTGACAGGGTCGTCACTTTGAGCTTCGGCAAGCTTTCTCTAAAGTTCTTGGATGGTCTAGTCTTTCTATTAGAGTAACTGTTGGAGAGTGAAAATCTAAGACTAGAGAGTAATCAGCTGAGATGAAGCATCTTGATTTTATTTAGAAAGAGCATCAGCAAGTTGTCTCTTGAGAGAGACAATTTCATTATCTCTCATTTCGACGAGGTGTCTCTAGTTCATCAATTCAGAGGTAATCACAGCAACTCTATTCTCTAAAGCTAAGATCTTTTCAGTCTAGTCTCCACCAGCATGCAATTTAAGCAGTCTGATTTCGTTATCTTTTTCAACTACGAGTCTACTGAGGGCTTCATTTTGACTTGCCAGTTGTTCTATTAAACAAAACGATAATTAATTAATGTCTTAACAAATCAATAACAATCTCTTACGAATATTTTCTCTGAGTCTGTTGTAGTCATTCTACAGTGTGACAGTAGATGAAGAATTTTTCATTTCTTTTCTCATAGTATCCATGAGATTTTTGATCTCGTTCTCTTTATTCACTTAGAGGTTAATAAAGCTTTAATGCCATTCTTCAACTTCAGCATTCTTTCTTCTAAGTTATTCTTCTAGATCTGCTATTCTTCTCTAGCTTGCGCCATCATCGGGTTTAGCTTGAATAGCATATACTTGTACGTTCAGCTTTTGTTCTAGATCAGCATTTCTGTCCTTCAGTTACTTGAGTTCGTTTGCTTGATTGCGAGTAAGAATTGCAAGCTTTTCAACTTCTTATCCGAGCTAGATAGATTTTCCAAGCTAGTCGTTACCGAGTGAACTCTACTAGGCGAGTTGATTGTATCTTTTAGAGAGATCTTCATACTCTTGATTTCTTGCTTGGAGATGAGCTGTAACAGTCTCAAGTTCGTTGGTGACAAGAATAATCTTTTGCTTGAGCTCTTACTAAGTGTTTTATCCTCCATTTTCATATTGGTTAAGTTTAGCTTACAGAAGACTGATTAAACTGTCTTTCTCAGTAATCTGTTACTTCACAGTAAATAGATCCTTTTCAAGAGATTCATTTGTTCTATTGTAGATGTTGCTAGTGCGGTTGACATTCTTAACATTTTGAACTTCACTTTCTTTAATAGATAGAAGTTGATTGAGCTTTTCATTATCATGTACAAGCAAGTTGATTTTGCTAGTGAGATCGGAATTCTTTGCAAGAAGCTCATTTCTGAATTAAAAAATAGAAGATATTGAAAATGAATTGGAATCAAATAAAATAAGAAACAAAAAAGAATGTATTTTACACTCTCTTATCTTGGTCAGGATGAAGAGTCTAAATTTCATTGCAGTGCTCTTTCCAGATAGAAACTTGGTTCTCGAGACGTGAAACTTCAGTCTAAGCCAAAACAAACTTCTACTCGATGTTAGATCTATCTTCACTAAGTAAATTGAACTTATTCTTAAGATCTTCCAACTCTTGATTTCTCTTCTGTAAAAGGAGGTTAAGCTATGTCTCGTTGCCTTGTGCTTATGACTCTTGTCTCACACTTCTGACTAGATTATTGAGATTTTCACACTAAACCAAAAGCTCTTGATTTTGTCTTCTAAGAATTTCATTCTTGGCTTCTTGGTCTTTGTTAGAGTTGACCTAAGCATCTCTCAGCTGATTTTGCAGCGCGAGGATTTCAGCGTTATTTTTCTGCTAGGTTTCAGCGAGTTTCTGAGTTAAAAATAAATAAAGTCAGTTTAAATATAATTAAAAGAGAAAATATTTTTTTTAACTGCTTTAGATTTATATTTGTGAAGAGAAAAATATTTTAAAAAATAAATAAATACCTAGGTAAGATCTTGACCTTAAGAGTGGGCTTTGTAATATTGATTCTCCTCTCCAACTTCTTTGAGTTTTTGAATGAGATTGAGGTTGGAATCAGTAAGTTGATGGATTTTGTCCTCATAATCTCGAATAATTGCCTGGTGTCTGATTTCATTTTATCTTGAATTGTGAAGGTCATTGTTAAGTTGATTCACCTGTTCAATCAAGTTGTTCTGCTAAGCAGCATTAATTCCACTAGCCTGTTCAAAAATAAATACAGTTTAAATTGTTTTTATTTATTTATTAATTTTATTATTTATCCATTTTTATGATGTTTAATAAGTATTTCTTTTTGTTTAAAGTTGAAGAAGTTTAAAATATTGTTTACTGCTCCAGGTCTGGTTGCTTTCTTGATTTAGTCTTATTATTCAAGTTGTCTGTTGAGGTTTTCGATTTGTAGATCTCTCTCTCTGAGTAGCCTTGTGAATTGCTCAGTAAGATCATTTAAATCTCTGCCGTCCTTTTGAGGAGAAGTAGAGAGATTCAATTTTCTCTTTCCAGTAAATCTCAACCTTTCCAATTCATTGTCATGTTAGCATAATTTTGAGAATCAAACAAAATGTCTTACCCATTGGGGACTTAGGTTGATGAAATGCGCTCATTTCTAGGCATAGGATCTGGAGTTGGAGCTCTAACTGGATTAGTGGAGGGAAGATTGCGGGTCTAGACATAATCTCCACGATAAGTTGGTGATTTGATGCCACTGCGTCCTGGTGAGCGAATGGTGGTACTTTTGGTAGGAGTCTGACCTAGCTGTTGTTGAATCTACTACGAATTCATGATAAAGAACTTTTATTAGGATTTTAACTTTTTTAATGTTTTCCCTTCCTTTATCTTTCTTTTTTTATTATAAATAAAATCTTATTAGCTAAAGATATCCCTTGCTCTTGATATTCCCCTTCTAACTGATTTATCGGCCAATAAATTTGGAAATATCTTTTAAATTACTTCTTTTTTCTTTCATTCTTACTTTATTTTTCAATTTTTTTACATTCCTTTTTTGAATTATTTCAAAATCTCAGTCTATAAAAATCTATAAGATAAAGCGCTGTTTTATAGAACTGTAGCTGGATAAGCAAAGAGACTTTCAACTAAAGAAATGAAATGACCAGCTCATCTTAATGTTTTAAAAAAGCTCATACAGATCAATAGATGCGTAACTCCATAATTCAATGATAAAATGGAGCTCCCATGAAAAATACTCTAATAAATACCTCACATATTTACTACATACATCCAAAATGTTGAGCAGCTGACTCTTTAAGCAACCCTTCTATCTAATTCTTGTTTTCCCTTTTATTTCTTAAGTTAAATCAGTGTGTATAGAAGCCTCTGCCTCTTCCAATATTCCAACGGCTTATCTAAATTAAAGGATTTTTTCACATGAATGCCCCAAAAATTCTTGTAAGTGACGCTTAATGACTTCACACCATACAAAATACAAAGTTTTTCTAAAGAGAGTTGATAATACGATTGATAATAATCTATTCATCTTTTACGGCCAGAATAAGAGTTTTCCTTTCTAATTTAATTATTATTATTAATTATTTTTTATTAGAGAGTAAAAGTAGTTCTTCATCTCAAGTAAAATGAAATAAGTTTATTTTTATTCAGATTTGTATTCAATAGAATTTAATTTATTTAATTATTAATCCAATAGTTTCTCTTTGATTTTAATTAGGCTTCAAAAAGAGAGGAAGAAGATTTTTAATTTGGAATTCTTGAAATTATCTCAATTAATTTAATTTATTTGGGCTTTGTTTAAACTTATTCAAATCAGATTATCTTCTTTTTTTTAATTTATGCATTTTTTCTTGTTTACAGCTAAATATATTCTCTTAAGCTTTATTTTTATTTCATAATTGGAAATAAAGTAATTAATATTGCAATAATAATCTTGTTTCAAGATTTGATGAATAAAAAATGCTTTATTATTATTATTATCATTTGCAATGAATTTTCTTTTTAGATCTCATTTTAATCAGACTAACATTAATAACAACAAAAACTGTTTATTAGTTCAATGATGTCTGAGATGAGTTTCGTGAGAATCGACTTCAATATTAAAAGCTCTGTTAATAAGGACGTATTGCTTTCCAGTAAGATCAAGATTTGTTGCTCCAATAACAAGTTTCTTTCCATCATATTGAGCCTTTTGGAAGATGGTCACTTATTTGTTAGGAGGAATGTAGATTCCCTTGATAGGGTCTGTCCAACCATACTCTTTAAGGTTAGGGATATCTCCGCAAAACTACAGTTAGTTGCCTTCTCCGTTGGTCTTATTGTAAATAACAGGACATGGCTTTGAAGTAGAAAAAGTGAAATCTCTGAAACCAAAAGATTCGTCACCGCTGCCTTAATCAGTATTGACCAGAATTTTGAAAGTTGCAGTTGGGCTGTTATGAGCTGTTAAGATGACGATATCTTGAACAGCCTCCTTGTAGCCAGTTTATCCGCAAATATTCTCTGTTGCAAAATTCCAGTTTTTGCCTTATTCATGGACAATCTTATCGTCGAGATAAAATGCCACAGAGTCATTGGAATCAATAGAATCAAGCCAGAAGGTTTTCACCTTGATTGTGACGAAAGTATGACTAGGCAAATTATTGATAACTCTAGTAAAAACTGTACCAGCGCCAGTATTAGGGATACCACCCAAAATTTGATCGCTGCCACATTTCATAAGGGGATTACCTGAACCAGTATTTTTCCAATTTGAATCTCCAAACGAAGCTACATTCGAAAGTTCACTCACTGCAACTGTGTTACCTTCATCCTAACCATAGTTAGCATAGATCTTCAAGTTGCGAATTCCCCACCAAGGGTGAGTATTGTCATCAAAGACTCCTTACAGTTACAAATTTAAACTTGTGGCTGTGAAAGGAATTGTTAATCCAATATGGGTCTGTCTGTCAGCTGTAGTTTGACCACAAAGATTTGGACTCTTAGAGTGTATACCTTTCTAAAAGTGACTGGCTAGAATCACTTACTAAACACCATTGACGTTCATTTGGAATTTATCTCTTCTCTTGTCAGCTTCCCATCCTGTGGTCCAATTGTCCAGAAGATAGAGATCGAAAGAAATTTGCAAAGATTTAACTGCGACGTTAATGGGAAAGGTCTTTGATAAAGAAGCCCAAGCTGCAACATTATAACCTCCAACCAACTTTAGGTTACCACAGGAAGACACTTAAGGGTCTGTAAAATTCACAACTTTCCAGCTTGAAAGAGCTTGCTTGTCAAAGGAGTCAGCAGTGAATTCTGAAGTCACTTCCCAGACACCTGCAACAGCAATGCCACAAAGCAAAGCAACTATTACCAAATAGTTAAAGGTTTTGTTTTTCATAAAGCTTCTTTTTGCTCTTAAAGTAATTAATTAATTAATTAATCAATTTCCTTCCTCCTCAATAATTGAAGTTTATATACCCTCATATTTACTTAAAAATAAACAGTATCCGTTTCGAAGCAAACTGGAAAAATTCGTTTTTCCTAAATAAACAACTTTCTCTTTGTCAAATAAGCAATCTATTAATTTTCGAATTAAATAAATATGTTCTACATGATAGCCATACAATCTAAATTTAAATTTTTTTAAAATGATTATTTATCATAACTTAATAAGGAAGTGTTTGAGAAATAATCAGTTGAAGTTACAATCAAAAATTTTTAATATTATTTAAGTTTGATATTTTAGGAAAATGTTGGTGCTCTAGTTTCTATGTTTAAAATAATTAAGCTTTCATAGTAAAGAAATAATAGCCTTTTGTTCTACTTTAGACAGACTATTACAATGCAATTGAAAAAATTTGTGTATGGGAGTTGTATTTAATTAAGTTTATTTATTGGCAGCTTAAATCAATCAAAAAAATTGAGATAATTATCAAATAAAATATCCAATTAATAAATAAAGACCATAAAAAATTTTCAACTTTGTGAAAGAGGGATTGGCTGAAAAGGTAATTGCGAAAAATTCAGAATTTTTTTATCAAAATAAAGGATTAAAGTTTCTTGAAATTTATGAACAGAAATTAACTGAAGAAACAAAGTCATGCAACTATCTTGAAGTAAAATAGTCAAACAAAACAAGGAGGAAATTAATTTATCTATTTTTCCAATTTTCAAAAATTTCTTTGATAAATTGCCAAAAAAGTGTACCTAACAATTTTCAAACACATTATTAATAAATTTAAAGTTAGTAGAAGTTTTATCTTTGTAATCTATATTTCCTTTTTTATTTTTAAAAATAACACAGTTTAAACAATTTCTCAAATAATTTTTTTTGCTTTTGGAACTCGTTTTGGAATCTCAGATATTTCATAATCCTTATTGTAAATAAGATAATTTGTGGCTATCCATTCAACTATTTGATAAAATTTTAGCAGTTTTCATTATCAAATGCTGTTCAAACTGCTGGATTAAAGCTTGATTGAAAATAATCATCTATCAAATCAATCCTAATTTATTTATCATTTTCTGAATGACTGATTATTTGAATATTATTTAGCAAAAGAAATTACTCAAAAAAATAGAAGAAAAAAACTTTAATCCTTGTTCCATTTTGAAAAATAATCTCATTTATGATTATTATTGTAATAGCTGTTGTAGGGAGAAGAATAATCAAGGATTTTTTTCCCTTTGATTAATTAATTTTTCAGAACCAAAGGTTGTTAGTCGTGTCGTCATAGGACTTTTCACTTTTGATCTTGTGGGAAAGAGCTTTTCTTTTATTAACTCTTTAATTTAGCTTACTTTATATCTATAGATTCTAATAAATAATAATTTTTCCATTTTAATCATAATAATCATAAATTATTATTTTTGGATACAAGAGGCTAGTATGTAGATACTTGTTTCAATTCAAAAATATGAAAATTCAATGGCAGACCTTTTGATTCTAAAGAATAAACAATGAAAAGTAAGCTAAATTTTGATCTAAGAAGAAAATACTGTATTGAAATTACATATAAATTTAAACTTACATTTCTCTAATCCCAGGGAATTTAGGGGAATTAATAAATCGAAAGCTCCTCCCCAGAAATCACCACAAAAATGATCTATTTCCGTCTTTGATATTTTTATAATTTCTTTTCTAAATAACTTTAAAAGGATTCTTTCTTGTTTGATTGGTGCATTTGTGATTTATTAGATAGTTTTGCATGAAAAATTAAGCTTTAATTCTATCAGTTTTCTCGGTGTGAGTATAATCAAATAAAACAATTAATAATTATTAAATCTATGAAGCTCATTTTCTGCCTTTTCATCGTCATTGCACTCACTAGTGCTAGAACTTATCCTTTGTTCAAGCAGTGCGATTCTACCTGGGGCTCAAAGACCCTTGGTGGTGGTCCTGACACTATCTGCAAAGCAGGCTGTTTGGTTAGTAGTATGTCTATGGCTCTCAACTCTTACGGAAAAAGTGTTGGAGGAACTGCCAACCCTGGCACTCTTGATTCTTGGCTTTAGAGTCACTCTGGATTCTCCGGTGAATTATTCGTCTGGGGTTCCGTCAGTTCTCTCGGCTTCAAATACGAAGGTAAAGTCACTGGTTCAGCTATCTCAACCAATGTAGATGCTGGAAAAGTTGTCATCCTTAACGTCCACAACGGTGGTCACTGGGTCCTCGCCACTGGTAGAAGCGGTTCAACTTTTTCTGTCAACGATCCTGGCTATGCTACAACCAGCTACACTCTTGATGAGGTGACACAAGCTGCAGTATACTCTGTTTCTTGAAGCCAAGGTCAATAAAGATTTAGTCTCTTAACAGAATAACCCTATTATAAAATGATGTTTATGTTAAAGTAACATTTATCTTAATAAAGAATAAAAATAACAAAAACACTAACTAACAAAAAGTTAAAAAATGAAATTATTTAAGTCATTTAAAAGCAACTATTATCTTAAATCAACTAATATTAATGAATGAACCTTTCCTTTTTAAATAGATAAAGTATTGACTTTAAATTAATAGATTCACTGTAAGTTAAATTATGAATTTTTAGGAAAACACAAAATAAAGCTTGAATGAGATTAAATAATTAATCAGAAATGAAATAATTAATAAAAGAAATGAAAAATAAATGGAACAGTTCTTTAAGTAACTAACTTCTTAGATTTTATTATTATAAAGTATTTTTTTAAAGAATATCTTAGCTTCAAAATGTTACATAATGAAAATAGTAAATCATCTAAAGGTAAGTTAAATTACCTTATTAAATGGCCCCTAGAAAATGAAATTCAAAAAAATAATAATTTATCAAAAAATGTATCAGATTTAAGAAAAATCACAAAAGCTATTTATTTGGTTTCAATAACTCTGCTAAATCTAAATTCCCTTTGACCATTTTAACTGATATTAGAATCACACATTTTATTCTGTCTATCTTAGATAGGTATTTGTTCCTCTCATTTTTGTATGACAATCTCTTTATTATTAAGAAAAGAGTTATTTTTTTTTTAATTTTGCATAACACATATTGAATACAGACCTAATATTATTATTCCTAAGAATTTACTAATTTTTTTGGCACTCTACCAAGAAACTACAAATTTTCACTATTCCGCTAAAGATTTGAGAGCTTCTTCTCTTTTCTTTTTATCCTCTTCCATTCTTCTTTTAATATAAGGAGGTAATTTCCCTTTATAAATGGAGTCTTCCAGCAGCTTTATCTTATCTACGCATGAGTAGATTTGATCAACTACTTCTTTTTTATCTGCTACTGCTATTTGAAGCTCTTCTTCTAACATTTTATTTTAATCTGAAAGCTTTCCAAATTCTTCTTTGTAAATTTAAGAGAGTTGCGTAACAATGGGTACTATTCTTTGTTTATCTTCCTCTTCCCTTTTTAAGACTATTTCTTTTATGTCTCCTATTTTTTATCTCAGATCATCGATTTCATTCTTGTATAATCCTACAATATGTAATGCTTTATCCATCACATTTTGCAACTTGTCAATTTAATTTATGGTATTTGCTTTGTTTTCATTCATTTCAAAATCATCTTCAATATCATTAGCTTGTGCTTTTTCATTTAACTTCTGCTCTTGAGGTTTAAGTTGTTCTCCAATGCGATCTTATTTTTAAAGATCGTTATCTTGATTTGAGCTTTCCTCATCTTTACTTTACTAATTCATTTCCTCTCAACTTTCGATTATTTAAAAGACTTCTATTTAAAAAAATCAAAGGACAGCAATTACCCCTTTAGTGTTTAATTAGGATGACAATATTTTGATAGAGGATACTCATGTTTATCCATAATTATTTCATTTTTGAAAGAATCGAACACTAAACAGATCTTTAGCATTTAACTAAAATAATAAATGAATCCGTTTAGAACAAGAAAAGGCTATCTAAATGATAAGATATTTTAATAAAAGATTTTTAATAAAAAACAGCATAAAAAATCTTTTGAAATGAAAGATAATTAATCAAACTGTTAAAATAATGCTCTTTTTATCTTAAAAAATGAAACAAAATGTTCTTATTGCAATTGCCTTATTTGGGATAGCCTTTGCTGCCAACAACCTCTAAATTCGAGGTTGTTTAGATGAAGCAACAGCTAAAGATGTTGGAATGTGCACTCAACAGCTTAAGCATTGCTTTGATGAACAGGAATGTGGTGATGAGTTTTCGAAGCTCTTTAACAATTGCGACATCCCATTAGATGATAAAGAAGTGGATTTACCATGCTTTAAGAGTGGCAAAGAACAGACATAACATAAAAAAGGCTTAGATTTGATTGAATGCTTTGATTCTCGTTGTGGACTTTTCGGAGGTACTCCCTCTGCAGATTTAGAAGCAATAGAAAGATAGATTCTAGAAAACTTAGAAGATTATTAAGCAAAAGAGAAAGCCCAAGAGCCTAGATCTGAGAGTGAGGAGTACATCTGCCTCAGACTTGCATTGACAGATCCAAATAAATGCTTTGAATTAGATGATAAATGTGATGAAGAGTGTGCAAAGGATCTCAATAAATTAAAAACTTGCAAAGATAAAGAAGAAAAGGATTGTTCTATGAATCTCGATACCAGTTTACCTAAGTTAGTCAATGAATAAGCAATAAGTCTTGGATAATGTATACACAAGTATTGCTATGAGAACTAGCCTAGGCCTCAGTAAGAAGAATAAACTACATAACAAGAATAAAATTATGCTGCCAAAGAACCTAAAATTCAAGAAGAACTGTGAAGTTGATTACTTATTAATTAAACATTTTCTTTTGTTAAAATTAATTATTTTTTATTTTTGTGGGGTTGGGGTTGGGGTTGGGGTTGGGGTTGGGGTTGGGGTTGGGGTTGGGGTTGGGGTTGGGGTTGGGGTTGGGGATGGGGTTGGGGGTGGGGTAGGG
>Ga0302271_10002496_pt1 | contig 16483 bp, 14 predicted proteins | sample III_Bog_N1_1_FD_198767 | JGI IMG/M metagenome (GOLD analysis project Ga0302271, IMG submission 198767) | Peat permafrost microbial communities from Stordalen Mire near Abisko, Sweden - III_Bog_N1_1 | ecosystem: Environmental > Terrestrial > Soil > Wetlands > Peat | place: Sweden: Abisko...
TCCCCTGTTTTTAAAGTATATCCTTCAAACCTGGCAACACAGCAGATGATTAGTGATGCGAGAGTGCTTTGAATCGCTTATCATGAAACTACTTTGATTCTTCAAAAGCTGCTTTCAACTGCTCCATTTCAATCTCTTCCATGTCACATTCGTACAATACTCGCTGAACCTTTACAGAGTATTACTACTGATGAAAACTACTATGCTTCAAGTCCTTACTCAATTACAATAACAGAGAATTCGTGGATGGCATTTTTATCTTGCTCAGAGGAAAACTGCAATTACCAGTCATGCTCGAACTGATAGTATTAGCAGTTTTGTTATTATTTAAAGTACTTTTTATGTAGTTGTTATTGCTATTAATAGGATTAACATTTTTGTTATCAGTGTTGTTTTTGATCTATCCTGCTTATTAGCTCGCAATGCTTCTTTTGGCTTCTTAGAACTAAGCTACTCTCATTCTATGTTCTTCTTCAACTTCCTTCTTGAATCTATCAATCGACGACATCCTTCTTTTAACAGTTACCCCTTCATCCAGCTCAGCTACAACATTCGATATTTTCTTCTTCTTCTTCATCTCTTCGTTTTTCCTAAAAATCGAGTTAATTATTCTTAAACGTGGTTTATCCACAGCAACAACTGGACTGGCATCTAATGCGAACAAACCGACTGGATTAGGGCTAGTAACATTACTAAAGTTATTGAAAAGCCACTATTCATAAGGTGAAGCAGGAGTAGCTGCATTAGGAGATCCCTGAGTCGTACTTCTTTCCTCTTCAATATCCTTGGAATTGCATCTCATCTAATAAGAAGTATTATTAGAATATCCAGAAAAAGAAGGTAGATTTCTAAGATCCTAAGATAAACTCTTGAATGAACGAAGAGGTTTAATCCTAACGTGCATCTACTTAGCTTGTTTTGATTCAGTAGCATCTTAACATTCAGTTAAATAAACAGATTGATTATTACTATTCTTCTGTTCAGGATCTCTCAATCTTCCTATTCGCTTATTACCCATTGCACAGGTAGTAGTTTAAGACTATTAATACTTCTATGACTACTTTAGATATTCATTTCTTTTCTTGTTATTATCTTCTGTTCTGAGCTATCTTTTATCCTTTTTGCCAATCTCTGGTAGAGCTATTAATTCATTTATTCTTTCAATCGGCTCATCCATCTACACTAGTGTACTCCTCCTCCAATAAGATTATTTAAACGAATCTTAATTACTTTTTGGAGCACTAAACGATGATGATTACTTTTGTTATGATTCTGTTTTAGGTAGCATCTTCGACTTGAGTATGCTATATCCACCTCGACGTATTAACTTAATGACTTAATCTGATTTCTAGCGAAACATTTAATATTGTTACTTCGCTGTGGGAATGGCTTCAGTTTATTCATCTTCATGCAGTTACGATTGCTGCTTGGATACTTTATGAATCAACGCATTAATCGAATGAATTTCCTTCTTGATTCGTTCATTCTAAGTGCTTGAAATCTATGCGTTATTCGCTAGTGAATCAGTTTCTTTAATCAGTTCTTAAGCAAGATTCCTATAGAATCCATCCATCTCTGATTCTTCTTCAGTTTATCCTCCCTCCTATGGTCTTTTATTTCCATATGATTCAGTCGCATGTGATGATAGCTTATTCATCAACTAATCTACTGTTGTTTTAATTTATTCATTCTCAATATCAAATTGCATATCAGAACTCCTCATCTTGAAAGCATTATTGCTATCTTTAAAGCTCTAACTGCTATGAACACTTTCTTATCTAATTCTAGTGTTTTTCCTGCTAAGATTAATACAGTCATTAACACTATTAGAACTACTATCACTCCTCCTTGAGAAGCTACTACTATTTTACTTATTAAACTAACTCATCATCATAGTCATTGGATTAGTTGAAATCTAACTTAATTCAATATGTTTGTATGCATTTCCACTATCTTTGGACTACTCACTACCAATCATGATACTCTTAGTCTTTCTGCTGTCTCTGCTGAAGTATTCATTCATACTACTATTCTTGTTACTGCTACTTCCACTGTAATCATGACTTTTAGAGTTCCTACAGGATTTGTTTATATTATTAGTCTCCTTGAGAGATAGTTTCTTCGTTGAACCTTTTCTGTCTTCTACCTCTTCTTCTTCTTTTTTATCAGTTAGTTCCTTGATTTCATCAAAGATCGCAGAACCTTCACCTCCTTTGCCTAATTCATCATCATTTCCTAGACTACTTTCTTTCAACTTCCTTAACCAGCTTGTCACATCAGACAGACTAATACCAGAATCATCTCTATTGCTGCTACTGCGAATACTTTTATCCTTTTGATTGCTAGACTCTGCTATTACTGAAGTAGTGCTTTGATCACTTTTATTCATATTGAGATAAGTCTTGGAGTCATTCATGGAAGCAAACACAGATTTGACATTGAAATAAGTATCACAATGTTCATATTCCTTGATATATCTATTAAAGAAGCTATTATCTTTGTCCTTTGCATGGGTCTTAAGTCGCTTGCTTATGTCTTTCATGACTCGCTGAATATTAGCTTTCTTCCGCTTTTCTTTCTCAGGTTCCTCCATTATACTAAACAAATGACTTCTACTTCGTTCTTGTCCAGCTGTTGTACCTTTATCCAACTCAGCATGACTGCTGTTATCAGGCTGATTGCTAAGCTATTAATTGTCCAGAATGGTACTACCTTCATTGACTGATGAATTAAGCTTACTAAAGCTCGAGTTGCTAGCAGCACTACCTAACTTGTTGACCTTTGAATTGATTTTCATCATGCTAAGAAGTTTTCTTTACTGTAGGCAAGACATAGATGGTTTGCTAGTGCTATCATTAGCTGATGACTTAAGGATGATCTTGGAAAGACTAGCTATGCTGGAGGTTGTTGATTTATTAACTGGCAAGGATGCAAAATTCGATAGAGATTATTGGAGACTGTAACTCGAGAATGAATTGTCATCGTTGTTATTGAGGATGTTGCTGCTGCTGTTGTTGTTGCTTGATTGTTCTTCTTCTGATATTGCTTGAGCATGTTTGGTTCGTTTCCAGATCTCATCTTGCAATGTCTTCAAGCTGTTAGTTCTATGCATTCGTTTGCGTAGTTATCTCCACACCAATGTCCAAGTCAGGTATGTTGTTGTTCTATTCCTACCAATAAATATTTTTAGCTGTTTTACACCACACTCTCCAACTCAACGCAACGATGATGATTAATTAATTACAATTGCATTTATTGTTATTATTTAATCACCAGGAAATATACATAATACTTACACAATCTTATTCCCCTTGGAGCTACATGCAACTAGTGTTCAATGCTTCCTTACCATCAAAAGCGAAAGGATAATACATTACACTAATTCAAGAGCAAGATAGATAATACTATTACTCAATCTATGAAATGTCGGATTAGTTTGCTTGAATCTGAAAGCTCTTAATGTTCATTAATTTGGAATAAGAATAACATACATTTCATCTGGAATATCCTACAAATACAAGATTGTTCTGAATCAAAATAATTGTTATTTCTTGTTAAATCTAGTCATTAATATCCTTTTTAATAATTTCACTTCTCATTATTAAATGATCCTTTTAGCAGAATAAACAAATATCAAATCAAAATCTTTGCGGGGAGAAGAAGAGCAAGAAGACACTTTGACTCTTTGAGTCTCTCATGAATTAATCCTTTCTAACATTCTCAGTCTTTTAATCCATCGATCCCTCACAAACATGGGTTTTCCTTTGCTTGCAGGGAGATTAGTTAGTTTATTTCGTCGAGGAAAATAATAAAATAAAAAGGGAGAAAATAAGCAATAAAAACAATCACAAAAAGAGAGAAGAACCACAATATCCTAAATGTTCTCTAAAATAAGCCGCCGTGCGTTGTTCGCCAACCCAAGCAACTTCTTCAGCTCGACTTCTGCTCATCACAAAGAGCCAGTCAAGCACTCCGCTGCTGACGAGGCATACCTAAAAGAGGTTCGTGCTAGATATGTCACCCCCAATGCTGAGAACTGGGCATACTTAGAGTATAAGAAGCACCCTTCTGCTTCTGCAGCCCATGCCGATCCTAAATCAAAGGAGTTCGTTCACTCCGAGCTCGATGAGTACCATGCTAATGTCACCACTAACTCCCATAACTCCCTAATCGATGCCTTAAAGAATAACCTATCCATGCAAAAGAAGGTCAACGATATCCTCACTAGAATGGATAGACCCTATCTTAGAGGAGTGCCAGGAGTTACCCGAAATGTCTCTGCTGGACTACAGGACTACTCTACACCTGTTGCTCACAAGAACTAGATTGACACAAATGGGTTCTACGCTGATGCCTACAGAAATGAAAACAGATGGATTGATCAAACCGTAAGCGATTTTATTTCAAAGGAACAAAAACAATAAATTATTTGAAAACAAGCAAGCGAAAAGACTAATCAAATTGTTCAAATATTTTAATACAATTCTCAAGCTTTCCTCTCTTGAAACTGGAGAGTCTAAAATTCAAAAATATTATAAGAATATCATATTGAAATACCTTAACAAACATATGCACATTCTAAACCACATACACAATTTAATTATTTCCTTGTTTTTCTTTTGTAGATTTTTACTCCTAAGACATCTAAAATGACCCACGTTGATGTTGAATGGCCAAAGGAGCTTGCTAACCGTCCCGTTACCAATAAATTCCATCACGATAAGGGATACAAATACGATGTTGCTACTCCTTATGACTAGAGATACAACTACGTTGCTGATAGACTCGGACATCCTGAAATCCTTGGTAACCCTTTCGAAAGACTCATGAGACTCGAAGGTGATATCTATCACCCCAATTACCTTGATCAACCCTTCGTGAAAGTGCCTAGCCCCAACGCCTCAACTTCCCTTTCATTCGAAGAAGGTGATGTCCTCTACGAGAACACCCGCTTGCTTGAATGGGCAAAGTTCTGGAACTACACGGTCGTTGTTGGTTACCTCTGGTGCGCTTACTTCGTGCCCTACAATATTATCTTCAAGACCCACATGCCTCTTGAGCACGCCTTTGATAATCTCTTCTATCCCTACTATCAACATACTCATTTCTTCTGGGATAACAATGCCCTCCATGTAAAATATAATTTCGATAATTTACATCAAAATTCCTAATTAAATTTTAATTCTTTTTTGTTCTCCTATTTGTCTAGATTCCTACTGTTGGTGGTGTTGCAATCTATGCTACTTACATTGCTTTGAGCTACATCAATAACATCTGGAAAGATTACGTTGTTCGCGCATAATTCTCTAAGGACAGAGAATTACTCTTTGTCACTAGAGTCTCCATGCTTGGCTCCACTGAAGAAGAAGTCTATGAGACTGCTCATCTTGAGCATCTCCCTCCTTCAGTAAGATCAGGAGTCTAGGATCTGAGTGCCTAAGACAAAGATGGCCTCGTTGATATCACTTGCTTATCAACTTAAAGATCCTTGGTGTTCTACAATGGCGATAACTACTGGAATCCAGCTGCCCGTAAGGATTTCGTTTCTCAGACCAGCAATCTCTGGACTAAGAATTACACTGGATACAACCGTGCTGAGATCAATGATTCCGTTGAAAAAGTTCAAGTTGGTTTCAGTGCTACTGATGCTCCCCAACTTGAAAAGAAATGAAAGAGAGAGATTCATATGTTTTTCGAAAACAATGAATAAAATAGAAACACATATATTATTGTATGTTGTTTTCAGTCATTCATATCTCCACCAAAAAGACACGCACAAACACTCACCATTCATTAATTCACACATTTATTAAAATATCATTAAAAATATAAATGCCAAGAGAGGTAGCATTTACTCGTTGTGAAAGAATTTAAAAAAATCATCATGTTTTATTGTGCATGATCAATACAACTTTGTATGTTAGTTTGGAGCCCTAATCAAATTAAAATCAAGAAGGCCCTTTAATCTCTAAATTAAATAGCAATGAAATACTTATTTCAGATTTATCAATCCTAATTGATTCTTATTTCTAAAAATAAACAATCTGTCTACCTTCATATCTTTTCAATTTTTCTTTCTACAAAAAAGATAAAAACAATTACTTCAAATCAAAAGATATAAGCTCAAAGGAAAACTACCTCAATTTTTTCTCTTTCAATTTATTTCATGAGCATATCTTCAGTTAAGAATCTCCTTGAGATCCTCGACTCCAAGAAAGTTTCCCTTAAATAAATCGCTGCTATTCTAGCTGTTTATCTCGGAACTAACATATGTCTGAAGCTCGTTAGGAATCTAAAACAATCCTTCATTCATCGAAGAACCAAGTAGAAGGTGTAGAAGTTCAGAATCGCTCATACTTAGTAATTGCGAGATACAGCTATCGAGAGCATTTCCCATATCGATGAGAGCTTACTCAAATAAGTAATAACCGCAACTGTTGTTGAATTAAAAGAAATGTTAGCAAAGAAGTTGATCACAAGCGAAGACTTAGTGAATATCTTCAGTTCAAGAGCTGTTACTATCGGCGTAGATCTATCTGCTATTACTGATATTAATTACAAGGAAGCACTCGAAATCGCTAAAAACTGTGATAAATAGAGACAACAATCACCTGAGACTATTGAATCTCTTCCACTCTTTGGAATACCAATATCTATCAAAGAATCTATTGACATGAAAGGTTTCCCTTCATCCTTAGCTGTGTATCGGAGAGTCCATGATATCAAAGAAAAAGAGGGATTGCTGATGACATTGCTGAGATCAAGTGGAGCAATTCCCTTCGTGAGGACAAATGTACCTCAATTCACAATGACCTATGAAAGTCATAATCTATTGTACGGTACTGTTCTCAATCCTTGGGACATTACCAAATTCTCTGGTGGATCATCAGGAGGAGAAGGTTCAGCAATTGCTTCAGGAGTATCTCCAATAGGTTTAGGAACAGATATTGGAGGATCGATAAGAAATCCATCAGCTTTTTGCGGTATTTATGGTTTTAAACCTACTGTTGGCAGAATACCTTTAAGCGGAATCACCTACTATTCACCTGTCTTAGCAGGCAAAACCATCGTTAGGGTAGATTTTAAGATTAGATTGAAATATATTTTAGTTTATTATTGAAACTCATCATTTATTGTTTGAATAAACACAACAGTCAACGAGTGGTCCTATGGGGAAATGTGTGGATGACTTGGTATTGGTAATGTAGGCATTGACAAATACTACAAAGATTTAAACCCTTCCAGTAACTCAGAGGGATATTTACAGAATGATCAAGCCATTTGATTAGACAACTTACAAGGATCGTAGTACAAAGCTATGAATCGGGTATTTCAAGACATTTTCATATTTCGATGCCACTCTGGCAAATCAACGAGGAGTTGAAATAGGTGTGGAAGCACTCAGATAAAAAGGACATGAAGTTATTGAAATTGAATTCCCACTAGCTAAAGAGATCATGAAGCATTTTCTCATCCACGTAGCCTCAGATAATCTAGAAGGCTACAAAGAAATCATCGGGAATGATGAAGGTATGTCATAAATGAATGTATTTCAAATGAAATAACAAAAAGATTAATATTTCTGCAATTCACACTAACTGTTATTGTTTTATTTTCTTTGCAGCATTTGGTGAGGAGTTCAGTTAAGTCAAAATGAACGCTGAACTAACCCCATTCATGAAAAAATTAATTGTGTGGCTGCTGAAACTCTTTGGTGAGAATAGACTCAGCGAAGCATGCTCATGGACTTCTCCGCTATCTGCTGCCGATTACTTGCGTAACTGTGATAGCATTTTGAAACTCAGACAGAGAATGGTGAGTCTATTCGAAGAGCACAACATTTCTGCTATTTTGTCTCCTTCGTTTTGTCATCCAGCTGTAGCCCATCATTTCTTCAATCGTTCAACTCTGAATGGCATCTACAATATTCTCTGGAATGTTCTTAACTTGCCATCTGGTATTGTCCCAGTGACAGTTGTCAAAGAAGATGAACAGCATTATAAAAACTCTTCAGTGAAGGACAAACTCTCTAATATGCTAGATGAACGCATGCGTGACAATACAAAGGGAATGCCGATTGGAGTGCAAGTTGCAACGCTTCCCTTCACAGACGAATTATGTCTCAATGTCATGAAGCAAATAGAGGAGGAAGTGAATTTCTACAAAGAGCATCCTCTTCCTATTCGCGCATGAGAGTGAAAAAAGAAGAAAAACATGTGAATCATGTTGTTCTATGTTCGTGCTTTATCTTCTATGGAATGTTCTTAATTAAAATCTAAAAATAAACACATATTAACTTTTTCTAAACAAGGAATATCTTATTTGTAATTATGTATTATCCTATTGTTTGTTGAAAGAACACAGGTCCATTATTATCCTGTCTTCAACGAACCCAGTCAATTAGGATACAGTTTCGTATTCCAAAACAGCTAATAAAAATCAATATTTTCTTGTTCGAGAAATCGCTTATGGAGATGACGGAAGTATCTCCTTTTATGATTTTAGTAAATATAATTTCCTCTTATTTAATATTGAATCATTTGCGTTTTTGTGATGATGATGATAATAATATGTAAGGATAGCTTCAAAATTGTGAATTAATACAGTGAAGTTGTATTGCGAGAAAGGAAAATTCTAAAATGAGTAAATTAATAAATACCTACATTTTCCAAATTATTAAGGGGAGTAGTTTTTACCACAGAGCGAATATGATATGACGGAAAGAAAGTGATAAAAGGATAATAGTACGCATTCTATCATCAACGTAGTCTAATCAGCGGTGTTTATTCAGTGGAAGATACCCCAGAAGAGGATTTACACACACGCATACTCTTAAATTAAACATATTTTACTAACCCAATAAACCCGTAGATAATCAGCACAGAAATATAAACAATCAATAAGAAAGAAAAAAAGCAAGAAGAAGAAGATTCAAAGATGGATAAGGTTCAAAAAGTATTAGACTTCCACATCACTGTCAAGGGCCGTCTAAAATTCTACGTATTAGTCTTCGGCTTGAAAAGTACATGGTTCCTTATAAACCAGATCATCAAGAAAATAAAGCATCATCGCATGCTCAAAATCGCAGCTGCTTATCTTAAAGATCGAGAGGTACGTATCAGCTAAATCAAAGTTGATCTGCCTGCATTCAGCGAGGAGAAAATGGAAAAGATCTTGAATGCTGAAGTTTCAGAATTGAAGAAAATGCTCAAAAACAATGAAATCTCCAGCAGAGATCTCGTTATGATTTTCACTCATCGATGCTTAACTGTTGGATTAAGCTTAAATTGTCTGACAGAGTTCAACTTCGATGAGGCTGTCACTGTAGCTGATTAGCTTGATGCGTAAAGATTGCTTCGACCTGAAATCGTTGATGAACAACCTCTCTATGGAATTCCTGTATCCATCAAAGATTTCTTTGATTTAAAAGGTAAGATTTCATTAACTAAAAATTGGGATTTATTAGCAACAAAGATCCGAAATATATAGATTTTTAATATTTTTATTATTCCCAATCTTTCCAGGTCTTCCTTCCACAGTTGGATGTATCAATAAACTATCCAACATCCCTACTGATGATGGACTCACAGTCAAGTTAATTAGAAAAGCTGGTGGTATTCCATTCGTCAAAACCAATGTCCCTTAGCTTGGGTTGAGCTTTGAATCTGCTAATAGAATCTATGGTAGGACATAAAATCCATGGGATACAACAAGATACCCTGGTGGATCTTCTGGTGGAGAATCCGCTGCAATCAGTGCTAGATGCTCTCCAATTGGTATTGGCAGTGATCTAGGTGGTTCAGTGCGTTCTCCAGCTTGTTTCACAGGTCTCTATGCTTTCAAGCCAACAAGTGGAAGATTCCCATTGCAAGGTCTAACATTCTATTCAGCAACCTCTGGCGGTGAACACAACCTTCGAACTTCCTTAGGGCCTATTGCTAAGAGTGTTGATGATTGCGTGCTGCTCACTAAAGCATTCACTGAGAACTTAGATAGCTTCAAGATGTACGAATCAGTCTTGCATTAAGTGATTAGACCCTTCGATGATTCCATCTACACGAATAGATCTAAAAAGCTTAAAATAGGGTATTTCAAGACCTATGAGTGTTTCGAAGCATCTATGTCAAATCAAAGAGCAGTGGATGTAGCTATCCAAGCACTTAGAGAAGCTGGACATGAGCTTGTGGAAGTTGAACTCCCGAATATCGAAAGAACTATTCTTCTTTTCTTCGAGATTTAGTCCAGTGATAACCTCAATAACTTTGCTTTTCAACTAGGAGATGAAGGTAACAATAAGGATAGCCCATTTTATATGATAATCAATATTGATAATTCTGTTTTATTTCTTTGCAGAAATGATGGATGTCTACAAGCCTGCATTAAATCCATTCCATTTCTCTGCATCCTTAAAGAAAATCATTGCATTTTTCCTCAAGCTCAATGGAGACCACCGAAAAGCCTAGCTGCTCTTGTAGATGAAAAAGGGAGTTAGTGCAGAAGAATACCTAAGAAGAATCTACGAGATGATTTCAATAAGGAAACAAGTCCTCAAGTACTTGGAGGATCAAAACATTACTGCATTGATAACTCCTAGTTTTGCATGCGCCCCCTTACGCCATACTAAATCCTAGACAACTCTCTGCGCAACTTCATACCTTCTCATCTGGAATATCCTCAACTTCCCAGCAGGTAAAGCAATTGCATTAAAAATAAGTTCTTTTGTTCTGAATATCTCTCTTTCTTTTGAAATGGCATGAACAGGTGTTGTCCCTGTGACTGAGGTGAGAGAAGACGAGTAACATTATGACAACAGCAGAATAAAGGACAGCATTACTCGTGTGATTAACAACGAAATGAAGGGCACTGCTAAACTGCCAGTGAATGTGCAAGTAGTGACATTGCCTAACCAAGACGAACTTTGCTTGAACCTCATGAAGCAAATCGACGAAAGAGTTAAATTTTATGCCACTCACAAGCTGCCTATGTGAGGAAACAGAGGCACTTTTGAAACTAAGGTAGTGTTAGTGTAGGATTAAATAAGAAAACATTAATAATATCCTGCTTTTATCCATATGAAATTATGAAATAAATTATCTGTGTGAATTGATTTGTAGTGTGTAGTTGTTTCAAAGATAAGCAAATAAACTAGGGTGAAATCTTAACAAAATATCATCATTGCAAAAGGGATTGTGTCTTTTATTTAACTGAGAATAAATCCCAAAGAAGCAGTTATTTAGGCAATAATATTTTGCTGATTACTTGATTCCAAAATACTATGGATTTTAATTATTGCTATGAAAAGAAATAGATTAGTTTTATTTTGAAAGGTATTATTATACCAAACTGAAAGTGAGGAATTAATAAAAACTCTTGAAAAAAATCATATAAATATACAACTTAACCTAAATATATTTCATATTGATGTTTTTCTCCCTTCTAATCAGAAAAAGCTATTCTACATGAGTGTACCTCAAGAAGGATAAACGAAAAAAACAAATAAAAAATTATTGGCGTATTTCTTCAAGATTGGATACTTTTAATTACAGTATTTATTAACTCGAATAAAATCCCTCCCAGATAAAGATATGAAGATAGATAATATCTTTTGTGACGTTTACTCTTTTTGGAATAAATATAGCACTTTGGGAATACAAAGATAATAATTAATCTCCCTCCAATTGCTTCTTTTAATAATGCATCACTGCGTTAGTGTAACAAATCATAATATTACCTCAATACAAATTTTTAAAATATTTTTGAAAAAACAGAATTCAATAAAGAATTTTACCCAAACCTTTCTATTTTTTCATTTACTTTTCCTTATTTAGAATTCACAAGTAAATCTGAGAAAATTCCTTTTCAGTAAAATTGATTGTCTATTTACTCGTTGCTGTCTTGAGATTGAATATCTTCTACAGATTGATTGAACCATGTCCTAGAGAGTTCGCACAGAAGATTACAGAATACTAAAAAGATAGATGACCAATTCCAGTGCTACCGAGGCTTGATTATTAAAATGCTTTTAAAATAAATGATTAATAATAACTTTCACCAGCATACGTTACTTCTAAAATATGGGTTTTCTTACTTTTACATGTCTTACATTTTAGATAATTCAAAGTTAAGGAATAAAAAGAAATATTAGACAATCTTAGATCTCATTGATGCAACTGCCAGACATCTTTCAGAAATGCAAAAAGCTAAATTGACAGCCACCTCCTCCCCCCTCTCTTCCATTTCCTTCCCACTAAACAATTAACACTAAAGTCTAATTCTTAATATTGAAAGCAATTTGTTTGTTTATTGATGAAAAAACCAACAAGTAAATGTGATTATTGAGAGATTATTTAACAATTTTACAAAGCACAATGGATGTTTCCAAATCAGCCAATCTTTTTGAAATGATTTGCGAGAGTTGAAAGAAGAAAGAAGAGAAGAAAAAGAAAAATAGATATTCAAAAAGAGTAAATAAATTTGATAGAGGCACAACTGTTGTTATGTGAGACTTCACTTGAAATTTTCTAAACTTACTCACTATTAATGAGTCCAAGCTATTCCTCACTTACCTTTGAGCTTTAGAATAAAAAGAAAGACAAAGATAAATCATTTTAAAATACTACTTCTGAAACCTTTAAATTCTAAAATGATAAATAAAAATCTACTTAAAGAAGTAAAGGCTGAATTGAAGAAGGGAAGAAATTGTTTTAGCTGCTGAGATAATCTAACCTATGCACTCAGCAGTTATATTTGTGCATCTAGAAATAACAAAACAATGTTAAATAAAATAATCAGAAAAGCTAATTGCTGGCTTGAAAATTACCCTGAAAGATCTATTAGGAGTTCCTTAATATTAGAATTTTTTTTCAGAGCTAAAATAATCAGTAAAGGAAGCTGAATTGTGATATCTTGAAGCATCGAAAAGTCAAAGGAAATAGAGTCAATGTTAATCAAGTTGCAGACGAGCTCGCTAAGGAAGACACCACTCTCGTCAGTGATATTAGTGCCTGATAAATCTACTCCGACATAGCTACGAAATGCAGCCAGGGAAGTTATGGAATCATCTACTAAGGTTTTGACTTAATTGTCGCTCATATGGCTGCTGAAATTGATTGAAAAAGTAGTTTGTCAAACGAATAATAACATCCATAAACGAAAAATTTACTCTCTAAATAAAATCCTCAGAATATGCTGCGTTGGCTGTTACTAATAACGATTGACAACAGACTTTTCATCAGTAGTATTACTGTTACTGTTATCATTCTTACTACAGTTATCTTAGTTATCATCCTCATTGCTTCTATTTTTGATTATGAGACATTCATCTGCATACTCCAGTTATTTGACAGTCTCCAGCTAAGAAGTTTTTGATAGTTATATCCTAGCTGTGTGATTTATTTCATTCGGTAATAATAACTTAAAAATCATGTCAAATATAGATTATTATTCTGATGATCCCTCACCTGAGAAATCTTATGAATTCGATCTTTCTTATTGCTTATCAGAAGAATACCCGTAATAGCAAGCATCAACTTATTGCCCCTTCCCAAGAAGAAGATGAATGTAATAGAACAACTCAGATCCATGAGTAACTAGTATATCTTATAAATAGTTTCTAACGAGATCTTACCTTAAAGACAAACCTTAGAACCCTTAAAGATCTGATCTAGACATGCATCTAGCTACCTAAAGCATACTCACTCCTAAACTGTACATATCATCATTCTATTGCTGTGATCCACTAATCTAATTATTTGAGTTGATTTAAAGATTTTTACTTAGTGAACTACCGTTAGTAGCATTACTACTATTACTATTACTGCTACTGTAAATCTGAGTAGTTAATACATTAGTGTTGCGAAGTGAGGCTAGTTTATTCTCACTTAGGTAGCTTATGTTAATGCAATATCTATCTCTCTCAATATCTCCTTCTTTCATTTTGTTCAGCTTGTATCGATGCAATAGTTCATCAAAATCAATCAGCACATATTAGGTCTATTCTTTATATTAGTGCTGCTACTGTTGATTGTTATTGCTATTACTATTTACATTATTCTATTAATTTCCAACTGTACTTGTGCTCTCTAAACTATTACTGCTACTAGCGGTATTTACATTACTATTGTTGGTAGGATTGTTATTATTGGATGTGATCTTAATGCTGATGTTTTTGTTTATGTCATTTTTAATGTTATTCGAATTATTGCTATTCGAATCAAGTGCATTAGATGGAGTTGTAGGATCATTAGAACTCTTATTATCACCATTAGACGATGAAGTAAAAGTTCCAACGCCATTAATCTTAATATTCTTTTAACTTACCTCCTCCTACTCCTTTTCAATGTCTATTTTTATTCCTCCATTAATGTTGTTCATCTTCTTGTTACCATATCCATTTGTTTCTTCTTTCTTAGGATTATTTCTATTATCAGTATCTCTTTTTCCAATTCTAATTCCAATATTCGAAGGTTTAAGATTCCTGTGATAAATTCCATTCGAATAAAGCACATTTAAACCTAAGAACACTTGTTTAAGACATTCAATAATCTCCTTCGTTTTAAATGTTCTCTTTTACTGGAATCTCTTTACAATCTCACTCTCTAGTGTTTATTCAAAAAACCTTGTAAGTGTATACACAGCGATTTGCTACTATCCTTGATCATTCGTGGAGCGCTTCTCTATGAAGAACTACTCTGGTTGTTGGATATTACTATGCTTTGGTAATCTCCGCAGTTTCTCAATGTAATCATCATATTCATTGTCAAGGAAGTATTTCTTTGTTAACAGCTTCTCAGATTTCAGCACATAACTAATGGCATCTCGTGTCCTTAACTTCGCCGATCCACTGAATGTCAATCCTACGACACCTTATTTTGCGTAGAGCTTTTTGAGCTCTTATTTCGTGCAAACTTATAATTACTTGCAGACTTCAACTATCCCCTAATAATCGATGAACTCAATCAGAGTAGCCATCCCACCAAAAGGGCGCACATTCATCAATTCAATCAAATAGTTATCCAACTCCTTTCTTCTCAGCAGGACTAGTTCCTCGTTCGCTGGCCTGAACACATGTCTACTTGGAAATGCAGGAAAGACTTCCTTTTTATTCATCGCAATGAGGCATTTATGCAAAGCCAGCATCGAACTGAATCGCGCTTCGAAAATAGTCGATTCGTGAGCCTAGAAACTCGCTTGGATTCTGAAGAGTGTATGCCCATCTTCAGAAGATCTTGAACCTATGACTCTAAGTCTAGTTACCTTGCGCAATGGCTAATTCTTCATCTGTGGGTATTGTTACTTGTTTAATATTATTTTTGCTTCAGATAATCTCTTTTAGCAGTGATTCTCCTATTAGCTTCTAAAAATCTTCAATTATCTCTCTTTGATTAGAAATTCAAAGAATAAAAGGGAAGTGCTTATGAGATATATCCTCTTGATTTGCCTGATTATGATCATCACATATTGCCATAAAATCATCTAATTACTATTGCTGGTCAGCAAACTCTAGTTAGGTAATACAATTTGTTTTTTAAACATGCATCCTGGCAAGAAGAAAATCTAAGCATAATAAATAAAATTTCAGACTGAATTGCTACAAACTCAAGAGACTTAAGTAAAATGCTTCTCGAAGAGAATCAATTGAGATTTTGTAGTAAATTAAAGGGAAAGCAAATCGAGAGTTTATCCTCCTCATCATCTATGATGATTTTCACTTTTGAGTTATCTGTTTGGCATCCATTTATTTCCTTAATTTCTTCATTTTAATTCTATCCAATCATAATTATGACATTTAGCAACAACAGAAATTTACACAAAATTCAATCAAGTTTTCTTTTTTTAATTAACTTTGAAGAAGACTATTGCAGTTTCAGCAATAGCAGCTAAATCAATCAATTATCAACAAAGAGTTATTAAATATAATTTTTAAACTCTGTTAAATCTGTCTTTAAATATTTTTCTTAGAATTCTCATATTTCCCTCATGTGGTTTGTCTTGACTTAAGAGAAATATCTCATTACTTCTATCAAGCTTTAATACTTTTAATAATCCATTCAAACTTCGATGCTTGACGATCTTCGGATTATTTCAAATCATTGTTTCTGATGTTTCCCAATAGGAATCGAAATCAAAAATCTTCATATCCACATGCATTAATATTAATTTTCAATCAAAATCTAAAAAATAACATTTCTTCTTTGCATTTGTTAAACCAATAGACATTAATTCCAGTTAATCTGCATCAACTAATACATTAATGGGCAGCGTGAACTCATCATTTGAAGAAGTAATACTAGTTTAACTGCATTCATATCTCAACATGCAAAAACACCTTTAACTTTATGTTCCCCTTGAAAAGATAGAAGATAATCTATTTGCGCAGGCAATCATCTAAGCTGGGCTAGTGAAATCATTCACCAAGATTAAAGATTTAAGGATAGCAAAATTCGACTTTAATTCAAATGACTTGAGGAAAAAAGCATTGTCT
>Ga0302271_10002498_pt1 | contig 16473 bp, 7 predicted proteins | sample III_Bog_N1_1_FD_198767 | JGI IMG/M metagenome (GOLD analysis project Ga0302271, IMG submission 198767) | Peat permafrost microbial communities from Stordalen Mire near Abisko, Sweden - III_Bog_N1_1 | ecosystem: Environmental > Terrestrial > Soil > Wetlands > Peat | place: Sweden: Abisko...
CTGAATCTACAATCAATCCCCCTCTTCTCTTACCTCGCAAGTATGACACAGATATCTTCATACATCTGATTTGTCTTGAAAATATAAGCATCCTCAGGATTTATTGGAATTTCACTTTCCTCAGTTAAAGTTTTCAGTGGCTATTACATTAACTTAATTTCCTACTCAACAACTTCAAACAAAGACCCACCTTCTCCAACACCTGAGAAATTCATTCCACCTACATTCTAGCCCCCCTAAAATAGTTTCCTTGCTTGCTCTAAATACTGCGATGCTTTGGTAGCAGGTTTGCCTGGGTTTTACGAATCAATTGAATTCCTCGGAATAAACCTCTAAGAAGGAGCTTACGCTGAACCTCTTCTTGACAACGAAATAGTCTACTATGATCCTCTATCATTCGACATATTTGTCCTAGTTTCAAAGTATTACTACTACTGCTACTACTACGACTGCTATCTATGATCAAGTGGAAGTGATTGCAGTGAAGTAATCGAAGGAACAAATTGCTATTAAACTGATTAATATGGTAATTTCTAAGTAGCTGTTCTTTGAACAGATCGCACGCTATCAGTATCGTATCTTTTTGAGTTAGAATCTCTATGCTCTTTAGTATCCCTTGAGGGGTTATTTTCATTATCTACAAAAGCATGCAGATGCGCTTTATTCATATTAAGAATAGGGATATTTTTCCCTTTTTTAGTGCTACTACTTGTGCTGTGTTTTTTTAATTTCGGATCTAAAAAACTTGATTTACGAGATTACTAGCGCTGAATAGCAGGTGGATTCCAGGACGACAACGCATTTATCAGTCGTAATGATTCTTGTTAATACAACTGCAATGCTTAATTGATCTCTGAATCCCATGTTTTCCTTTTTGCTTGCATTTTCTCTTTCATTTTCGTTTGTTCTTTGAAATAATCCACCACGAATTTTGGTTGGAATAACTCAATAATTCTCTTCATATCATATCTATCAATCGACATGATTTTCTACACTGCCTCTTGAATGGCAGGTCCATCTAAAGGTGGATCACCTTCGCATCCAAGTAGATCATACTTAAACACTGTTCTTTTTTATTCTAAGTTTAGAATATCTGATAATTTGAATGCTCGATTTGCTATGATTTAATCGTATTTATGCATCTTCTGTAGCGCATACTTGCAGATTGTATTTCTCTCAAATTTCAGACTATTTCGATCATTTAATTCTTCACAATTGCAGTGTTTATCATAGAATTATTTTGTTTTCTCAATGAATTCTTATAAAATTCCTTATTTTAAATCTTATCGCTATTTGAAGGCCTAGCAGAACGCAAGAATATCATCTTTAATCAAGAATTCGCTGTTTTCACCTTGCGAATTAAATTCATTTTTGATTTTCAAAAGAAATCCTAGAATAGCATCGCATTCTTCAGTACTGTACTCTTCTTGCTCGATGAAATCAGCTATTTTCTGGAATGAAAGATGCGATGATGGTGACTATCCCGATGGAGACAATGAATCACCTTAACTAATTGAATTTAAGCTTTGAATATCTAAACTACAATTATCCGAATCTTCTTTTGGATCTTCTGGAACTTATTCCATATATTCTAAGATTCCTTTTAAAAACTCCTCAAGATACCCTATTTTCGTTGCTTTTTCGACAATTTAGAGTATAAATCGTGTCCGCAAGGCCTCCATCGTTAAGGTACCTTTCAGAACAATACCATAAAGGAATTTACTGATAATTAATTTTTCTTCGATCTATTCGGATCTTTGCTAGATTAAGGTATTGATTTTTTCGAAGCATCGAGGATCCCATTGGAAATTCTCTTCGACCATGTATTCTTCTTCCAGACGATGGATTTCAGTTAGATTCGCTCTGAGTTACTTCTTTTGAAGCTTAAAGTAGGAAACAATAATAAATTTTTTGGAAACTTTTTAGAAATTTATATCATACAATCCAAGGTTGTATATTCGTGTAGAGTTCAATTAAGATGTGAGACGCAGCTGCCTTGCTGAATTTAGATAGAATATCAAAGTTCTAATGGAGAAATCGCTTGTAGTTGAAGATCACAGCTCGCATGGATATCATATTAGTTTTTCGAATCAGTGCTTGACCGGGTATTTTAGGAGCACCAAAGAGTTTCTGTTAGGGATGTTATTACTACAAACCTAGTGCTTATTATCTCCCAGTTTATTCTCCAAGGATGGCTGGATTGAATACAGTGTCGTAGAAGGCATCGACTTGATATAAACCTCGCTCTTTTTGTTTGAAACCAATTGATCTGCAGAATTCTCGCAGTTCCTCTTAAGTTACTGAATAAAAAAGTTAAAGAGTTTGTTTTTTGTTAAAGCAAGTAAATTGTTAGTTAAAGTTGCAATTTTCCCCTATTTCTCTCTCTTTCTCTTTCTACCTAGTAGTTGATCTGTTCTAGACATTAATGATATCCCTTTGGATCTAGCAAAACTTGCAAATAATTTTCGCAGTAATTCTATCTCTTCAAGTCCATCGAAAGTGTCGCCATATTACTTCAAAAATGCCTTCGATTTAAGGGCTTTCTTCAGCTTCAAAAAGAATGCTTCGATTATGTTCTCCTGATTCTAAAAAAGAACATAAATGAGTTAAATCAATCATCTAACAGAGGAAGCAATTTGAAGCTAACTTTTATCATTTCCTTTATTTTCTAAACTCTCTCTTTTTCTTCGCATAATCGACCCATTCACATTCAAGCAATGTGCTGGCTTATTTTGTCCATTTGCTAATATATTCTTCCCTTGCTTTTTTCTTGATAATTAAACAATCAAAACACTATTCCCTATTCAATTCCATCCCTTTTCCTCAATCTCTTCCAACCTGTTATTTAAGTAGAAACTAGTCTCTTTCTGTTTTCGATGCTTTCTAGAGCTTCTGCAGTATCTATTCCTTTGTTATTGCTGTAGTTTTCCTTCTCTTCGACTCCATTGTTATGCTTTTATTCCATTCTTCAGTATGCTAATAAATTGTCTTGGACATATCTTCTTATCCTTTTTTTGGTTTTGAATAGACTTTCTCAGAATACACAAATGGCTAAACTAGATGTCGATCCAGTGATTTTCTCTCTCTGAACCCACCATCTGTGTCTCTTTCAACACTGAATTCTTTCGTTTTGCCTTCAACTGCCATAGTCACTGAACGCCATCTTCTATTAGTAGGAATCGATCCTTATGGATTGGACAGCATCATCGAACGCATGGAATCTGCTGTAATCTAAGGTGGGTTTATTGTCGCCATAGGAACATGATTTAACTTCTCATTGATAGAAGTCAAGTCAGTTACCTTCAGCAATCTACCAATAGGGTTGTAGGACATAAAGAAGAACTGAAAACGTTTAGATAGTTTTTAAGACTTTATTTCTGTTTTTTATGAATATTTTTTTTTTGATTTAGGAAACAAAACATAATAATGCAGTTTGAAATCCAGCGATTGTAATAATTTCAAGGTATTTTTGAGTTTATAATCATAATTTACACAATTTAATGGAGGGTAGTTTCATCAAATGGAGAGTTAAAATGAAGTTGCTAAATTGAAGGAAAGCACTGGTAATAATATTATAGATGTTTTCATTTGAAAACCAAATCCCAATTTGAGGATATTTTAAAATAAAAAGGGGAAAAAAAGAAATAAATACAACAAGAAAGATAAATAAAAGGAGATTCTTTTGATCAGTATGTCACCTTCTAAACCTTCTATTCACTTCATATGTTGTTGTTGGAGTAGTAGCTTAGCATAAATTATTAGCAATATCCAGCGTTGTTCCTTTCGGACACACAGTGATACACAGATTATCTCCAAACAAAAAATACTAACTAGCACATTGCAGGCAAAGCACAGTTGAATTTGAACTATTACTGGCACAGTTCAGGCAGTTTTCAGGGCATTTCAAGCATTTCTTAAGTTTGTCATCTTTCCTAAACGAATTCGGACAATCTGATAAACACAAACCTGCACCTGGGCTTAGCGTTAAAAGATACGACGATTCCTAGCATTTCTTGCAGAAATTAGGCTCCCCTTTGCTGCACTCTAAGCAGGAATCATCGCATTCTACACATATGCCACGATCTAATACAGGAAAATATCCAACTGATGGACAGGCTGCTAAGCATTACCCATTTAAATAATATTTCTTTAAATTCTAGCAACTCTCTAAACTGATTTACATCGGAGTAGTACTACTGTTATTGTTGTCATCATCTGTATCTGTAACGAGTGAAGGTTGATTCCCTGAATTCTAGCTATTCCCATCAGATTGGGAGAGCATAATCAACCAGGAAATACCTAAGCCAATACTCGCGAGTACCATGACTCCGATAACAACGGAGAATATCTTTCGCTGCTTTGCGAGACTAGTTAATTTCTCTTGAGTGTTCCAATTCTAAAAATCACTTAATCCTCTACTACTTTGCCTTCTTTTTTGTTTTTCCTTAGCTAGACCACCTTTCAAGAACGACTCAATCATATTTATGCTAGATGGATTGCAATAGATTTATTCTTCTTCTCCATCATGCATTTCTCTATTGTTAGAGCTGTTGTTAGGATCAACTATTCCATTTTTAAACGCATCCTAGTCTTACTCTTGTTACTGTTATTGCTACTGATATAACTCTTTTAGCTTTTATGCTAAAAACTAATCTGAATTCTGCGCTATTGAGTTGTTTTTCATGTTGGCATTGCTGAAAATAACTTCTTCTGGATGGCAATCCCTCAATCGATCTTGTGACTTTTTTGAAGGAACATAGCTATTATGTCCTTCAATTCTATTCTGCTTATCGTTACTATTGCAATTTTCACATTGTTAGATCAAATCAGAAGACTCCTCTCTCTCCCACAGATCCTTGGAATGTTTTGTGTATCGAATAATCGCACTGGCTGTGAAAGTACTTTTTCTTTTATTGTCAAGATCCGATTCGTCACTTTCGGTGTAGAATGATCCACCGTTAGGGATACAATCTTCTCTTTGATCGTTGCTGAGATGAGAATATGTTCGGCTTTAGATTAACGAAGAATTCCCTGATTTGGTTCTTGATCTGTCTTATTCGTTTTGTTAGGTTAAATTATTCTTAGGATCGCTTGGTATTTCTTGGATTTGAGGTCCTGAGTTTCGCGATGAAAGCATTGGAATAGAAGCACATACCACTGTGTTGGAAGCTATTTAATCATCTCTGCAAGGCTAAAGATTGAGTAAAGGCCATCCTGCTTCAAGTTATTTTGATTACGCCATTGAAAACACATCCCCTTGAAGTTAAGGCGAGTCAACATGATGAAATGTTCCTCCAACTCCAGCTGCTGCAGAGTTACAGCCACAACAGATATTCCCATTGCTACTACCTGCAATAATTGTCTGAGGGAAAGTATACGCAACAGATGCTTTCTTTTTGGGCGTTTCGTTTGAGAAGTTAAAATCCTCCCTCTCGAGATATGTCTTACTAATCGCCGTTTCTTTGAGTGTACTGAAATCGGGTCTCTTCCAGGGATCATTATCTAGCATGATTTTTATGAGTTTAGACAATAAAACACCATAATCAGTCTTGACTTTTTGCCTTAATTACTTGATTTTGCTAGCATATCTAACTTTCTCCTCCTCTATCCGTTCACTTCGCGAAAATTTCTCGAAAGTGCACATGTACAGCAAACACAACCCAAGACTGTACACATCAGACCGATAGGCATTATAACTCAAGCGATCTTTCATCCTTAAATAAGCCTTCAATAATTCAGGGGCCATAAAACTAACAGTACCTTTAAGGAATAATCAAAAAAAAAACAACAATAATTAATAAGATTTTTTTTCTTAAGATTAGAATAATTGTTAATTTTCTACCTAAAACTAGAGATTTCTCTACTGTCTTATTGAGATCGATCTTGGAGTCATCCAAATCAGCAATTTTGAAATCTGAATTGTGAATTAAGATATTCTCAGGTTTTATATCCCTGTGAGCGATATTCAAAGTCGTTTAGAGGTACTCCAAAGCAGATACCGTCTGCGCGAAGAATTAACCTACTTCCGCAGCAGTAAACATCTTATTTTGGTTTTTTCTCATTTGAATGAAGTCATCTAAGTTCCCTTCACAATACTCCATAACAAGATACGCTGAGATATCTTCACCGTAGACTTTCTGCTTGATTCCTTTGCAGAAACCATAGATCTTGATAATGTGTGGGTGACTGTTCTGCTTTATCCTCTGCAACGTCTTCATGTTCTCAACGGTGCGTTCGTAATCTTCATGATCTCGAATTTTTAATTCCTTTAAGGCTAAGACATCTTCAGGGGAACTGAGCTTCGAATAACGATACACTGGAGCGTTGGAAGAGCCAATCAAACCCTAAAAGATGTATTTTGAAAGATCAAAGAAATCCAGATCCTCAAGCTAACACCAGGCTTCTTCGATTCGGTTGGAGTTTGCTGGGATCATTTGCTTTGGAATAACAACTAAAACAGTGTATCGAAGGATTTCTAACAAAATCTTATTATTTCTCTTGAGTTTGTGTGTTTTAGTGTTTTGTGAGATTTCTTGTTATTCTTATTTAGTAAGCTTCTTCAAAACTAGTAAGATTAGTTCTCTTTAGTTCTTCCTTTTGACATTCTAAGATTGATTCTCATAATTATTTGGCAAATTATTTTCTCTCCCCTCGACCCCACCTGTCAAAATATTGTCCCCGACTTTCAATACACCCCTATTTTGGGGGGGGAGAATAAAAGTTCTCTTAGGAATTAACTGGAAGGATTTGATTTTACGAAAGATTCAGAATTATTAAATACTGTTCTTTAATTTGAGAGTCCTGTTAAGTTTAATAGGCAGATCTCAAGTGAACTCTTATGATTTCTTCTTGAACTCTAGGAATGTGTTTAACATCAAAGTTTTAGTGGGTTAGCAATAAAAAGTAGTTGTTATCTTGAACATTTTTTTCCATTTTGAAAAACCTCTGCAGAAACTATGATTCTTTATTGGTTGTTGCTAAAGATGTCAAATTAATATCAATGAAGATTATCTCTTTAATACCCCAGCCAATTCTTTTTTTGTAAAATTTTTATTTCTTCAGTAATATCATAGTAAGTTATCTTTAATGAATATTAATGTTGGGAAGAGTTGGTAGTAGTTTAGTTAATTTTTTATCTAACCCGAGGGTTTTGTTTGGCAATACTAAAATCTGAAGAAGATTAGTTTGCTGATTCACTTAATTAAAAATAAGAAAAGAGAAGAATAAAGCCCAGCAATACAGAACACTTATCATGGATAGAAGTATAACAACAGCAATGGAATAGAACGAATATTCAAACCTAAGAGCCGCTGATATCTTAGAGTCACATAAATATTTGGCAGAAAGAGGATATGAAGTAGAGCGCCTGCTTGGAAGCGGCTCCTTCGGTGTAGTCCTGCTGGGAAAATATATCTAAAGTCAAAAAAAAGTAGCTATCAAGTTGATGTACATTTATAATGATAAGTAGCTCCTTAGCTTCACTTAAAAATTCACACTCATGAAGAAAGTTTAATCTCGTTACACTGTCCATGTGCTTGACGTGCTAACGGATCTAGAGAATAAATAAATCTTTTTAGTTATGAATTTCGAAGAAAACGGGAATCTAGAAGAATTCATTTTAGATAATCCTGATATCAGTGACTCTCAGATTATTACTATGTTTATCGAAGTTCTTCGAGGGTTACAATTATTCAAGAAGAATAACATTGTTCATGGTAATCTTAAGCCATAGAACATCCTTCTCTCTTCTAGTAGCTCCCCCATATTAGTCGACTTTGTGCTCTCTACAAAATCATTAGGAAGCTAGGTTTAATAGAAGAATAAAGGAGGCAACTTGTTCTATGAAGCACCAGAGCAACGCATAGAACAAAAATCCTAAATTGAATCAGATTGGTTCTCTGCTGGATTAATTCTCTTTAGACTATGCGGCAACCATGAAGTTACCTAGACGCTTCAAATAAGATATGGGAACTTTCCAGATATCACCGAACTCAGGCATTAAAACATTGTGAAGGTTGCGTTTAAAATGTTAGCAACTTCCCCAAAAGATCGAGCCTCGCCTGAAGATGTTATCACTGAGCTGCAGAAAATACTCTAATCTCTCCCTCATCCTCAGAAACCAGAGTAATTGAGTTGTTTGTTTATTTTCATTATTTGCTTGCAAAAGAGAAGGGGATTTGCCTTTTCTCAAATAATTAAATCTGTCTTGCATTATCATCTCTAAATAAGCAGATATTATTGTGAATGAATAATATTGATTTAAAAAGATTTTTGAAAAGAATCTCTCTTTAAATAATCATCCTCTCTACAACAATAATGATAAAAAACAATTTATTTGAAAGGGAAGGTTACTTTTTGTTTAAATTATTAAAGGTGCTCCTTAATGATCAATTCTCAAAGGACTTTCTTTTTCAGTTTCATGCTCACTGAAATTGAAATTCACAATTTATTTCCAATCTCATTTCATTTGCACATTTGATAATAGAATTTAAAGAATTCAATATGGTGATGGATGCTATGTAGGAGAGACTGATAATAACATGCCACATGGATAAGGCAAGCAAAGAATAATTCCTTTCTAGTGGGTTTAGATTTGTTTATTTTCTTTAAAAGGGAAGTACTCCTGGAATGATGGGGACAAATATGAAGGTGAGTGGAAAGATGGCAAGAAGCATGGCCAAGGTAACAAAAGTGATTGAACGAATTATTTATTGATTCTATCATTGCTCAATGCTTGAATAGGTAAATACTTCAAGAATAATGGGGACAGATATTTAGGAGAGTGGAAAGATGAAATGCAGCATGGTCAAGGTTAGAAAAAAAATTACTGAATGATTATTGCTAACAACATTGTTCAATGTTTCAATAGGCAAGTAATTCTGGAATGATGGGGAAATATATCAAGGAAAGTGGAAAGATGGCAAGTAGAATGGTCAAGGTAACCAAAGTTATTCATTGATTCTAACATTGTTTAATGCTTTAATAGGGAAGAAGTTTTGGAAAAATGGGGATAGATATGAAGGAGAATGGAAAGATGGCAACGGGCATGGCCGAGGTAACAAAGATGATTGATTAGATGATTTATTACTTCTAACATTGATCAATACTTGAATAGGTAAGTTCTTCAAGAATAATGGGGACAGATATGAAGGAGAGTGGAAAGATGGCAAGTTGCATGGTCAAGGTAACAAAAGTGATTTTTTAAATGATTTATTACTTCTACCATTCTTCAATGCTTTTATAGGTGAGTACTTCTGGAATAATGGGGTAAGATATGAAGGAGAGTACAAAGATGGCAAGCAGCATGGTCAAGGTAACAAAAGTGATTTATTGATTCTAAGATTGTTAAATGATTTAATAGGCAAATACTTCTGGAATAAGGGTGACAGATATGAAGGAGAGTGGAAAGATGCCATGTAGCATGGTTAAGGTAACCAAAGTGATTGATTGAATGATTTATTACTTCTAATATTATTTAATGCTTTAATAGGGAAGTACTTTTGGAATGATGGAGACAGATATGAAGGTGAGTGGAAAAATGGCAATAAGCATGGTCAAGGTAACAAAAGTGATTGATTGAATGATTTATTAATTCTAACATTGTTCAATGCTTGAATAGGCAAGTTCTTCCAGAATAATGGGGACAGATATGAAGGAGAGTGGAAAGACGACATGAAGCAAGGTCAAGGTAGCAAAAGTGATTGAGGTGATTTTAACATTGTTCAATGTTTCAATAGGCAAGTACTTCTTGAATGATGGAAATACATATGAAGGAAAGTGGTTGTAAGGTTGGATCTATGGTAAGGGAAAAAAAATCGACTCAAAAGGACAGTTAATTGAAGAAGGAGTATTTGAAAAAGGAGTTCTTATTACAAACTTCTGAAAAATAAAACTTATTTCCATTTATTATTTTTAGCAATAATTTCTGAAGAAAAGAATGCACTTGCCTCTCTATTTGTTGAATTGAAATAATATTTTACATACACACATACATCCGTGAAAATGGAATAATAAATAAATAAAATAAATCTATGTCAACTCTAGAATCACCAAAGATTAAATTTGATTCGAGGTTATTTAGTTAGTTTTCTAAATTCAATAAAAAGTATTAATTTAGAGCAAAATCACCTCTTTAAAAAATAATCAGATAATAAAGGAAAAAGCACAAATAAACTGCTTTTTTAAGCACACTAGTAATATTTTTATGAATTCCTTTCCTATTCAAGAGCAATTACCTTTGTAAAATATTAAATTACTTAGTTTCTTCTACTTTAATAATTAAATATTTAATTTAGATGAATGTATTGTATTTCCCATTAGTCTTTGCCTAATTCTAGATTAAATATTCCTATGAATCACGCATTCTAAGCCTCCTAATTGCGGAATATTCTTTAGAAATAATTAAGACTTTTTACCTTTCTTTGGGGAAGAGTTAGACTTAGCTTGTTACAATTTTCTAATTTTCTATTAAAGAAATTTAATTCTGGATGCATTTCGCTGCGTGGAGGGATCGTTTCAAGAGACAAAAAATGCGCAATGCTTTTCCATTTAGATAAATTGGGGAAACAATTCGAGATTAGAGATGGGTTTAAATGACAATTCTCCTGGTTTTAATCTGGCATCGACCTGAGAATTTTTAAAACCAACTGATTATTAAAACAAAAACATCATTAATAAAGTTTCCATAGGTAGCTAGCTAAGGTTTCAGAGATAAACGCACACCATATTTACTACTGCTGCAATGCGATTCAACTCCCTGCTGCTCCTATCCTTAATTGCAGTCTCTGCGATTGCTTAAGAAAGTAACAACAATCCAGTAAACCCATCCAGGGTCTAAGAAGAAGAATTTGATCAAGATAGCAATACTTCTACAATTTACAATGAAGACACTCCTTAAGACAGCCCTCTTCTCCACAACTGCAGGTATGACACCGATTGCTTAGCGACTGAAATATGTTCAAGAGACACCTAAGAATGTGTCACTAAAGGAATCTTCCCGATGACTTTAAATGAACTAATAGGAAGTGTTTTAATCATGGCCGTTGTCGGAGTTGGTCAAGCAGCTGGTGTCGGTGGTGGTCTAGTAGTTGTCCCTTTGTTGATGCAGTTCTTTTCATATGAATCCAAGAAAAGTATAGCACTTGTTTTCGTCACGATTTTCAGTGCATCTCTAGGTAATCTAAGTGTCTACATGCGACAAAGAGACAACGATGGCACTCCAATCATCGACTATAAGATCGTAATTGTCTCTCTCCCTACAATCATGATCGGATCAGTCTACGGAGTCGCCTTTAATAAATTACTCCCTTAATCAGTGATCGCATTCATGTTATTGTTTTTCATTCTCAAAACAGTTACCAAAACCTACAGATCGTATCAAAACTAAAAGCAAAAAGAAATCTCCGAGTAGTAAATGATTTCTCAAGCGGATATCCCTCTTATGAATGTTCTACCAGTTTCAGTTCAAGACAACAAAACCCTCCAGTAGAAAGAAGTTTTCCCTTAGCCCCCTTAGACTTCAGATCTTGATTAAAAATCACCAAATAGTGATATCTTAGTGCATCCTTCTGGGGATCTAAACATTCCACTTTTAGATGAAAATAACACATAGAATTAATAAGAAGACGAAGGAAAATAATAGTATCCTAAAGAAATTCTCTAGAAAATCGCAGTGATAACAATTGGATTTGTAGTCTTTTCACTTCTGCGAGGAGGGAAGAAGTTCGAGTCGATAATTGAAATACCTGCATGCGGGGTGACATATCAACTCTGCAATCTAGCTGCGCTAGGAGTTTGCTTTTGGCTTGTGAATAGAATCATTAACAAAATCGCAAACTCTTAATAATCCTCTGATTCTTAGAAAATCCAAAAATAACAAAGATCCTTGAGTGAACCTGAAATGCATAAATTTGCAAACTCAGCATTTTCTGCTGGGTTAATCGGGTCGATTGTTGGAATCGGAGGTGGCATGATATTAGTCCCGAAATGGCTTGAATTCGGGGTATCTGCTTAGAAAACACCTGCTTGCTCGATTACATTATTGTTTTTGACTGCCTTTAACAGCTTGGTTTAGTTTGGGTTAGCAGGAGCGTTCCATTGGGAAGAGTTCATCTTTTTCAGCGTGTTAGCATTTTTGAGCTCATTCTTAGTATCTGCTTCAATATCAGATTATGTTAAACGAACAAATCAGAATTCCTTGCTGATTTTAGTTTTAGTTTTTTTCATGGTAATTGCGTTGGTGCTCTTCTTATCACTGACTGTGCAATAAGCTATGACCGATATGTCAGCACTCTTTGTCTTTGGAGAGTTCTGCTGAAATAAAAAAATAAATTTCCTCTTTAAATTGATACGATTTTCATTTATTTGCTGTTTATATTAATATGTCTCTTAGTATTTCTCACCTCTGTAGTAGCCAGTTTGTACTTATTATGAACTCTATTACGTTTTCTTTCATTGATTAAATATTAAATTTCAAAGTATCAAACTTAATATTTCATTTATGCAAGTTCTACTGGAGGCACATTCTTTTCAAGAAATACAATAATTTACCTTTTTAGCATTTTTTTCATGTCATTTCTTCTGATACTTAAATAATTTCCTTAAGACAATTTCATCACAGATACGCAAATAAATCATGCAAATTACAGATTTATTTTGAATATCTTAATTTTCTTTAATTTATTTTATACATATTTCGTTTTAAAATCAGTATAAATATAGTTTCTTTCGAAATTTAAACAGCTCCAAGACATTTTTTGACTTTGCCAAATAAAATTAAAGAGTTGGAGGACTAGATGTTGATGGGGACTATGGATCTATCAATAAAATAAAACACAGAAAGCAAGGGAAATCAAATAGTGCTGAATTGAGTATTAGTCTAGAGTATATTTCAAAAAAAAAATAAACAAAATCAAAGAGTTTTGATCCTCAATCACTAAACTCTTCACAATATTTATTAATCTTCAATATTTCAGCATATTCTTTTCTTCTTTTTCTGTGAAAATGTTTACTTCTTTAGAAACTAATGCTGAGAAGAGGTTTATCACTTTCAATTGACGATGATATTCATTTAGCCATTCACACTCGATTGTATTGCTCTTGTTGAAAGATTGCTCAGCGACTTGGTTAAAACCACAGCAGGATTTTAAAATATCAAGAAACAAAACACAGAAGCATAGAAGAATGTCTTAGCTGCGAAATAAGCAAGCACTAGAGATCAATAGTTTAAGGGAATCATAAGTCAGCGTAGGTGATAACATAGAAAGAGATGTTTGGTTGAATCAAGAAGGCTGGGAGAGACTTCAAGCTGAAAGTTAGAACTTCAAAAGATCCTTAAATGAAGCCAACTTAAAGAGACAAACACTCCACTAAAATGTCTTGAATCTCAAGAAAGAATATATATGCCCAAGAATTACCGTCTAGCTCAATAAAATCGAAAAGATCAAACTAATGAGAGAAAGAAAGAGTGATGATGAGTGTTTTATTGAGATTAAAGAAGAATAGTTATTAAAGGTACATAAAAAAACATTGTTTTTAAAATATAATTCATCACAGATTATTTTTGTAATAATAGTAAAATCTTGTATTTTATTAAGTTTTCATGAGTCAAGCCAATCAATTATACTTCTATCAATTACTATTATTATTGTTATTTTTACTATTATTATGTTCAAGCGTTTCAAAATCTAAATTATTATTCTCAACATCTTGCTCCAGCCATTTAACTCGTTTACCTTATTCCCATATTCCTTTCTTTGCTACACCTTTCGAGTTTGTGTAGATCCCTTTTCCATGCTATTTACCATCCTTCCAATTCCCTTTATATTATCTACCATCTGGCCAATCAAATTACCCGTAACCTTCCTTTTTGTCATTCACATAGTTCCCATCGTATTTCCGATTATCACTCCATGTAAATACACCTTGTCCTTCCATTTTATTATTCACCCAAGAACCGATAAACTACCGTCTAAAGAGGAAGAACAAAAACAAAACAAATACAATTAGTTTTCTACTTTAAAATTCATAGAACATATCCTCAAATGTTTAATTGTTGTTGTTTTGTAATAAATTCTTTGTATGTTACTTATCACTCCATGTGTATGTTCCTACTCCTTCGATATTGTTGTTTGCAAAATCTCCTTCATAAGTGCTCCCGTCCTTCCATAGAAACTTTCCTTTCCCTTGCTTTTTACCCATTTCATAATGACCTGAGAATGTTGCCCCATCTGGCCAGATTTCAACTCCTTCACCATGTTGTTTATCTTCATACCAGTCTCCTTCATAAGAAGCTCCATCGATATGTTTGTATTTTCCTTTTCCATTAGCTTTATCATTTTTCCAAGTTCCTTCATAGATATCTCCATCTGCATGTACTAATCTACCATTTCCCGTAGCTGTGTTCACTAACCATTCACCCTCATAAATACTTCCATCATTCCATACTTGCCTTCCTCTTCCATGCCTTAACCCATTCTTCCAAGACCCCGTGTATACTGATCCATTCTCGAACACATAAGGCCCAAGTTTGATCCCCTCAAAGTCATCTTCTTCTTTGTTTTTATATTTATATTCTCCGATAAGTTTCAATGTCAATTTAGCTTTTTAACTGATTTAATCTGGTTCTTTCTCGACTGGCCATGCGATGTTTGCAGATGGCATATGAGCGAGATTTTATAAATTCTTGCTAGTGCTGTTATTATTATTATTATTAGATATGTTATTTTAAGATCCTTAGCTTTCATTGAGCTTATCAGATGTTGCTCTTTTATTATTCGAATCAGTCATTCGTTTGGCAGCAAAATTATTGGAAATACTCTAATCTTTTTTCATTGTGCTGACTCCTTCATCAGTAAGATGATCATCTTCTTTTAATTCTTCTGGTTTCTTTAATTGCAACTAAGTCTCTTACCCTCCTCCTGGATTTTAACTGCAACAAGAAGCGCCCATTAGAACCAAAGATCAAAGAATAAGATAAATATCTCAGGAAATGTTGTTTAAATAGCAGTTTTTGTTCTCTAGATTTTTTTAAGTAAGTCTATTTAATTAAACTCTGAAAATCATCCACTTGAATTTGTCTGTTCGAGAGCTTGCAGTAATAAACAATAACTTCAAAGCATTCAATAATTCACTCAATAATTAAAGGGGGAAAAAAAGAAGAAAAAAATCAATTTAATTCCAATGAGTTCTCCCCAATGAATATGATAATATATTAACATCTTAGAAGAATTATTAATTTATGGAAAATAGCTAAGCCCCATATTGAAATGTAATGCTTCAGCATAAACAGACAGCTATGAAAAAAGCAGCTAAGGTTCTTTCAGTTTTTAATCCACTCCTCATTGTAGAGAAATTCCGTCGATTATCAAGGTTAGTTTTTAAAGAATAACAAAAGAACCTGCAGCTTTAATCATTGATTTGCTAGGACCCATTTTTTCAGTGTTGAAAAAAGAGAATGCAGATTAAGTTAGTTTTATATTTTCATGTCATAAAACCCCCCTAAAATGATTCAATTCGAGATAACTGTTGATGGCATAGCATTATTATTGAGAGAGAGATAAAAGAGAGAGAGAGAGATCAGCATTAGAAGAAAAAAAATATTATTAAAAAATTCAAATAAAAATTCAAACTTCAACTCAAAAATTTAAAAAAATTCAAAAAATCACAAAAATTAATTAAATAAAATTGAATAAAAAATAATTAAACAATTTTCAAAAATAGATAAATTCAAATTATGTTTTGCATCGCAAGCTTGTCATCCTTTCGATTATGCTCAATTTCAAGTTTCTTTAAGGATTAAAATCCAAATACTGTCATTGCAACTTAAATGTCGTTAAAAATCATTGCACATTTTTTATTTAATTCTTATCCCATCCTCCAAATCTGTCTATGATTAGTGTGCCTATGTTTTTCTTAGAATTTCTTGAAATTTCTAGTTGGTCTTTGAAGCTGAGGTAATAGATCATTTTAAAATCAATGCTCTTTGTAATTGTTGTATTATGTTTAATGTGAGAAACGTTCATTGTATTATTTGAATTAATATTTTGTTTTCTTACTAGCTGTTTCTTTTTTCTTATTTATTAATTATTAACTTCATGGGGTTTTTTAATTAAATTTTTTTTTAAATTCAATACATTTCTTCAAATCGATACAAAATTATTAATTTCAATTTATAATTATCTTAATATTTGTTCTAAACTTCCATTTTCCATTGATCCTATTGCTTACTTCATTCTCTGATACCAATGAAATGTTGAATAATAAGCTAAAATACTTTAAAAATATGAATAATGTAGAATTCAAAATACCTTGATTAAAAATGACATATTTTATCATAACCTCTTATGAATTTGATCTATCCAGGGGTTGGGGTTGGGGTTGGGGTTGGGGTTGGGGTTGGGGTTGGGGTTGGGGTTGGGGTTGGGGTTGGGGTTGGGGTTGGGGTTGGGGTTGGGGTTGGGGTTGGGGTTGGGG
>Ga0302271_10002500_pt1 | contig 16470 bp, 10 predicted proteins | sample III_Bog_N1_1_FD_198767 | JGI IMG/M metagenome (GOLD analysis project Ga0302271, IMG submission 198767) | Peat permafrost microbial communities from Stordalen Mire near Abisko, Sweden - III_Bog_N1_1 | ecosystem: Environmental > Terrestrial > Soil > Wetlands > Peat | place: Sweden: Abisko...
AATTAATGAATAAAGAGGGGTAGATAATGAATCTCATATGAATAATTTGAAAATTGATTTCTGGGAGGTTTAATATATTCTTTTCTAAAAAAATAAATAACTTCTTAACACCCCCTCCCCCCTTTCTTTATGTTTTTCATGGCTCAAAATAGGCTTGATTCTTGTAAATCCTTCATTTCTTATTCCTCTCATTTTTTCAAAAACTCCTCAACGCATTGCTACACCTAGAATAAACACATTAAAAGGTATTTTAACAGGACTACATGAAGAACATGCAGATAATTCACATAAGTATTTTTCCTTCTATAAATAAGGAATCTCTTTCTATCTTTTAAAACTACAATAAAATGAACGACACAGCTTTCAAGAATATCTATCTAGAAAGAACAATAAAATATCTTTATGTGATGATAATTATCTTTCAAAAAGACAGCTTTCAATGCGTAGATTGATATGTAAATTATGGCTGTAAATATACATACCCAATAGCCACAGCAAGAAAGCATGGGAACTTGAATTTAAGGAAAGAAATATTATTTATTTTATTTTCACAGGGAATATAATTTAATCAAGACAGAAACAAAATCGATTGATAGCAGCGATTAAAACGGATAAACATACGCATGTAAGGGCTTACAAACAACTCTGCAGGTCAACCACCTTAGGGACCATCAAGTGGACGTGAAGGACCTGCATATTATTCCAATCAGTTAAACCCCGATGGTTCTAAGAAATCGTATCTTCATGGAGGACAGCGAGAGTATCAACTCGGAGAGGATGGCACATAGCATGGAAGAAAAGTGTAACTTTTCACGCAGTATGAAGGGTATATTGGAAATCAAATTAGAACATCGAAATACCATGGGATGCCTTTGTTTATCTTCTAAAACATGTGGTTTCAAATGCATAAGCTCGCGAACATCTATTTCGTGATTATTGCTCTGTTGCAGTGCATTCCTGCGATTTCGATTTCGAACGCACAACCAGTGATTCTCCTTCCTTTGCTGGTAAGAAAGAATAGTTTTGAATTGCGGTGGGGATTTATCATATTCAAAGCATAAATCATACTATTATGAGAATAACAAATAATTAGATCGTTGTATATGTACTTTTCGTTATAATTAAAAAGGTGGTAATCGCAGTGAGTATGTTGAAAGACTATTACGAAGATTTGAAGAGGAAAAAAGTCGACGAATAAGAAAATAACAGAGAAGTTTGTATCCTAGATAACTCAGGCACAGATCGACGAAATATCGCTAGCAAAGATCTCAAAGTTGGACATGTCGTCTTAGTAATAAAAAATAGAACTATTCTACTTTATTAGGTTATGCTATTGGATGTTTGTTGACTTTTAACTGACAAATCTGTTTGTTTTATGTATGACAGCTCTAAAAGGATTAGATCATTCCAGCTGACTTACTGGTGCTCGAAATCGCTGAAAAGAAAAAGGAATGCTTCGTAGAGACCAAGAATCTCGATGGTGAGACGAATTTGAAGATCAAAGAGATCCCTGAGCTTCTAAGAGTTGATAAGAGAGTCTGGAATGATCCATCTGTTGACATCGCTGTAGAATACATTGATCCAAGCAAGCACTTAGAAATGTTCCATGGAAATCTACAACAATCATCCCCAGGTGCTTAGCCATAAACTGATTTCATCGAAGGACGCCATTTACTCCTCCGAGGGTGTTCGCTTAGGACAACTCCTTGGATCAAAGGTCTTGTAGTGTACACTGGTGATGAGACGAAAATTCAATTGAATTCCTCTGAAAGTGAATAGAAGCTCAGTTCACTGGAGTCCTTAATGAACAAGTTCATTATCGTGATTTTCCTCATTTAGATTGTGATATGTCTTGGATCTGGTATCTACGGCGCAGGCTGGTTACATGAGCACAAGAAAGCCATGAAATATCTGCGATTCCCTAAAGAAAAGGCAGCAGTGCAGGCATTATCGGAAGTACTTCAAATCGGTGGTACTTGGATATTGATATTCACTAATTTCATCCCTATTTCATTGATTGTCACACTCGAAATGGTGAAATACATCCAAGGTGTTAATCTTGAATCCAATGAGAATTACGTTGCCTGCAAGGTGCAATCAAGTAATCTAAATGAAGAACTTGGATAGGTGAAATATGTTTTCTCAGACAAAACTGGCACTTTAACACAAAATTCCATGAAATTCAGATGTATGAGCTTAGCAGGGAAGTCTTTCGGTGAAATCGATCCTCCTGAGTAGAATCAAATCAACCCCTAAGCATAACAGCATTATTTGGAATCGCATTTATTGAGTGATTGCGTGAATTTCTATGATCCAGTGTTCACAAATATTATGTCAAAAGTGAATGACCGCGTGAGAATCGTTTAAGCATTAAAGCACATGGCTTTATGTCATAATGTTGTGCCATTAGGTCCTTCATCGTACAGTGGACCATCCCCAGATGAAATATGTTTAGTTGGATTCGCTCAAGCACAAGGAGTTTAGTTTTTGAAAAAAGATGATGATAATTATTTATCACTACAATTGAGATTACCTGGGATGGCATAGTAAGCGATAGAGAACTATAGATTGTTACATACTTTTGATTTCAATTCAGACAGGAAGAGGATGTCAGTTATACTGCAGACACGTAACGAACAAAAATGAATTCTTTTAGGAAAATTTCATTGATTTTTTTTTTGAGAGATATTTTTAACTTTGATTTTGAACACAGCTTAAGGTTAATTGCTGTTGCTGACAAAGGGTGCTGATAACATTATGGAAAGGAGACTAGTTGGGTTGAAGAAATATGACGATATAACTTAAAGTCATTTGAACAAATACAGCTAATTCGGGTTCAGAACATTGGTTCTAACATCAAGGGAAATAAATTCTCAAGAATTAGGGTAGTTTGAAAAAGATCTAGCCTAAGCCAAGAAGCTTCAAAAAGGACGAGACGAAGCAATCGATCTGCTCTAAGATAAAATGGAACAGAACTTAGAACTTCTCGCTGTAACCGGTGTAGAAGATGAACTTTAATTAGATGTCGCAGAGACAATCTCCAAAATCAAAGAAGCAGGGATTTATTTCTGGGTGTTAACAGGCGATAAAGAAGAAACAGCTATGAGTATCGGATATTCAACGAAAGTCATCGGAGACGAATCCAACACGAGGATAATTTAGATTTCTAAGATCATCAAGGAAATCTAATTTGATGATTTGTATGCTGGTAGAGCGAAATAAGAAGATCAAGGGAAATTATTAGCATAAGCGATAGATAAAGCGACGAAACTGAAAGATGAATACAAGCACAAGGAGTATTTAGATAAAGGGATCAAGATAGCCTTGATGATAAAAGGTGATGACATGATAACGATTTCCAGCTAACCAGCATTGGAGAAAGCGTTTTTGTAAATGGCAATTTAATGCGATACAGTCATAGCATCTAGAGTATCGCCAGGATAGAAGAGGCTAATTGTGGATTTAGTTAGGAATGAATTACCCGATGTGTCTACACTGGCTATTGGGGATGGTGCTAACGATGTTAGTATGATCAATGCAGCGCATGTTGGTAACAAAAAGTTTGTTTTTTTGAAAGAAAAATTTAAAAGAATGTATTTGCTATTTTTGAATTCCCAAAAGGCATTGGCATTCGAGGTAAGGAAGGTACTCAAGCTGAGCGTGCTAGTAACTACGCTGTGCCTGAATTCAGGTACCTCAGTCGCTTGATGTTCGATTTCGGTAGGGAATGCTACAGACGAAACAGCGAATTAGTTCTGTATAATTTCTACAAAAACATGCTCCTCGTTCTACCTCAATGGTGGTATGGTATTTTGAATGGATTCTCAGGAGTAGCGCTGTACGATCCTTGGTTATATCAACTCTACAACACTTGCTTCACTTCTCTTCCCATTGTGATCTACGCCATCGAAGATAGAGAACATTCCTTCGAAGAACTCATGAAAAACCCTTTTAGATACTTCACGCAAGGCATCACCAAGAGACTCTTCAATTATACCACGTTCTTGCAGTCATTCCTGAAAGGCGCACTCGATGCTGGGTTAATCATGCTCCTCAGCTTTTATTGCTTAGAAAACATGTCTTTAAGTAGTTCATCAGGCCATTTGTACTACTTCTACACAACAGGTATGGTTTCATTTGGTATTTCCGTGCTGATTTCCAATCTCAGAATTCTCAGCTTCAGTCATTCCGTGAGTTATTTCTAATCGTTGATTGTCTCTGGCAGTTATGTTTTCTATATGATCTGTTATGCATTGTATGATAATACAGTCAAGACTTCAGATGTTAGAAATACATTTGGAATACAATACAGTTCTAAAGTGTTTTATCTTGTGAATTTCCTTGCCGTTGCTTTGACATATCTCATCGATATTGGAGTGTATGTCTACTAGACTCATGCTTATGAACTGGAATAAGAGAATGCTAAGCCTTAATTAGCATTGACACATGGAAATTAACAACCACCAGCGTCGAATAGGTAATATTTTTCTGGGTAGAATAATGCTGCTGGGTCTCAAGTTATTGATATGAATCAATTGAATAATGGTCAAGCATCTTAGAAACCTAATAGCCGTCCATAGAGCTAGCAGAATCTCAGTAATTACAACTCTGCATAGTAATAGCAGTAGCCTATTTCTCAGAATGCACCGAAGCAAAACAATCAAGGGTATGTGCAACTATTATGATGACCACAAGGAGACAAGCCATTTAACATCGAAATATTAATGGTTTTTACATAGAAAGGTTCTCTCTTTTTGTTGGCTTAAGAAGGGAGCCATTTCATTTTATTTAAAGTATTAACACTTTTAACAGAAACAACAATAACAATATATTTTGAAGAATTTCTTGATTATTTGATTTATTCTTGAGCGTGTGGGTTTAAAATTAAAACCAAATCAGAGTGAGATAGTTTTTGTTCTTGCGTGGATTATGCATCCAATATGATTATTTTCTGTGGGGAGGTGGGTAGAAAGATATGAGATATGAGAGAATTATTAGATGAAGAAAGTACTTTATTGTTTAGTGGATATACAAGATAAACAAAATTAATTAGAGGAGAATCTTCGAAGAGAAAAATGATTAGGACACTTAAGACTGTTTAGAAGCAGCTAGTTAGATTCCAAGGCACTGCTAGATTTAGCTCAGTGAACAACCCAGATGGTGGATCTGATAAGCCTACAGAAGGAGTTTAAGAACAATAGCCAGCATAATAGCCATAATCTGCAGAGAAACAACAACCTAATAAATAATAATCTTAATAGCAATTTTAGAAGAAATCATTTGGATCTTCTGGAGATTCTCACAAGTCAAAGCAAAATACTGCATAATAATAGGTTCAGAGCTCTCAGGGGAACTTGTAAGGCTCAAAGATTAGCGCTGGAACAAGCTAAGATGTCAAGGGTTCGATTGAGAAATCTGTGTAGGAGTTTGCTTAGTAGTTTAAGCTAACCCTGAATGAGAACAAGAAAGTTAAAGAAGCGAATAAAGACACTTTTAAAGTGAAAGGAGATCGCAAACAAATTGGTATCAAAGCAGCGAATCTCTTGTAGTAGCTTAAGCCGACTGAAGAGGCACTTAATAGAAAGGATATTCCAAGTATCCCCGTGGCATAGTAAGTTTATACTGATAGGATAAAGAAGTACGCTTTGAGAATCAGTGATACCAAGAGAATCAAGGAGCATTTCAAGAGCGAAGAAGGAGTGAATTTCAGTTATGTGGAGCCTAGAAACTTGGAGATATTGAATTCACACATCCACAAGTAATCTGAGGAAATGGAGACATTTATTTCAACTTATCTAGGAGTGAATGAGACTTTATCGAAGGGTGAGTAACTCGATGATTGGAGATAGTAGCAAGCACTCGATAATATGGACGTAAAAAGAGAAAGGAGAGGAATGAATAAGATTCCAGAAATATCTAATATTTTGATTTATTTTCTTTCCCAAAAATCTAAAATTCAATGATTGTTTGTTGATAGTTCACTCCTGAGACGATGGGTAAGCCAGAAGTGTTTTATCCAGGATCACCCAAGGGAAGACATCCGGAAGATGATCCAGAAAACTACATCTGTAAGGAATTCAATGAGGATATTGAGTTGTATTTTTATTTACTAAAATTGTTTGCCTTAAAATATTCAAAATCTTTGTTTGACTTTGTAAAGAATGGTATGACAGGAATTGTCCTATTCCCTTCCGTCCAATCATGGACTAGATGGTGCAGATCTCAGAAATGAAAATTACTGATAACAACATGCCTTAGTTTATCAAGAAATGGATTCAAGATATCCAAGAAGACGAATAAGATGATTCTAAGGTAAAATAAAATCAAATATCCAACAGTTTATCTTGTCCCCCCTCAAAACAATAAAATTCCAAGTATTTTGGTTTCTCCAATTGACTATATTTGGAACTATCTCAGAACAAAGAAGACGACGAGAAAGACAAAGATAGTGACACCGACGCTTTAGAAAGTGAAGATGACGATGGTACATTCGGTGAAGGATCTACTGGTGCAAAACGTCAAGAAGATTTCGAGGCTTAGCTTTCTACTGTCGTAGGAGGTGGTTAAGGTGTGTTTTTCTACAGAAGCGGCACATTACCTAGACTCAACGCTGATAACAGTTCTTTGTGGTACTTGAATCAAAACGAAGAACTAGCTGAAGACACCTCCCCTGAAGAGTAGATCGTCAACTCTGAGGGTAACATAACCTTCCACAGTGGTTTAGAAAGCTATGAAATCCCAGCTTATCCTGAGAAAATGCCTCACTATGTGTCCCACTATCAAATCCCATATGCTGACCGTTGGAGTGTGTTCAGATAATTCCCAAATATGTATCATTGGTGGAAAAACTTTATTACTGAACACAAAAGACTTAGTGATCAGCCACTCGTAGCTTATGAGTATTAAGGTTTGCCTTCAGTGTACACGTACTACCATACTTTACCCGCTTTTGCAAGAGACAGTTTAGTTGTCTAGAATGTAGCAAGATGCTTGGAATTCAGGCATCATGAGTTGTCACACAGCTAAAAGATGATGGCACTCAATTTTGCAGCTAAATTCACACTTCCTATTGATGATCGTAAGGAAAAGTGAAGGAAATTGGGGAGATTTAAGATAAATAAGGAACAATAAAATATTGAACTTTTTGTATTTTTTTTGTTCATCAGTGATTGCCCATGCTGCAACTTAGATGATCGTCAGTAACAAACACTTCCTTACGGCTAAAGAAGAAGATAAACTCAAGACAGTCAAGCAATTCTACTACGAAGCTGTAACTAACATACCAAAATAAATTCTTTTTTTTGTTAACGAAATTCACAATTTTACTTATTTTCTCTTTTCTTAAAGGATACTGAATCATGGGCTATTCATTTAGCACAAGAAGAACACACCATTGAGCAAGTTGAGAATCCTCCAGCTCCCAAGAAACTCACTCCTGATGAGATTGAAGAAGACCTATGCTAATTGCCTGTGAGAGATAAAAAAATCAAAATGAATAATTTAAATAAATGGAATGAATTCCAAAAAAAGCCTTAAAAATTAATTTGTTTTTATGATTATTTGAATTAGTTGGAATTCTACGACAATGACGACGGTTTCTGGGATGAATTTATCAAAGAGAAATACAACAGAAATCACAGAGCATATCCGACAACTCAAAGCAGACCATTCTTCAAGCATTGATCTTTCTCACTTTGTTCTCATTTTGTGATTTAATTTATGATGATAACCTTTATTTAAAACTTCACAAGTTGATAATGTGGTTATTTTTAATATTTTGGTTTGATTTTCAAAACTATGATTTATCTTATCTACTTTATTTTGGGGGAACTTGCTAGAAACAAAAGCCACATTACTAAAATAGAAAAAAATCCATGTATTATTTTGGCTTAATCTAGTGTCGCATTAACCAAGAAAATTAATAAAATTTCCTCGTCGTTACATCAAAATATCAAGTCAAAGAGTTTAATCGAAAAGTCTATGACGCATCAAATCTATTTTAAACTAGAAATGGAAGAAACACCAGGTTTCAAAGGTTACATAGGAGAATCATCAATACAACTAGGAAATATATGAGCATTGTCTAGAAAAGATCTTTGTTTCGTTGATAATCATTCAATTGAAATATGTTTGTTAGCACATTTTCGAAATACATTCTCTGCTTTATTTTGCTTTTTCTTTTTCTGCTCTCAAAGCGATGCTTCAAAGTCAAATATTTTTAATAATTCGATAAGCAGATCTTAAAAAAGCCTTTCAAAAGGAGCAAAAGATTCCCCAAGCAAATTAAAAAAATAATAATAAACAGATATAAATAATTTTGATTAGTTAAAACCAAAGAAAAAGAAGTAATCCGCTTAAAACAAACATGTCTGACAATAAGAAACAAGAAATCGAAAGCTAAGTCGATAAATTTACATCAGCAATCATGCCAGTTGCTTCAGAATTCACTGTCGGTGGTGTCTTCGGGTTCTGTGCTGGATATTTCAGCAGAAATGCAGCTAAATTCGCTATTTTCGCTACTGGTGGTACATTCATTCTCCTATAGGTTCTTCAATCGAAAGGATACATCACATTGAACTACAAGAAAATCGAAAGTGATTTAAAAAACGCTGGAGATCTTGATGGAGATGGCAAGCTCACTACTAACGATGTCAAAGTTGGACTGAAGAAGTTCTTGGCTATCATTGGAGATAAGATTCCTAATGCTGCTGGGTTCGCTGCAGCTTATTTCTTGGGTCTCTCCGGGAAAATTATCTCTTGATTCACAATGAGAGAAATAGCAAATTTTTTGATTTAAATCTAGTGAAAATTAGCGCGATTAAAAGTGCATGTGTGTTTTATGTCAATTTGATTATTACAAATCTCATTACATTTGATTTTTTTCTTCTATTAATAAATACATAACTTTTATAGAGTTTTTTGAAGGAAATGGGATCAAGCTAAGAAAAAATGATTAGAGTCCTTACATTCAAAATTAGATGATACAATGAGAAAGAAAAGTGTGATATTTAGAAAAGATTGGATATTGAATAAGTTTTGCAAACTTCAATAAGGAAGCCTTCAATTTGGCTTATTATTATTGTATGGGTTTGAAGAAAAATTAGTCCTTTTTTTTGATAAACGTGAACCCCATTCTATTTCTTAGTTTTTCTTTATTTCTTCTCTTGCATAACTTTTCTCAAAGTGCATCTTATTACGATGCATATAACTCAGAGTTTTATTAGTATTACGGCTATTACGATGACGACTAGGATATATTGTTGCTGTTTTCATTTATTAAGGAAATATTGATTACATTCGTTTCAGGTAAAGATCCTATGCGATGAATCCCTTCTTCTCCTTCACTTTCTTCATCGTTATCGTCATCACCTTCATCACTAGATAGTTTAGAGGATTGGACTTCATTAGGGACAGATTTAAACTCATTTTGCACTTCATTAATCTGAGTCATTGCAGTAGTCAATACCGCTGGAGTGGTTTGGAATTGATTTGATTTAATTTGTGAAGAATAGATAATCTGTTAATTAGAGGTACTGCTGCCACTGCTGAAATCTGAGGAGGATGAAGTTGAAAAACCATCTGAAGTTGATTTGAAGATAATCTCTCTATTGGGTTTGACTTCAAATTATTTAATATTAGCTCCTGTCTCCTCAGCAGGGTTATTATTATTAATGCCATAAATAAATTTTTCATTACTGGAGAGCTCTCCTTAGTTTTTCTTTTTGCATAGCTTCTCGGGGGATTCATATTACAACTTATCTGGACTATCTTACCCATCGAAAGTCAAATCCTCATTTGTATTACTAATATGTGTTAATTAGTTCTCTGGTGCAAGTGCTTGATGGATGGAAGAAATATTTGTAAGTTAAATCTCATTTTAGCTGTTTCTTCTGCTCGATTGAAATTCACTGTATTAGGACTATCTGAGTTACTCAGTCTTATGTCTAACTAGGTTCTCTGTCGTCATGAACAGCAATAAGAATCCAATTCCAAAAGATGACATCATAATAAGTGTCCCTAGAAATGTCTATGAAGGTGATTCTCCTTTGACAACAAATGACAGAATACTTCCGTATATCAACGCGAAGAGACTACTAGCTCCTGATAAAAACCCTACTGTACTGCCTTCACCGATTGGGAAAACACTCTCACATGCGAATTCAAGAATTATAGGGATCATTGAGATGAAGAACAAACCTACAACACCCATGCTGGTGACTACTAAAAAGATGTTTCTAGTGTACAGCATGATTAACACGAAGAAGAGTGCACCAAGACCACCAAGAGAGCATATACCCATTTAGAGCTTATATTTCTTGTATTTATTCAGGAAGTAGCTGCTGATTACAGTCCCGATAATTCCTCCTACAGGTACTGCACCAAGTATGAAAGTTGAATCCTAGCTATCAAACCCAAATGGCATGATGTAATAGCTGATGCAAGTTGTAAGTCCACTGACACTGCCTAGGAATAAGCCTTATTGGAAGACTAAAAGTACGTAATTTCGGTTTTTGAGAAGTTTTTTAGCTGATTCTTTGAAATTATGTTCTCGCTGGATTTAAGCTGTGAAACTTGGTGGAGTTGGAGGGTTTTATCTGAAGAATAGCCAGACAATTAACGCCATAGCGCTGACACCTAGTGCTATCCAGATCATCAGTGACCAGACGAGATTTTTACCATCATCAGCTTGATCGATATCGAAACGGTAATCTCCTAAGTAATTTCCAGCAAAGACGAATCCAATAATGGAGTTTAAATTCACCCAAAATGATATGAAACTTGTTACACCTGGGCCCTGTTGATTTTATTATCAAGGAAATCAAGGAATTAATAAAAGGAAGATGAAATTTCCTTACAATATCTTGAAGTTCTATTATTAAAATTAAATATTTTTTGCAAAGTAATGCATTTCTTTGGACAAAAATAATAAGAATTCTTTATGTGCATCTCACAAATAAGAGCTGTAAAGAAGAAATAATAAAAGAAAAAAACCACCCCTTTTTCCTTTTCTATTTTTATCTATCTTATCTAACAAAACAGAAGCTAAATAGAGCATTAGAAATATACATTATCTAGCATGCTCTGATGATTTATCAATAAAATTTTAGGATTCATGTTGAAAATATTAATTTCGTTTTATTTTTAAATGTAATTTATCAATGATTTGCGTAGAGTATTATTAAAATCTACTCCTTTCCCAATGTAAATTGATGTATTTTGCTATGAAATCACCCGTTTTAGTTGATCTGAAGATATTTTAAATAATCTTACTTGCTCATGACTGAACCAATTTGAAGCGATTTGTGTCTTCCCATTGAAGATAAATGGAGCACCGATTCCAGTTAAGAAATTCCCAGCGACGACAAAATAAAAGCTTTAATTCACAAGTACTCGCAGCCAAGCACCTCCAACGCAAATGATCGTCCCGATTCTAATGCAGATGCCTAAGCCTTGCTCGTCAAGAAATTTGCTGGAGAGAATCGTTGCTAAGGGAGATACAATTAAGATTATCAGACTAGACAGATTCACTTCGATAGGCATCAGCGCGTAGATTTAAGATATTTAACTTGCTATTGGTGTGGTAGTAGTCACAATCGTAGAGGGAATCAAATCCCCAAGGAGATACAATGCGAGTATTATCCATCGATAAGTGTACAATTATGGTTTCTGAAACTCTTAAAACGATTATTGCTATTTCTCAGAATTCTACACTTCACCCTCGCTATTTTACGTTTATTACTCTTCATTAAGACTTTTTCTCTTTCCAACTCCCTCTTCATCTATTTATCGCTTGACCGAGATCTCTTATCTCTAACCGTTTCCATCGTATTCCATGTATTTTAATGATGATTGGGTTACTTTTTCTCTTAATAATTTTAACAAAATCAATTAGATTTGAGATATATTTTGATTGCCAGATAGATAGATTCTAAGAAATATCCTCCCCTCATCTCTCCATATGGAACTGAAAATTATTGCCAAAACATTCAATCTTTTTTATTTTCTTTTCTCAAACCATGTACTATAGGCTTATTTTTTTTCTTCATATTTTGTGAAGATTTCTCTTCAAATGAAGTTAAGTGTTTGCGTATTAAGGGCATGAGATTTAGCTGCAAATGAGAGAAAGTGATGGACTAATTATTCATGTTAAATTAATTTTATTAGAGAAAGTGATGGACTAATTATTCATTATATATAAATGCTAATTCACAAATAGAGAGATCATCATGAGAATAAATGCAATAAAAGAATTTAAGTTTATGTTATTTTATTTATTTCATTCACTGCAAGCAAAGCAGAAGTGGAAACAATAATTTTCAGAAAAAGAGGCAAAAATGCATTGAATTTACTAATTGTTGGCTAATTTTTTAAGTAAATTTGCTTTAATTGAGCAAACTATCTAAGAAAAATTAAAACACAAAGCCTCCCCGAATTAATTAAGGAATATTTACATCTCAAAATGCTTATCTGCTGATTTGTTTAATGGATTACATGCCAGTTAGAAAAATACAAAAATCTTGTTTAATTTGATTTGCTGTAAAAAACAAAAAATAGGAAATAGAAAATCAGATAAAAGTCAAATAATTAACTAATTTAAGTCAAAAAAATAACTAAAAAAAAATACTACTCAAAAGATTTCCATGCTTAAGTGTTAGTATTAAATCGGAGAATTATTCCATTTGTCTTAAAATTGTTTCCCTTAAAATAATCCAAAATATTTTTTGTATTCATGAATCATAATACATCTTTTTACGTTATTTCATGTAGCAATATCTTTGTCCTTGAAAATCACATAGAAATTAAGCTGTAATTTATCTTGGTATTTCAACGAATAATTCATTATCCATCCCTTTTTGGCTTTGTGGGGACAATCTAAGCAAAAAGGAATAATTTCATAATTCTTGAAGAAGAAATTTTTACTCAAAACATTAATATCATATCATATAATTTCACATCTGGGCGACAACAGATTGTTCTCTAGTTTTCCAGAGCTATTTGCTTGATGCTTAACCCTTAGCTGCCTCAGTTGAATGATGATTTAAACGATCAAAAGAACAGAAGTCCTCTTCAAAGCGACAAACAACTCAGGAATATTAAAAATGTATGGGTTTTAGCATATGGAAATGGTGATTTATTGTTTTGATTAGGATGGGTTACTTGGGTTGTCAACTGATGTCTAACTACCAATACCGCTAGCTGATTTAGAAAATCAAATGCATGAACATCTAGAACAATAGAATAGATATTAGAAAGATAAATCTGACAGCAATCATCAGCAGCATGCAGAATAAGAATAAGAAGAAGAAAAGCAAGAAGATTAGAGGATTAGGAATATTAGCATCCCTCTTCCTCTCATAACGATGAACGATGAGATTTTGCGAACAGAAACAGTGTAACTAGACACCTAAGGTAATTAATCCGAAGGAACACCTGCAGCACCAATAAGAGCTAGAATAATAATTCACAATTAATCCAACATTGACCCCTCTCAAAGCTCTTAAAACATTTAAAACATGACTGCTGAAGATGATAAACGAAGCTCTTTAATTGCTAAGAACATTTTCTAGAATTGGCTGAATGTCTATGTATATATTATTATGGAGAGTGCGAGATTCAAATGGGATTTTGATTTCATTGCAACGATTCTAGTGCTGTGTGTGTTTGATTTCTTAACATTCACTCAGATCTTCGTCAAATATCAACTCAAGTAAGCATAAAGAAAGAGAGAAGTAGATTTATGCTGTTTTCCCCAATGATTCAAGAGAGTCATTTGTAAATATTACCCTTATTTCGACTGATCAATAAATCTTTATTATTTTCTTTTGTTATTTTTCACAGCAGTAAGCAGGAGATTGATTAAAATGAAGATTCCTCTAGTGAATAATAACAACAACTGGCATTCAAATCAGAATACAATCGCTTCTTGTTGAGTCGAGCAGCAGAGATACTTGTGTTCATAGTCTTCAAGGTTTGGCAAATATCAGCTTTACTTATGTTTTTTCTTAAAACATTGTTGCTTTAATTTCATTTCTTTGTGTATTTGCTTTTTGAAGATCCTATTGATATTGAGATTCAAAGGTGGAGATGGAGGATAATCATTGAATCTCACCATTATCTCAATCTTCTTGATAGCGTTCGTCCTACTTAAGATCCTGTATTCTCTGCGTATCAAAATTGTCGAATTCAACCCTATTTTAAATGAAAAAGTAACATGAAACAGCACAATATCCTTAAATATCCCAGTGCATTTCATCTTCATTCCCATCCTCTTTCCCTTTCTCCTAACCTCTCTTTTATTAATTCACCCCAAAAGTTTGTGTGGCTGTTCAAGTGCGCAGCTAGTCTGCAAGTTTTGCTTGCTAGCATGAAGATCGAGAACCAGATATCTTGGACTTGGTTGGATGCTAGTTTTCCAGCTATAATCTTCTTAATTATGCTATTAATCGTGTTTCTAGGATTCTTTGCGATGTTTATGTCAAAATGCTGTACTAAGAGATCGAGAGCTTAAAACAACAACCCCTCCAGCAGCAATAGTTCTTTCTTACTCTCAAATGATATGAGCGGAATAACCTGGATCCTGATAATGCAGGCATCGTTGATTATCAGCTCCTGTGTGTACATCCGAGCTTACCTTCTCCTCAAAGACCGCAATGATGGTAGTTTGATCTTGACAGCGTTTATACTCTCAGTGATAATGGTTACTGCAGTTACACTGTTTACATTACTCAAATGGCAGTTAATCAAGTAACAACTAACCAATTAAATTCCCATTTTTCAATGTTTTTTCCTTCAGGATATTCTTGTATGAAGTATCGATTCTTATCAACGAAGAAGCAGAAATAAGAGACCGTGCTGTAGAATAAGAACTCAATGGTGGAAATGAGCAATCTCAATAAAGCAAGAAACTCAAGAAAAAATAGAAACTCATGAACATTCTAGAGCGGAAAGATAAAACAAATCAACATTCTGAGCCACTTTTTTTGGTAAAAAAAGAGGGAATTACAGGGAATTGCCATATTCTATCTTGCTTTCTTGTAATAATTTCTCTGATTCGTTTTATTTTCAAAGCATAAACTCTCCTCGACATATTTCAGTGCATTATCTGGGAGGATGCTGTCTTAGAAATCCGAATAACTACAAGCGCAAAGAACCCTTTCTAAGAAGACTCTAGAAATCATGAAACACATCTAAGAGACATCACCTCAAAAGCTGCAGAGAAAGCAACTACAAAGAAAACAATCTACCAGATAAAGTAACCATTTCTCACTCAAATATCAGGGTTGTTTGATTCTGCACCTCTCACTTTGATATTAAACCAAAATTCTTCTTCTTTTTTGTTGAAAATTTTTAATTTTTTTCCTTTATCAGAGTCCCAGTCATTTATGATAAAGAAAGACGATAATTCGATCAATTCCTGCCGATTGCAAACCGAATTAGAAATGAATTTCTCAGCGTACTTAAAAGACTAAACTGAGAGTAGCACTGGAAAAGAACAATAATCATAAAACTAATGGCAAAAACTAGCCATCGATACCAATAAAAAACTCAAGAGATTGCTGCTCTTAAGCACTCCGCATCTCCCAGAAATTCCAGACAATATGATTCCAATTGCAAATAGCACAATCAAAAAACGGCTGTTTATGACTCCACCTAATCAATCACCGAAATCCAAATATCTCGAATAATCCTTAACCGACAGACAATCTACTGAAAAGAAGCAAAACTACCAGGGAAATAACAAAAATACCAATAATTCTGATAAATAATATTTGACACCAAGTTGCAAGGACAATAGTAATTCTGCATGCGTGATATGCTTTGAAAGCATGCCTGACTCTGTTTTCATGCCCTGCGGACATGGAGGTGATTGATTTTTTTGTAGATTTCAGAGATGAGAGATTTTTGAATTTGTCATGTTTTTTTTTGTCATTTTGGTGAATGAAATAGGTTTGTGCTATGCGTGTGCTGTATGCATTCTGAATAACACAGGAGAGTGCTACCTATGCAGAGAAGTAACAATACAGCAGAATTAATCCCTTTTCTGTTTTAGTTTGCTTACTATTTTCTCTAATTTTTTATCTTTTCGCTTGGTTACCTCTTTAACTCAGCCAATTCGTGAGATTGTGAGATTAAATCTCCAGGAGAAAGACAGCTAACGTGGGTACAGAGTTGTTGCTATGATGACACTTGTTGATGAGAGTAATATCCCAGACAGTGAAAGGAAACAATCTGATCATCTACATTCTTTTCATGAATCGATCAATGCAGATGGATAAGGATCTAGAGATACAGAAAGTTAATAGTTGTAGTCACAGTAGCTGTAGTAGTAGTAACAATAGTAGGTTCTTGAATAATAACAAGGCCAATTAATTTAAGTGCCAACATTGCAGCAGCAATAATAGCAATGAAAATGAAAGATTTAAATTATTTTTCATTGAATCGTTCCCCAAATTTAATACTAATAAAAAG
>Ga0302271_10002501_pt1 | contig 16463 bp, 5 predicted proteins | sample III_Bog_N1_1_FD_198767 | JGI IMG/M metagenome (GOLD analysis project Ga0302271, IMG submission 198767) | Peat permafrost microbial communities from Stordalen Mire near Abisko, Sweden - III_Bog_N1_1 | ecosystem: Environmental > Terrestrial > Soil > Wetlands > Peat | place: Sweden: Abisko...
AAAGGTTTCGATATTTTTAATCGACCTTTTGAGTTTTTTGTAGGAGAAAAGAAAAACAAGAGCACTTTCATTGGAGGATTTCTTTCGATCAGTGTAATCGCTGTTTTATTAGCGTACCTTTACTATTTGCTCAATATGTATTTCGATAATAAATTTGAACCAAAAATCACTTCCAGCATGGCTCTCGATGACGAGCTAATATCTTTGGAAGTAAATGACAGTTTCTTCATTTTCGAATATATGATCAATGAGGTACCTCTTAATCTGTATGAAAACCAAGTTGGAAAAACTTATCTCTCATACTCTCTAGAATATCTCTATTACGATCCTGTTAATGATATTAATACAACTTTGTATCTACCATTGGTTAAATGCACCGATTCCAACTTTGCAAATTATCTTTGTATCGATTCCGCCTCAATCTAAAACTTTAATATATCAATGAATGCTCTAACAAATATGAGTAGTACATTTACCCTTAATATTGATATTTGCAATAATTTGATAAATTCTAACTGCGCGACAAAGCAAGAGTCGATGGATTTAATCCTGTAGCCTAATAATTACTTTATGTTTTTTACAAAAATTAGACAGTACAGTTCTGATCAAAGAAAATTTGAAGAAGGGTACAAGCTGGAGTATTTTAGATTTGACTCTAAGTTAGTGGTTTATTCTCGCATAAGCTTAATTAAATCATAGACTACAGTAATCGATGGCATGATAATTTAAGGTTCAACTAGTAGTGACGATATCTTTGATTATAAGAGAATCGATACCTATTTCTCCAGAGAATACTCAGAGAATGTGTTGAGCTTTCAAGGATTTGGAAATTTAGTCTTTGAAAACAATTAGCAGAGGAACATCATAACGATTTAACATGCAATGATTACTGAAGTTCTAGCTTAATTTATGGGCATATGCAACCCTCTTCTGATCATAGGGATATTAGCCAAAATGCTAGCCGAATCACAAATAATAGAAGATATTAACAATATTCTGCTAAAAGAATACTACAAACTGACTGCCTTGAAGCTCGTTAGCCATAGGGAAAATAAGCTAAATTTAATTGATGAAAATTAGTCCTAAACTGATTTGAATCAATCTCAGGCCATTGCCTCATTGGCGAACAAGCTTAGAGAATCTGACTTTGCTGAACAAAGTATGCAGTATTTTGAAATGAGTTTCTTTAAGAGAACCAAGTTATTCTTTGGGAAGCTCTTAGGTAAACAAAATGACCTCTCTTAACAAAAGAAGGGATCTGACTCCATGATTTATCACTAAATTCTCCAGTAAACGATGAAAAGGATCAACGTATTTGAGGTTTATAAGGACATAATTTAACTCAAGATGTTCATCAAACTCATGCTTTCGAAAGAGCAGTTCGCGGCGATGCAGTTTTGCGGGTCAGAAATACCTGAAGATGAAGACATAGAAGCTAGAAAAAGGCTAAGAAAACAAACAGTTGTTAATAAGCTGAAATCAAAGATAAAACTAAAAGCATAAAAATAAAGTACATTTCCTGATGCTTTTAAATCTATGATTTAGAAAAACAATGGCTTCTTGATATCTAGTCCTTTTAATTTAGGCATAGAAAAAAGCGAAGTCAAGATCTTTTCTGAAAATGATACTATTTTCAATAAATAAAGCTCCAGAAAAGAATCAGAAGAATAAGAAATCAACTAATGTAAAAATGAAAAGGAAGGTAAAAGTAGTTTTTTCCATGGAAAACTAGCATAAAAAGAAGCTGGAGGCCAATAAAGGAAAATCGAGAAAACAGAGATAGATCAAGACTCAAAACTCCAAGAAATACAGAAGGAGTAAGATAAATTAACAAATTCACAGACTGACTGATAGTTCTTAAAGATTCAAATAATTTAATTTTTAAATATTTATTTAAAGTAACAATATGGAAGTGAAAGAAATGATGAATCAAGGATAGTTAGAAGCTGTTGAAGCAAAATAAAAAACTTATTTTAAGTCTTTAGAAAAGGATGTTAGCAATACACTAAGCTCCCAAACTTATTTAGAAGAAAGTGAAAGAGTCAAAAGAGAAAAAAATAATGAAATAGCAAGAAATAGCAATGATGTGCCATATCATAAAACAAGAATGGAAGGGCCTAAACCTTTAAAAAATGAAGGAGATGAAATCGAATTGTAAATGGAAATTGACATTAGTTCCTAAACTGAAGATGAAAAACAGAAAAAAGAGAGTGAATAATAATTTTAAGGCTAAAATACAACAGATAACCTGTAATAATAATTTAAGGAAGAAATTTTTTCTCATAGTATTAAAGACATGAAGACAATTAGACAGCTCGAAATTCCTTCATCTTCTACTCAAAGGAGACCTTACATCGAATAATTAATTAACCAAACACTCTTATCTCCTTCTTCCAATAATGGTTCTTTATTTGAATCAGGCTTCTAATCGAGAGTATCTAATAACAGATCCCACCTCTGTGAAATGGATTAAATCGAACTTGATCAAGATATTCAAGAAAAACTCTTGCAAATGTTTTTGTAAAATTTTCATACTAAACTAACACGAGCTGATAATAAATTAGAAAATCTAAGCTGCATTGACAGAAATATCTTTGAAAGTCTTCTTGTGAAAGATAAGAATATATTTTCAGACTGTAAATGAAGATGAATAAACATTATTAAGCAAATTATAAAAAAGTTTTATATAATTTTGGTATTGAAAACAATAAATGTTTTGTTTGAAGTATTAAAAAAATAAAAGATAATTATGGTTATTTTTATAAAAAATAAGTAAAGAAAAAAATTTGGTTATTTATGTACTTATATGAATGTGAAGTGATTGTAATTTCATTTTTCAAAACAGAATTAAAGAAAAATGTTTCAAAAATATTATTATTTCTCATTTCTTTCTTTAATAAAAGATGAATTATTTTCTCAAAGTCATTGCTATTATTGTCAATAGTTCTCCTTTGAAAGATGTTATTTCTTCAATGGACAAATTTCCAAGTCACCACTGTTTTTGGGAAGTCTAATTTTTTGTTTCTGAAAACTAAGCTTGGTTTATTTGAGTATTTAGGAGTATGCACAGATCATTCCTATTATAATCGAGCATATTATTAAGGCTACTGCATTATAGAAACTAACTTAATCTATGTAATGCAGTTCTTTAAAACTCTAAAGCAGATTCAATAGAATTGTTTGCTATGTATAAAAAATTTTATACTCACTATTTGCTTCTATAAAAGTGTCATCTTCTGCTTAAAACCACATAGTTATTGTAATTTCTGCAGATAATATTTGTTCGAATTGCAAATTCACAATCACTCCCATTAACTTATCATTTTCTAAATAATTCAAATAATCTGAACACCAGTATGAATTAATATACTAGCTATGAGAAGTTTATTATGAGTTGAAATCATAATTGGTGTATTAAATAGAATGTACCATTAGATTTGATTAAGTCTAGTAAATTTTATCAACAAAGATTGTTATTTGTATTGGGCTATCTATTTCAGAAGTGAATATGATGTTTTGATTATCTGAATAAATATTCGTAGTATTGATTATCAATTTGGATTCAACTAATTGGCTTTCTGGAATTTGACATGCTTCACATACTGGTTTCATTAATCCATATTCAACAGCATAAAGTTAACCTTAATTTAAGAATATTTTAATTGGAATAATGAAAGCAACTAGTTCTTGAAACTACCCTTCCAGTAGTAAAACACAACTAGGAGAGCAATTTTCATTGGTGAATGGTGATTCGTAAAAATCAATTGAAAAGTTAGAACCAAAGAAAGTAAAAAGGTTAATTGTTTCGAAAATATACTTGGATTTGAAAATAAATCTTAGAGTCACGCACATATCAACAATATTTAATAATACTCCAATTAGCTAATAGTAAGACCCAAAAGAGATCTATGCTTAGACTAATTGAATGTAATTTCTCAAAGTGATAATATTCTGCTAGCATTCTCGATTGCAGTGTTTACCTAAATAATAGCGAGAGAGACAACCAAATAAATAGCTTGAAACATATTGGTCATCAGTAATCATTCGACCAAAAACTGGAATAGTAGAGTTTTTAGTAACTTTTTTCTAATGATTATTAATATTGTTCTTAGAAGAATTACATTTTAAATAGCATATTTCGTGCAGCGTAAAGTTGTAGTTTTCAGAAATTAACTTTAAGTTGCTGGTCTCCTACGCAGAATAGGTAATCCATTAATTTTAGTGCTAATCAAAGCCAAATAAGAAGACCCTGCAAGATTTTTGAGGAATCTTTTCAATAAAGCATTCTTTACATTTTTCAACCATATTCAAAGATTTATATGAATCCATACTCCTTTACAATAATAAATGTTAGCTGTGGATAGCATATTCTTTAGGATCATTTAGATTAATGACAATAGTTGAAAAGTTTGCTGCTCTTTAGACAAAGTAGAAATAAAGAATTGGAGCTTTTTGCGATTCTTTGTATTATTTTTAGATTTGAGCAATGTAATCAATTGAGTGATCTATTTTGAAGTGATTCTTTTATAAGCTATCTAGTTAGCAGTAGCAACCCCTGCATGTTAACAAAAGCTCTTAAGATTCTTCTTTTGATTTAGAGAAACTAAAATAGTTTATTATTATTATGAAAAGCGGCATCAATAAGAAGGGAACCATAAAGAAAAAGTAGTTTGCACAAGAACAATATTTCCTGTATTTTGTGATTTTTTATTACTTTTTCAAATTTGGGGAGGACTTTAATATTCTTTCCAAAATTCATAATCAATCTGTTTTTCATTGGTTTCAAGCAGATAACCAATGAAAATGAAAATCAAAAAAATATAAATTATGTTAAATATTTTTATTTTCCTTTTCATGATTATTTATTCATTGCTATTGCTAAACTATTATTTTATTGAGGTAAAAGCTGCTTTATTAATCAAGGCTATTTCTACTGTTGAACTTGATTTCCTCTTGAAAGAGGTTTCTCATGCATTGTTGTTATTTCCAAGCCATTATTGATGATGGTAAAACTAATTTTTTGTTTCTTTTAACTATTATTGTTTATCTTTAGTGTTTTTGAGTATGCACAGATTATTCCTAAGATAACAGAGCATATTATTAAAACCACTGCATTAAGAAAGCTAACTTAATCTATATAACGAATCTACATAGAAATCGGAAACATGTTTAACTGAATAGTTTACTATGAATAAAGACATTTAACAATAACTTAATATTGGTTTTTTAAGGTGTCATCGACTACTTAAAATCACATAGTAATTGTAACCTCAGTGGATAGTATCTCATTGAACTACAAACTCACAGTCACTCCAATTTCACTATCATTTTCTGAATAATTCTAATGATCTGAAAGCCAGTAAGAAGAAATGTACTATTATTCAGATAATTTCAGAGTATCGAAATTAAACTTGGAATATTTAACAGAGTGAAACATAAGATTAGATTGAATTGGGTATGTTTTGTTAATTAAGATTCGTAAGTGAATAGGATTTTCTGAACTAAAATAAAATATGCCTTAATTATTACATACCTAATTATTTTCACAGATGATCTCCATTTTGGATTCAACTAATTCGCTTTATGGAATATCACATACTTCACAAACTGGTCTATTCAATAAATAACTACCATAGAAATATTCGCCAATATTTGATTGAGATTAATATAATAATATTATTGGAAAGCTGTAAGCAAGTAAATTTTGAAAGTATCCTTCTAAGAGTAAAATACAGTTTGGAATGCAATTTTCTTTAAATAATTATAGTGACATAACTTCATTTTGAAACATTGGAGTTTAGATAAGTTATAACTTCAGATCCTATAATATATACTTAGATTTTAAAACAAACTTCAAAGTTATGCATTGTTCAAAGGGGGGCTCAATATTTCCGATATCTCCATAAATCATATAATTAAGATTAGCTTATTAAATTTGCAGTTAAAATTCATGGAAGCTTCTGTACGTATTAATATTCATTTAACAATTTCGATTGCAATTTGCTTAAATATTATAGCAACCAAACCCAGGAAAGAGGTAGTATTAGTCTTCATTTGTCATTCTTGTAAGAAATTAAATATTCTAGCTTTTAGAAACTATTTTCTTATTATTATTTATTTTAAAAGATGTGCATATTAAATAGCCTATTTAGTTTAATATTGAATTACCACTTTAAGAAGTTAACTTTAAGCTGCTAGTTTCATCATTAGTGAAGGTGACCCACTAATTTAAGCTCTCATCAAAGGCAAATAAGAAAATCCTGCAAGAATTTTCAGTAAAATTATCATAGCACATTCCTCGCTTTCATGATTTAAAGACTCATGTGAATAAATATTCTGCTTCTGCTTTAATCTTAAATTCTAACTGTGAATTTAGTATTATTTGGGATCATTGAGATTAATATCAATCGCTGAAAGTTCTGTTGTTATTTCCTCTACAAAGAAATAACAAAGCTTTAAAGCTTCATTCGCTTCTCTGTGCTTGTTTTAGATCGAAGCAATGTACTCCATTGAATAATCAATTTCTAATCGCTTCAATAAAAGACTATCTAGTTAGCAATATTAGTATCCTTTGAATGTGAATAGCTCTTAAGATTCTACTTATGGCTCTAAAAAGCCAAAGCAGTTTATTATTATAAAAGACTGCAGAAATAATACTGAAATCATAGAAAAGTCTCCTCGAGCTATTCTTGTAGTATTTCTAATCTTGTTTTGATTTCAATTATTCTCAATTTTATGTGGTGCTCAGAATATCCCCTTAATTAAGTACCTTTTTGTTTATTCATCCAATCAGCAAACTTGAGAATTCTTTTCAAGATAAGAAAAAGAATGAAAATAAGTTATTGACTAGATTATTTAATAGTATTTTATTTAAGTCTTAGTTTCTTATGATACAGTTTGTTAATATTTCACAAGATATTATGAAAGTAAAACAAAAAATTCAAATTAAAACTACTCAAAACATTAGCAACAATGGAACTTAACATCAATTTTTTTTTTGCTCAACATTTCTCCTTAATTAAATTTTTTGCTATTTATTCATCCAATCAGCAAACTTGAAAGTTTTTGTAAAAGAGAAAAAATAATTATGATAAGTTTATTATCATCTTGGATACTCGTTGAGAATCATGAATAATGACTCTATTATTTAATAGTATTTAATTGATGTCTTGGTTTTATGTGAAACAACTTGTGAATACTTCACAAGGCATTAAAGATAAAAAGATAATAATATGAGTAGGATTGAAAGTAATAAATTAATGAAATAAAAACACTGTTTTCTTATCTTAAAACTAAAAATTTAATAAATATCTTTCCATTTTTATTAATTATGAAAGTAAAAGTAAATAATTTTAAATGAAAAACTCATCAAATATTAATAACATTTGTACTTAACATCATGCAAATGATTATTTTCTTTTTCTATCTAATTAGATAATTATGCAACTGTTAATTAAGCAAAAGGACAAATAGAAAAAATATCTAAAACTTTAATATTATTATTTTTAGTTTGAAAGATTTAGTGCTAACACAACTTTTCCCTAATTTGCAATTTAAGAGAAATTAACCAAGTGTTTCTAATAATCACCCAATAAAAGCTTTATGAAAATGAATGAAACTCTTATTGCTAATGAAATCACAAAAGAAACCAAAAACTGCAGCGTAATTCTCCCATCCATAGAGGAATTTCTAGTTCTAATGCAGACCTAGAAAAAAGAGTATTCTGATTTCAACTATTAAGGAAATGAATCTATTGCGCTTGTGCTAAAAGCTAAGAAAAATGGAATTAAAGATGTAGTTTTGAAAGTAGTTGAAACCAAAGATCATGTATCAGAGATTGCATCCATGAAAAGAGAATACTGTATCTTACAAAAGCTTCCTCAAAGCGACTATCTTGTTAAAATCAACGATCAATTCTTCCTTACAGAACTCAATGAAATATTTGCAAAGTAGATTACTTAAGAGCGTACAAAACTTCAAATTAAAAACAGTTATTTTGTACAAGAAATGGAGATAAACCAAGGAAGCAGCTTAAGTGACATGTTAGATGAATTTAAACTAAGTAATAATTGCCCAACTGAAAGTTTCAAGGAAGCCGTAGCCATTTAAATATTGGATGCTGTGAACTTACTGCATTAAAGACATTTAGCTCACTTAGATATCAGCACATAGAATATAATAGTGTCTTCAAGAGAAAATTATTCATTAGTTTTGAAACTAAAGAAAATTGGATTCACTTCTCTTTTTTATCTAAAAGGCTCTACTTGTCATTTATCTGCTAATTAAACTAAACAACCCCTGCATTTAGACCCAAAAATAGAGGAAACCAACATTGAATAGGATCTATTTTCTTTGGGCTTAGTGTTTCTTCAGCTGGACAACATTGATACATTTGATTACTCAAAAGTAAATGATTCTGAGTTATCCAAACTACAAAAAGGAAAAATATTTGAAAACCATCCAATCAATAGGAGTTCGCTGCTTTACTAGATAGCTTGTGTATTTTTAGGCAAACAGCCAAAAAACAGAGATAATATTAAACTAGCACTTCTGCAACTGCTTAAGAAATCGGAAGAAAATAAAAGAATACCTATTTTTTCAGTTGTTTTGAAAAGCTAAATTGATAATATTCATCTTTCAATTCCTGAACAGCCAATTAATCAGAGGGAATATTTGCTAAAAGGAATCAATAACAGAACTCAACTCTCCCAAGAAATGACCTAGACTAATGATAAAATAGAATAATATGGAAAATACTTGACTACCTCTTTACTCAAGAGTGCTTTAAATATCATGCTTAAGTGGGAGGATTTCTCAGATGTATTTGATGTAATAAAAATTGGAAGAACCTCAGCTATCTTCGGAGTAGAAAATCTCAAAGAAAATAGAAAATGTGTCCTCAAACTTTCAATATGCATCAACAAAGCAGAAACTCTTAAACAAATCAGTATCATGCGACTTTGTTAGACTCCTTACATAGTACAGTTTTATGGCTATTAGTTCTTTGAAGATCCTAATCACAATCTATTCGTAGTCTACGAGCTAGAGAAATGCTAGTATTCTCTTGCTCATCATCTTGCATAGCAATCAATCCAAGGAGAATACTCTGACTCTGAAAAATATCTCTTAACCCTTCAAATCCTTGATTCAGTTAACTTCATTCACTAAAACAAAATCATTCATAGAAATATCACTTTAGATAATTTTTTAATCACTTAAAACCACTAAGGGCATGCCATAATTAAACTAAGTAACTTCAGTAATGCAGCTGCTTTGTAGGAGTCCTTTACAAATGAGACTACTTTGGAAAACTAAATATTTGAAAGATCATATTATTCCCCATTTAATTGCATTATCAAATCATACAATCATGAATCTGTGTTGTATTTTGCCCCAGAAAGATAAATCTACCCATACGCTAGTACATATTAAACTGACAGATTCTCTGTTGGGTTATGTCTAATTCTCCTTGATAATTATCTTGTGTTATCAGAAGATCAATTAGACGAAAAGTTAACTGAATGTAAAACGTCTATCGAAGATATTCTAAAAGACAAGGACTTAAAAGTCAATTCCAAGACACTAATTTATGGAATTGCTAAGCAATGTCTAAGTTAGTCTCCATAATAAAGAAAAAACTTCTAGGATTTATTAGAAAAATCCAGTAAATGTTGCACTCTATTCTCAACATCTTCGAGATTTCCATTTCAAGATAACTAATAGCATGTGTGCTTAAACATGAAAGATACCCATGGCTTTGAGTTTCTAAGCTCCTTATCTCCTCAATCTCCACTATTAGCTAATCTAGTTAATCTTTCAAGCATTTCGCTTAATTTTAGAAAAAACTAAATTGGATCCATTGGAGCATAAGGTCTTTTGTCACCTCTTGCGAATTTCATTAATATTTCAACTCTTTCTCTTAATCTTCTTCATAATTTAATTGGAGACTCCGGAGCATAATCTCTGCTAACTCCCATAGCTAATCTCGCTAATCTTTCAAGCCTCACACTTAATCTCAGGTACAACTCCATTGGAGCTATTGGAGGATAATATCTTTTATTACCAGTCAGAAATTTAATCAATCTCTCAAATATTTCTCTGAATTTAAGGTATAATTCAATTGGACCCGTTGGAGCAAAATGTCTTTTGTCTCCACTTGCCAATCTCAGCAATCTCTCAAGCTTATCGTTGAATCTCCATGGACATTCAATCGGTGACATTGGAGCTTAATCCTTGTTGTCTCATATTAGTCATCTTGTGAATCTAGCAACAATTACACTAAATCTAGAGAGCAATTAAATCTAATAACTTGATGAAAACTCGTTTTTGGAACCTCTTAGTAATCTCATAAATCTATCCAGCATATCTCTCAACCTAGATAGCAATTTCATGGGACCAATAGGACCTTCATCACTTTTATTGCCTCTCAAAAATCTAATAAATCTCTAAAGTTTTGAACTCAGTTTGATGCACAACTCCATAAGAGACGCAGGGGCGTAGTCTCTTTTGTCTCCTCTTGCAAGCCTAACCAAGTTATAAACCTTATGTCTGAACTTACAAAACAACTCAATTTAAAAAATCGGAGCTTCATCTTTGTTGTCACCACTTGATAATCTCGTTAATCTATCTAGTTTTTTCTTAAACCTAGATAGCAACTAAATCGGAGACATTGGAGGATAATCTTTGTTATCCTCTTTAATCGGACTAGTCAATTTATCAAACTTAACTTTAGAGCTAAGAAACAGCTTAGTAACTAAATAATTAAACCACTTGTTCCCACCATTTATTAGAAATAAAGTCAAATTAACTCTCTGATAGACAAACCAATCAAATAAATAAATAGCAATTGCAAATCAAGAAGATAAGAAAAAGCATTTTATCTTTTAAAACCTTGGAAGTTTCAATTAGGAATCAGAGTTTTATTTAATTTAAATAGTAAGGTTATTTTTTCATTTTTTATTTTAAGATTAAGATAAAGACATTCCTAATATTTAAACATCTTTGCTATTTGAATTTTAAAACAGATATTAACTTAAACATATTTTAAATCTAGGAAAGCAAGCTTTCAGTGATTGTTTTATTAATAATATTTTTACAATAAAGAGACATTGGAGAAGTAATGACATACTTGCTTCTCCAAACACAACTCAAGAATGTATTTCCAAATTATTATTCGTAAAAGAAAAAGGAAACTTCTGTAAAATATGTAAAAATGGTAGTTATTTATTTAACTAAAAATTGATTTATTTTTCAATACCATTGTTACTGTTGTACTTGATTACCCTTTGAAAGAGACTTTTCATGCTTTGTTGTTATTTCCAAATCATTATTGATCCTGGCAAATCTAATTTTTTATTTCTTTTAACTCTTATTGTTTATCTTTAGTGTTTACGAGTACGCACAGATTATTCCTAGGATACCAAAGCACGTTATTAAAGCCACTGCATTAAGAAAACTAACTTAATCCAAATAACGAAGTTTCTTAGAAATCGGAAGCAGGTTTAATTAGATAGTTTACTATGTATAAAGACATTTACTAATCACTTAATATTGATTTTTTATCGTGTCATCTACTACTTAAAACCACATAGTTACTATAACCTCAGCGGATAGTATTTCGTTGAACTACAAACTCACAGTCACTCCAATTTCACTTTCATTTTATGAATAATTCTAATGATCTGAAAGCCAGTAAGAAGAAATGTACTACTATTATTAAGATATCTTTAGAGTATCGAAATTAAACTTGGTATATTTAATTGAGTGAATCATAAGATTAGATTGAATTGGGTATGTCTTGTTAACTAAGATTCTTAAATGAACTGAATTTTCTGAACTTTAATAAAATATGCCTTAATTATTACATATTTAATCATTTTAACAGATGATCTCCATTTTGGATTCAACTAACTCGCTTTATGGAAGAACACATACTTCACAAACTGGGATGTTCTATAAATAATTACCATAGAAATAAATGCCTGCACTTTATTGAGATTCATAGAATAGTATAATAGGAAAGCTGTAAGCAAGTAGTTCTTGAAAGTATCCTTCTAAGAGTAAAATACAGTATGGAATGCAATTTTCTTTAAATAGTTAGAGTGACATAACTTTATTTTGAAACATTGAAGATTAGAAAAGTTAAAACTTCAGATCCTATAAAATATAATTAGATTTTAAAACAAACTTCAAAGCTATGCATTGATTGAAGGAGGGCATATTTAGGATTCCTCCAGAAATCTGATAATATGGTCCAATGAAGGACATTGCTATTACAAACTAATGGAAACTTCTGTAAGTGTTAATAGTCATTTAACAATCTCGATTGCAGTTTTCATAAAGACTATAGCAACCAAACTCAGGATAGTAGTATTACTCTTGAGTTTTTCTTGTAAGAACTGGAATTCTCTAGTTTAAAGAAACTATTTTCTTGTGATTATTTATTTTTTTCGCTAGCTTAGAGCCTATTTCGTGCAATGATGATTTTCTGCTTTGAGAGAATAATTTTAAGCTGATAGTTTCATCATTAGTGAAGGTGACCCACTAATTTGAGCTCTCATCAAAGGTAAATAAGAAAATCCTGCAAGAATTTTCAGTAATATCATCAATAGCGCATTCTTACATTTAATTAATTAAAGTCAAAAACTCAATTGAGTCAATTGTCTGCTTTAATCTTAAATTCTAACTGTGAACTTAGTGTTATTTGAGATCATTGAGATTAATAGCAATCGCTGAAAGGTCCGTTGTTGTTTTCTCCACAAAGAAATAGCAAAGCTTTGAAGCCTCATTCGCTTCTCTGTGCTTTTATAAGATCACAGCAATGTAATCAATTGAGTGATAAACTTTTAATTGCTTCAATAAAAGACTATCTAGCTAGCAATATTAGTATCCTTTGAATGTGAATAGCTCTTAAGATTCTACTTATGGCTCTAAAAAGCCAAAGCAGTTTATTATTATTATTAAAAACTGCAGAAATAATACTAAAATCATAGTATGATCTCCTTGAGCTAATTTTACAGTATTTCTTCTCTGTTTTTATTTCAATTATTCTCAATTTTATATGCTCAACATATCCCCTTAATTAAGGAATTTTTTGTTTATTCACCCAATCACCAAACTTGAGAATTCTTGTAAAGATAGGAAAAAGAATTATGATAAGTTTAATATTATCTTGGCTACTCATTGAGGTATCATGAATATTGACTAGATTATTTAATAGTATTAAATTAATGTCTTTGTTTCATATGAAATGTTTTGTTAATACTTCACAAGACATTAAAGACAAAAAGATAATCATCTGAGTAGGATTGAAAGCAACAAATTCAATAATGAAATAAAACCACTGTTTTCTATTACTTATAAAAGTAAAAGTAAACAATTTTAAATTAAAACTACAAAAAATATTAACAACAATTGTACTTACAATCATGCAAATTAAAGTTTCCTTTGTTTTTCTTATTAGATAATTATGTAACTGTTATTTAAGTGAAAGGATAAATAGAAAAAAATGCTAAAACGTTAATAATATTACTTATTATTTGAAATATTTAGTACTAACTCAGTTTTCCCTAACTTGCAATTTAATAAAAATCAATCAAGTGTTTCATGTTTCTAATAATCACCAATAAAAGCTTTAGGAAAATGAATGAAACTCTTATTGCTAATCAAATCGCAAAAGAAACCAAACAAAGACCATATAGTTGCAATAACAAGTCTAATCTTCGAATAATTACAATCTCAATTTATTTGGCAATTAAAATTTCCAAAATAGTGACTATTATCCCACCATCATATCATCCAATAACCAATTAATTATTAACTTAAAAATCAGCAGTACCTTGTAAGGATTTAACAGCATAAATTATTAGAATATTATTTCTTTAGTTGGATCTATCAATTTATCATTTTATTTAAGCAAATAGTTAAGGTAAATGACATTATTTAGAAAAAACAGCTTGAAAATGAGGTAAAATAATGAAATTAGTTCATTATTAATTATTTTTTTTGAAAAAATTTAATAAAATAATCAAGTTTCTTCATACAAAATCACATAATAGGAATATTCCTTTCCTGTTTATTTCTCTCTCTATGTTTAAATTATTTTCCAAGACTGATTTAATGATGTCAAGTTTAGAATCCAATTGAAATCTTAAACTATCTTCATTTTATCTGTTACCTATTTTTAACTGCATGAAATTTCCCAATCTCTTTTGTGTTTTGTGTGGTATTTCTTTTCCATTAACATAGGTAGGAATCTAAAGATTTCGATTTTCAAGAAAGAGAGAGGGACATTATGATGAACTTATTGATAGTAATTTTAAATTTGTTTTTTCCCACCATCAAACATGATTAAGTTTTGGCTAACTATTTAAAATTCATTTTTTTGTTTTCTAAGGATCCTGCTCACCGAATATTCTTTTTTAGTTACATTTTCTTGGATTCTTTAGCATTGATCTTAAAAATAAAAATAGTGGCTATTAACCTTTGATAATATTGAAACAATAGTCAGTCTATCTATTTCAAGGCTCTAATATTTCCTTCACAATTATTTACCTCTGATAAACATTTTAACTGTCTAAATTATGGACAGATAGAAATAATAATCAATTATTTAATAAAAAAAAACTATTCTTTTTATGGTAATAATTGTATTTACCATCTTGTTTGTCTGTTTCTCCTTAGAAGCAGTAAATTGCTTCTCTAAAAACAGTGGAAAATCATTCTAATATTCTCCTATTATGACCTAAACAATGGCAAAGTATGCTTATCTAGCCTACTGTAAAGATAGCAATACCAAAGCATGGAACTGTGGGAATGCTTGCAAGATCGTTGAAGCTCTCAAAAGTATCCAAATCATCAATTCAGACATAGATAACTAAGTCATTATGGGATACAGAAGCTCAGACAATGCCATAGTTATTTCTGTTAGAGGTACAGTTCCAAATAGCTTACCTAATATTATCACTGATTTAATAGCTTCAAGCATAAATTACAGTTATTACATTTGCCAGAATTGTAAGGTCCATTTAGGATTTCAAATTGCTTTAAAAGATGTCTATCCTTAAATCTCTCTGGGATTTAAGATTCTGAGGGTAGAATACCCTAGAGCTAAAATTTTCTTAACAGGTCATAGCATGGGAGCAGCCGTTGCCACACTTCTTCTTCCATTTCTAAAAGATCTCAACTCAGGCAGGAACATAGATGTTTTTTATATATTTGGAAGCCCTCGAGTTGGAAATCAAGCTTTCAGTGATTTTTTTTATTAAAAATAATAACTTTTCTGTTCAAAGTGCTAGAATATCTTAAGGACATGATCCAGTGCCTTAGATTCCTTTGAACACTCAGCCTTTCTTTTTCTACCACATAGGGCATGAGATTTATTACACAAACTTAACTGACATTTACACCTACGTTTCTTGTGAATTCCCAGAAAGTGAACTCTGTGCAAAATTATTTGTGCCTCCAGCAACTTTTAAGGACCACTCAAAATATATGGCATTAAGCCCAGCTGATTATTTAAACTGCTGATATTTATGTATGCATCTAGTTTTCTTTAGAATTTTAGAATCTATTAAATACAATATTAAGCAGCTAAAAAATGATCATTCCCCTTTCTAAAATTCCAATAAGTCAACAAGTTAAATGAAAAAAACTACCTGAAAATTGATTAAATTTCTGTCAGCTACAGTATTTCTAATCTGTTATTACTTCAATTATTCTCAATTTTTTATTCTCAACTTATCCCCTTAATTAGTGAATTGTTTATTCATCCAATCATCAAACTTGTAGATTCTTGTCAAGATAAGAAATTAGAATTACGATAAGTTTATTATTATCTTAGCTACTCTTGAGGTATCATGAATAATGACTCGATTTTTTATTAGCATTGAATTTATCTCTTAGTTTCATATGAAACAACTTGTTAATACTTCACAAGCCATTAAAGATATAAAGATAATAATCTGAGTAGGATTTAAAGCAACAAATTAATGAAGCACAATCACTGTCTTCCTTTCCTAAAACTAAATTCTTAATAAAAAATTGAACTTATCATCGTGCATCTGAATGATTCCTTTTTTTCTCTAATTAGATTATTATGTAATTTTCTTACATTTATTAGAAATAAAACCAAATTAATTCTCTAATTGACAAACCAATAAAAAAAAAATAGCAATAGCAAATCAAGAAGATAAGAAAAATAATTTTGTCTTTAAGAATCCTTGTAGGTTTTAATTAGGAATCAGAGTCCTATTTTTATTTAAATATCAAGGTTTTTTTTTATTGTTTACATTTATTTTAAGTCAAATACATTCTTAATGCTTAAACATCTTTACTATTTGGAGCTTAAAAAGATATTGATTAAAACACATTTTTAACTTTTATTATGTTAAAATATCAAGAAGGATCTTGAAAATCGACCTTCAAAAAAGTGCTAATTTTTCAGTTACTTCTTCGAATAAAAG
>Ga0302271_10002502_pt1 | contig 16457 bp, 7 predicted proteins | sample III_Bog_N1_1_FD_198767 | JGI IMG/M metagenome (GOLD analysis project Ga0302271, IMG submission 198767) | Peat permafrost microbial communities from Stordalen Mire near Abisko, Sweden - III_Bog_N1_1 | ecosystem: Environmental > Terrestrial > Soil > Wetlands > Peat | place: Sweden: Abisko...
ATTCATTCAGAAGTGTAGTCATTTTGTCGAACAACCAAGCTCTTTATGGTAGATGCCTATGATGGCCCTCTTCTTGATACCTAGAATGTGTTTTTGTTCAAGTTTTTCCTTATTATTTTTGCTTCTGACTGAACACAAATAATCTTGCAACTACTAATTTAGAGAGTATTCTTATTATTAATCAATGTTAACTTTCTTTCGCAAATCCCAATTCCCTCTTAATTTTCTTTTCATTGAAGAATTGCAAATTTTTTCCTGTTTTCTAAAATCTAGAGGAAAATAATAGGCTTAGAGAATAGAGAAGGCTCTTAATTAGATTCTAAAATAATCTCATCAAAAGTTGTAAAAACAATATCTGGAAATCTAAAAACATGAATCAAAGATTTTAACAAGCTGACCGCGCTTAAGTTCTTATGAGAGCACTAATATAGGCTTCTAAGCCTGAGGATAAGAGTCTTATTGCTAGATTCGTTCCTCAAATCTAACAATTTTTTCCAAAAGATATCCCTTTTCTCAAAAAGAATGGGCATCTCGTCCTCATGGCCATACAAGCTCTAATTTGCTTGCTGAAAGAAAAGAAGGTAATCAACTATCAGACTTTTCGTAAATTTTTCACTGTCAGCTAGAGTAACTTACATGAAAACCGTATCATCAGCCTGCTTACCCACTCCTTCGCTCATGTCTCTTTATCACATTTTCGTAAAATCGATAATCAATTTTTTATAATTGAAATATCCATTACCTAATGGTTTTTATTATTTATTATTCAGTGGTGAACATTCTTCTCTTCTTCACTCCTAGTTAGCTTATTGCTTCATCTTTTGGAGCAAAGAGACTCTTTTTGGTATATCTTGCTGGAGCAATAGTAGGAGGAATAGCTGTGTACATTAATCAAAAAAATAGAAGAGACGATTCTTCATTTTGTGGCTCGAATGCTGGTTATTCAGCTTTGGCTGGATATATGGCGATGGCATTGCCTCAAATTGAATTTAGTTTATTGGGATGGAGGATTCCAGTTTGGTTAAAAAGCTTAATAAGTGTTCTATTCTGCATTTCTCAAAAGAGTAACAATCAGCAAAGGAATAGCGGAAACGTAGAATTCTCTGGATTCTTAACAGGGATAGTTATTTCCCTCATTCAAGAAGGGAATAATAACGAAACAGAAGTATTTTAGAGTAGAAATCTGTCTATTATTACTATTTGATAGAACAAATAAGTGTCATTCCAATTAATATTATATGATTATACATTTGAACTTTATCTAAGTAAATGGGGGGGGGGGAGATGATAAACAGATTAATAACTAATCAGATATTTGGATGGAAAAGAAGCGCATTTAACAGAAAAAAGAAAAAATAAGTTAAAAATAAAAAAGCTTTCTTTTAACAGCTTAATAAAAATTAAGGATATGTCCTAATCTTACTATGAGAGTCCGCTCAAGGAGAGCCCCTCCAAAAATGGGGCACATACAGCGAGCTTGTCAAGCAGCTTTTTCGAAGAAATAAAATAAAAACTGTTTCCTCATGAGAAAGCACTCCTTCTCAAGAAAGGAGCTTTAGACAGTTCCTTAGCAAAAACAACTTCTGAAGGGGAGCTAATGGAGAGCAGTTATTTTGTTTCCACGCCAGGCAAGGAAATCAAGGACCTTCTCAAGAGGTTTAGTTCGCTAGACTGCAGTGCTCATAAGATCAGATAGTATGATCATATATGTTCGCTGGTAAATTGTGGATAAGCAAAGGCTCTATTTTGCTCGCAGTGCTTACTCGAAAATGAAGATCACACTAAAGCGCACAAGAATGATATCATACCTATGGAGAACTACCTTTCTGCTAAAACAGATAATCTTAGTGGGGAAAGGTAATGTAAGAGAGTAAGATTAATGATGAAGGATCTAGTCTAAATGAAAGAAAATCTAGATGATTAGCAGAATAAACTGAAATCGAGGATTGAACAGGATCTAAATGAAATTGAGTCGACTGTACGATCCTATTGTGCTGTTCTGAAATAAAACTTATTTTCCAAAATACGAAAGCATGTTGATTCGAAGTCCTAAGAGCTCAAGTAGTTGCTGACTTAGCTGTAAGAATAGGAGTAAGTACTGTTTTAATAGCAAGCAGATACTTTATAAGATTTTAAATCAACCCTTACTTAAAATTTCGACTTCTCCAACACAGAACAAGTCAATTCATTTGTGAAAAAGATAAGAAGCAAAACTAATTTGTTTTCGATCGACACTGTGATTCAGTATTGCGATGATCAGATCGATGTCCTCCACGAGCAAGAAGCTCATGATAAGCTATCTGCTTATTGCTCTGAATAAGTAGAATAAACTAAGAAAGATCTTTCGAAAGCATTTGAGCTGCCTTTGAACAACAGTTCATTTATCAATTTCAGTGTTTCAAATCAAACAAAGACTCAAGTAAGTACTACTGAAGTATCATAGGATGACAAGAGACTGAATGTAGATAGAGATACAATATATACAGGAAAGGAGAAAAAGATTAAATATTCCCTTCAATAAGAAATTACTTCTCTGACCACTCATAAATCTCCTATTAATTCTATTGCAGTCATTGATCCCTTCACGTTTGCTTGCGTCTCAAATGACTCAAAACTTAAAATTTGGGGAGTAACACCTGCTAATTTAGTGCTCCATGAAAGAGCATCTATTGATCTAACGGATCTTTGTCTAAATATCAAGTATTCGAGCTAAAGAAAACAGCTTCTATGTGCTTTAAGCAAGGGTACTATTGAACTTTATGAAATACTCCCAGAGAGTCAGATGCCAAGGCTAATTCGAAAATATGAAGGGCATGTAAGAACAGTTAGAGCGATTTCGGTTGTTGAGAGTCTAAATGGCTTTGTTTCGATTTCGTATGACGAGACAATAAAATTTTGGGAATGGGAGAGATCTGTTCCTGTAGCCTCTGAAAGCTATAAGATGGATATGCGTGTTATGGATTCGAATGAGCTTTATGTGTTACTTGGAAGTTGCAAAGATTCAGCTCTTCTTGCTTACGAAATTTAAAGGACTTCCAGCAACCACTTTCAAGGATTTTTGGAAATGTCGAATATCAAAGGAATCCCAATAACCAACAAGATGACTTGTGTATCTTTATTTCCGAAAGATAGCCCCTTAGCCTTGTGTGGATCGAATAGTGGTACTTAATGGCTGGTGAATGTTAAAACTGAGTAGTGCCTTTAAAAGTATGAAATACATAAAGACAGAGTATTTTCAATTATTCCCATAACCATTTCTTAAACTGGTGACTCTTCAAAAATATTAGCTTTTGTGAGTGCATCATGGGATGGAAAAATTTGTGTATGTGACTTTGAATCAGGATAAATTGTTTCAAGCTGCAAATATAGCTTGAGTAATGACTCTAAAAAACACTGGAATACAGATGGAGTGAAGGGGATTATAAGTGAGTTTAAAGAAGCCTAAAAGGATGACGGCGGATTTCTAAGTGGAGGTACATATGATTTTAGATTGTTTTCAATAGGTAACGATGACAGAAATATATAAGTTCTAAAGCTGACTCTTTCTAATTACTGAAGTTCATTTTTATGTTGTGTGAAAATAATATTAAGTTCATACCTCAATGAAAATAGTTTTTCAAAATAATATTGTTTGAATTTAAAATAAATGATTATTATTCATAAAGTAATAGAAATCGATATTGAATAGAATGAGAGCAAAGATTAATAACTCTGATCAAATCAAATTGAATCTAGAACTCTTTATTTTTCGCTTGAAAATAACAAAGATTTCAGAGGGGATAAAATAAGAAGCGAAAATAAAAATAGGAAGGGAACAATTAAAGCAAATATATATCAAATCAGACTTCAGTTACAAGGAGCTATATTTATCTAAAAAACAAAAAGGTTAATTACTTCAAACAAAAGCACTTCAAAATGGCTAAATTGTAAGATTTTTTCATACATGTTCTCATCTGATTCTTTATCAAAAACAGCCTCAAATACGGTAGAGTTGTCATCATCCTTTAGGGTAGATTCGCTGGCAAGAAGGCTGTCCTCATCAAGACTTCTGAAGAAGGAAATAAAGACAGAAAATTCGGCCATGCTTTGGTTGCTGGTGTTGAGAGATCACCCAGAAAAGTTACCAAGAGAATGGGTTCAAAGAAGATCGAAAAGAGAACTTCTATCAAGCCCTTCGTTAAGTACATCAACCTTAACCACATCATGCCCACCAGGTTAGCAATTAGAAAGAAACGAATCAGTCAAAATGCAATCAATCTAAATTGAAATTATGAGCTAATAATTATTGATTTTGCTATTTAGATATTCAGTTAAGGAACTCTGCGATTTCAAGGAGCTCGTGAAGGAAGATAAAATCAAGAACAACGCCAAGACTGAGGTTAGAGATGCCCTCAAGAAGGAGTTCTAGAACAAATACAGAACCATCAACCCTGAAGAAAAATCAGCTTCTCACATCAAGTTCTTCTTCTCTAAGCTTAGATTCTGAACAAACTAAACCCTTAAATTTATTGCTCTCGAGTTGATTTATGATTGCATATTTCTTATTTAAGACGCTTCAGAATAATACCATTTTCTATTTTCATTTCGTGATTACCATTGCTTTTATTTTTTAAAACAATTTTAAAATAATGCTGCCAAGCATTTGGCTGCGTGTTCTTTTTATTATTCAGCCAAAAGAATAAAGTTTCAAGCTTACTTTCTTTTCAAAGATGGGCTTGCTAATTCAATTTTTAGAATAATCTATCTTATTAACTGGATAGCCAAATATTCGAGTTTGTCTTTTAAAATGGCAAAACTTAAAAGTAATACTTGGGTAATTATTATGATGGCTCAAAGAACTCAAGGAATAGTCATAGATTGTGTCAAAATTATGATTTAATTGTGTGCGCAACAAAGAAAATAATAAATATCTTATTAAAAAATAACGAAATAAACCACAGAATTGCTACTTACAGGGGAACAGATCATTAGAGAATAATGTTTCAATCACCTTTACCGTATTTCAAGAGCGCATCAAGCAAGACACACTTTCATGATCTGCTTCTTGCTTCTTCTCCTTCGAATATTCCTGTTCAAGATAAAGCAAAACCATTAGAAAATGAAGTGAACTAAGTATATTTCTTCAGATCTCAAAGTTCTCAATTAGCTTTTCCTCTGTCTGTAATAAACTACAATGAATTCCAATAATTTTTCAATTTAAATTGATTTCTCAAACTTAACATAAAATGAATATTAAGGTTAAGAAAGATGGACAAAATAGAAGTATCGACTAGTAGAATGATAACATGAACTAATAACAACTGGCCAATTCTAAATCATTTCAATTCTAAAGGTATAAATTGCTCTCTTATTGATAAGTTTCTAACACTGCCTTTTAATAAAGAACTGAGAATGTTTAAGAAGATAAGATAACTCAAAATACCTTTTTTACTAAGAATTTGTTTGAGGGCATCCACTTAAAGAATGGGAACATTAGCCAATCAGACTCTAAGCATATTCTATCATAAGAAGACATACGATCTCTTAGTTCTAAATAAGAAAGCAAACAGTCTTAAAGAAGCAATGATTCAATAAAATTTGGTAAAATATTCTTAACAATTCACCTCTAATTTTATTAAAGATACCTCAACAAACAGGAGAGCTAATTGCGCTTTAAAGACTTTATCTAACTTAGAAACATCACACAATTCAAAGTTATGGCCGTATTCCTCCTCAGCCTCTTCTTGTAGAGACTAATGTAAAAAGGAGTTACTTTATTAGGCTGTTGCACCTTATTAGTGTGACTCTCAATTGATTTCTGGAAGATCAAGGCTAGAACATATTGAGAATTATTCTCTAGAGGAATCTTAAAAGTAAGAAGCAACAATGAGCGGAATTGCCAAATAATAAGCTGAATAAAGTAATAGCCTACTCCAACCTAAATACTCTCTGTCTAGCCTTCTAATATCATAGAACTCACCTAAGATAGAGAAATAGGAGTCCTAAAGAAGATTTGATCGTTTTGAGCCTGCCTCAGATGAGCTTCAAAAATATAAAAACATAGTAAACTAACTGACCTTATAAAACAACTAGAAGGCGGTTTAAATTGAATCCCTCAAGAAGGAAATGATTAGAGAAAAACTAGAATGGGAAAATCAATTGTATCTTTAAAAGGAAAGGGAAGTACTCGAAAAAAGGAGATTCTAAACCAAATACAAAGGAATAGCTAAGGAATTTATCATTCTTCGTAGCGAGTTATCTTAACTCAGAGAAAAAACTAAGGATTTTCAGATAGGAATGGCAGTTTTGCATAATGAATTAGGGAGATAAATCCAAGAGTCATCCAAAAAAGCTCAAGAAAAAGAAAAAATAGGGTAATGTCTTAAGAACGAACTGAAATGTCTAAAAGAAAGAAATTAATCAAATGAATAAGAAATGAATGAGTTACGATTAAAGTTAGAATTACAAGAAATTGAAGGAGAAGGATAGCAAGCTGTTATTAAAGAACTCTAGAATGTAAATCAGTAGATACTAACAGAAAACTAAATACAAGAAGAGAAGAGAAAGAAAGAAAAATAAAAAGCTGTGAATGTAGAAAAGAAACTGAATTTGAATAGCAAAGAAGAAAGAGACAAAATGATGACATAAATTAATTTGATAAGAGAGGAGTGTGCAAAGAAAATCAAGGATGTGTGCAGTCAAAATAAAGTTCTAGAGGAAGAATTGGTTGAAACTGTATTATCTGAGAGGTCGAGATCTAGATAGATCGAGAAGCAAAGCAGAATCAATTAACTCAAAATCGGAGAATTGCTGTTAGAACAAAACGAATAGAACCTCGAATTTAAAAAATAATAATCCTCGAAATTAAGGTCTCTACATGCAGTCATCAGTAGCTCCTCAATTGAAAATCACAAATAGCACTTGGAGATTGAAGAACTCACTAGGACCAATTAAAAGTAACAATAAACTATTTCTAAACTCAAACAGGCCCCTAATTACAAATAATCTAATAAGATCGCTCCACAATTAAGCTTTAAGTGTCTTTAATCACCTCATACTTATGATGTTTCTAAACTTTGTGAGCGAAATTCGGTCAAACTCTCTTTCTAATCAAATAGAATTTCTCATTCTAGCCATCATTCACCACAAACCCTTCAGTGATTATCTATTTCATAATCAAAATAACTTCAAATTCAAAGAAAAAATGGCATAAAAAATAAATCTTTTTTTCAGAAAGCTAAAAAGGAATTTGTTTCCAAATAGATGGAAAATAAAAATACATGTTTGAATTCTAAACATTTATAGTTTTTCTATTAAAGGGAGGATTTCATTCAATTTATTTTATTATTAATATTTGTAACTAGATAATAATGACTATTTTAAACATAATATGTATTGTAATGATCTTCTAGCCAGTCTTTCGAGCTCAAAAGTGATCCATATCTCGCTTTGGCAATGGAAGTCTGAGAGTCCTCTGAGGGAGTTGATCTTGATTACCCTTAGTAGCAAGACATTATTCCTTTGTAATAACAGAGGTATGTATACTCCTCTGTTATTTTTGATGCAATAGTCTTATTTTATTTTTTAGGATTTTTATTACCAACTATTAACTCAGCTGAGATATTATCCTATAGAATGCTTACTTGTTTTTAATGTAATGAATCTTTTTCTAATCTAATAAGTTATTTATGATACTATTGATTTAAAGTAGTTTATGAGAAAAATAACATAATTACTGGAGATTCTAAAGATTTAAAGAAGGTTTTTAAAAGAAATAAACCTTAAATTATTTTGAGTAGGAGGAAAATCAAATAAAAGAGGAAGTTAGTTGTTCTTTGTTGTTGGAAAAGATCATTTTTTCATTATCTTGATGATGATCATTTAAGGTAGAAGATGTAAAGAGGCTCTTCAATTATTCGTCTCTTTCAAAGACTTAAGCGAGTTTTATGGTGGCATATTAAGATAGTAACTGTTCGAAAAAAGGTGTCAAAGTTGGGTAGAGATTTAAGCTAAGGAATTCGAAGATAAAATTGATTTTGGAGTCAAGGATGGAATCTTTATCTACTCCATAGAATTGAGATTGCATGTCGAATTGATAGTCAAACTAAGAAAAGTCAGTGATATACACGCTGACTGAAATGCCTTGAGAAATAATTACATTCAGAGTAAAATATTCCAGTAAATTATCATCCAATAGACGTTTCATCTGGATATTTTTACTTTCATTAGTGAAAGATGAATGGCAAACCTAATTACCTTAACTTTAAACATTTTTTTTTGGATTTGGCGTGCTTTTTGAACCAAGGTTAAGATCTCCTTCTGCTTATTTCAGTAACTATTTTTTTTCCTTTTACATTTATTTCCTTTTGTTTCTTCTTTTTTTCTTCTATTCGGTTGATTTCTACTTTTTCTTGTTCTTTTTGAGTTCATCTTCACTTTCAAGCAACGAAAGCTCAATATCAATTGCTTTCATCCTCAAGGAGTTGGAAAAAAGGGAGTTATCATCTCCTAAGTCAAGATCTAAATGGGATTTAATTTCATCAGCGATAGAAAATAACTCCTAGTACTAAGTGCTGGCTGTGTCACTACAAATATCTTCATTGTTTTGGATATGTCCTTGATTTATTCTAAAATTTTAAAAGGATTTGATTTGATCTATTCTCCTGTGAATTGATTGTTTAATATCCTCCTCGTCTTCTTCGTCATCATCGTTTTCATAATCACCCTCTTCATCTTCGCTTTCACTGCTTTCGCTCCTGTAATTTTATTTATTGACCTCACTTTTTGTGCTGTCTTCTTTTTATTGAATTTAAGATTATTAGAAACTTTGCTAGAAAAACATCTCAAAATATGCTGTTTTAATGATTTAAGCTTCATCTAGATATTCCCGCTTAGGTCTACAACCATCTCCAGCTAAAGATAAGTGAGAAATGTCAGGTGTATGAGAAACTAATAGTTCTTAGTTAGAATTAGTTGATTGAAAATTGCTTTCGTCGTTTGTAGAATCTTGTTCGTCCTATACTGTCAAATGGGATGGTGTGCAGTTTGGCGAGCTGTTTATTGTTCCACCCAATCTTAAATCTACATTGCTGGTGTTATTCTTAGAGTTGTTCAGCTTAGCAGTTGAAGATTGCATCTTTTCATTTCTTTTTTCCTTTATTTAATTCAAATCCCATTTTGCCTTAATGTCTTGATTTGCTGTTGTTGAAGATTACTTCTAACATAATAAGTTAATTGGGAAAGTAGGTCTATTTGTTTGATATATGGGCTAGTCGATCAATTAAGGAAATGCAAGCAATGAAGGAGAATTCGATGTGGGGTAATAGGAATTATCAACTTGATTATCTGGATTGATGGGGAGTAGATAATCAGTAATTGAGCTTTTTTGGGTTTAATGAGAAGAATTTAATTAAAAACCTTCTTCTTGTGTCTTAGAGATAGCTTCTTTGTTTGAGTGGCTAAATTCAGGCTATTATTGACTTATTTTTGTTTCAGGCTGGGGAGTGAATGGAAGAACAGTATCAATTTCTGATTTGAAAAAAGTAGGAATGTCTTGAGAGGAGGAGGACGATACCCTAACGGAAGATTGCAAATTTTATGATGGAGATGTTGCGCTTTCATTTTGAGTTGAAGACTGAGAAATGGAATCTCTTTTGAGCTGTTTGAGAGGGAGCTAAGCATTGTTATTCTTTTATTTCTGAGTGGTTTACTTTTTGCCTTAATTTGGGACTGAGGAGGGAATAAAATTTAATTTATTTGTCGATTTATTTGAAAGTACTTATTACTTCTTAATGATAATGTTTGATTTCTTCTTCTGCTATCCAGGATTCAGATTCATATTAGTACACGATTAGTCAGTTATAACTTCTTGTTTATTGGGCCCCGAGAGTGTAATTAATGTTGATATCAATTTACCCAGAATCATTATTGAATAAATGACTCTGATTCTAACATTATTTTCCTTCTTATTTTCAAAGGAATTTTATGTTAATGAACTAAAAAAAGAACTGCCGAGCGATTAATAATAAAGAAACAAGTCTAAGAGGGCAATTAAAAGAAGGATTAACGCCTAATAAGTAGCTTGTTTCTTCTTCTTCAAAACAGTTGAGGTGCACACGCAAGCCTAGAGTATTATCACCGCTGGCACAATTAGATTTGCAATTCTAAAAATGCTTCCATCATAAGAGTTTTTTTCAGGCAGATATTGCAGTGTGGAATTTGTGTTTATCTCAGTTTCTTGATCATTTAAAGAATTCGTTTGAGATTAAATCAGACTATCTTTGACGGATGAGTGGGAAGAATTGTGTTCTGCTTGTTCAATGAAGCGAGAGAGTTGTAGAATGGCGATCAGAAGGATGATAATAGTGCTTACTTAAAGTGTTATTAATGTTGCCTATTATGTGGAATTATTTAGAAATCTTGCAACTGAACCTAGAGGAGGAGGAAGGAGCTTTACTACATATTTCTAGTTCAATTGTTTGAAATTGATTCTCAGCATATGAGTTAAAAATGAAGGAGAGAAAAGGACTAAAGAGCTTTCTCTGCGAGAAGAATGAAATAGAAGAGGAGGAGTTAACTTGAGTCTTTTGGTTCTATTTTTCAGCTGGGGGGGTGAAAAAGAAATTGCTATTGAATTGTTTTTGAATAAAATTAGTTTTTTATTTACAATAATTTCATAACCTCATTTCTACATACACTCCAAGCTCTAAGCTAAAAGGACTCATGAAATAATGGCTATTCCTTTAAATCTAGTCTTAAACAGAAAAAGAGATGCAATTTTGATTATTTAATGAGTTACTTTATAAAGCATGATAAATTCTATTAGCAAAATCAAATTTATTCTTCTATTATCACAACTCTCTGGTCAGGGAGAGCGCTTGATCGAAATTACAAATCTTTGAGTCTTTCCTCCTTTTTATTTCCTACGAACTGATATTTGAGAAGATGATTTTAAACAAATCTTTTTTAACAAGAAGAAATAAAATATCTTGATTGCAATAATAAAAAATGCTCTCTGTTTAAATTGCTCTCGTGTTTTGATATGAATTATCCTCGAATTTAATTTTGAATTTAGATGTATTCACTTTTAGAATTGACACAGTGTAAAGAAATTAAAATAATGAGAAATAGCAATAGAATAAAGAAATTTCAATAGAGATTTTAATTAAAGTTATTGTCTCTGATTTTTCTGAGTTAAGTTTCTGAAATATCACAATTAGCTGATCTTGTTTTTGATATCATCTGATTTTTGCCTTGCAGCAGACTCTTTATAATAGCTACTTCAGAAATATCTTATTTTGAGAATTTGATTGATTTTCACAGGGAGTATGCTCTCTCTCTCAACCTAATGATTACATTTCTTTTAAATTGTAAGGAGTTCAATTTGGTTTGTCTGTTAAAGCTTATCATTTAACATGTAATCTAAAAAAATATTACTTTATTTACAAACATTTTCTGGCTCTTTGTTCTATTTTTTTGAAAGTGACAAAACACATTTTTCTTTTTTATTTTTAAAGGTTCTAAGATTTTGTATTTTGATACTAAATGGGCTATGAAGAAGAAGTGGGATCCATAATTTTATTTTCGGATTGATGAGGATCATTTGATGTTTATCCTAACCATTTAGGCTTCAAGATTATCAATCTTTTTCTTTTAAGCAAGTTTTTCGATAAAATGCAAAGCTTTAGACCTTGCCAAATAAAATACTTTACAGTACTCTCATAAGATAAGCAAGAATTCATATATCTTTCGATTTAAGTTGAATTTTATCTTCTTAATGGTTTGTTATTGGGAATTTAAGCTTTCCTCTGATAACAGTTAGAATCTGATTAAAGACCAAGTAATTTCTTGTGTTTGCAGAGAGAGGAAAAATAGCTTTCAAGCAATATGATGCAGCTCAGGATTCAGTAATAGGTCTTAATACTTAATTTTTATTTTCTTAGGATCTAGAATTTCCTTTCAAGATAAATAAATAGCTTCATTAATATAAATCAATGAACTAGAACCCTCAGCAAGAAAAGAAGCAGCTCAAAGTTAAAGAAGCAGAAAAATATTAAAATTATTATATTATTAGGTTCAAAAAATAAGCACTTTAGACGTTACAGTACTATTACAAAATAAATCGAATCTAAAATTTGTTTTGTAATATGAAGATCAATGTCAAAGTCGTTCTAATATTTCAAAGTGTGAGTTATTAATTTAATGAATTTGCTACAATTCAGAAAGGAGATTTCTCATAAAGTATTGTGCTTTATCTCTTATTCGATGGAGAAGAGTATTATTACTTTGACAATATCGGCAACAAAATACACTGTATTTATCTATGTAAATCTGTAAAAAAGAAGGAAAAAGTATAAATTCATACAAATTAATTTTATTCTTAATCTCTTTTGAATTTTCATGTGGCAAACTTATAAATAACAATAATACAATACTGATAACTATTATCTTTTTACTTTAGGATATTTACTAATTCCCTTAGCAATAATATCCTCTCCATAAAGAAAAGAACTCTTAACAAATAAGTAATAATTTCCTCATATTTAACTTTTTAATAATTTAATGCTTCCTTCTAAGCTTCTTAAATCAAAATAAGGTCATACCCTTAACAATAATGGACTGAATTTTATTATCTTTCTTAAGAAAGAAATGAAAAACTATTATTTAAAAATAACAATAGTATCTGTCCATCTTTCTCTATCTTTGATTTTTTTTGAAGGAAAAACTGTTTTCTAATTAGTAATGGAAAATCTGCTGTAGTGAAGGATATTACTTAAATAAAAAGGTTATTGAATTGATTTAATGATTCTGATAACTGTTTGGTTGAATATCACTAAGAACTGATTGATTTAGAAAGTTAAAATCAGTTAGAAATGATACATTTTTTAATTAAAATTTGAATTAAATAGATTCCAGCTTGAATCCATTCATAAAGGCATTGATTTAATTAATAACAAATAAAGCAAAAACAGATGTCAGTTTAATGTGGGTTCTGAAATTAGGCTAAACACTGAATCGAAATAAAAAGCGAGACAAACTAAAGAAGTAATAGTCCATTGAATATGAGAGAAAAAGAGACATAGAGAAAATGGTGAATTTTTTAGAAGAAGCAGCTTCTTATGGTTCAAAGAACGCAGCATCCATCTTAAAAAGAGAATAAAGTTGACTCAACTTATTTACGATTAAGATTCATTTAGACATGTTGACTCGTCTAGAATCCAAATCATATTCTCTTTTAAAGACCCATCTTCAAACCCCCTCCATTTATCTCTAGTCTTCCAATCTTTCATAGATAGTCCCCCCATGTCCCATAGTAAGTTGTTCTGTTTGAGAACAAATTGTCAAAATGTTTAAAAAATACTTTCAAAAATAACGATATGAATGCAAGCATTGTTTGTGCTTCAATTTTAACACATCAATTTCATTGAATATTGAAATTATGAATCTCAATTTGGACAATATCCATTGAGAAAATATTATTGAGACGATTGAATGCAAGATCAACAATTAAAAAGATTTGAAAAAGATAATAAAAAGAACTAAAAATAATTCTAAATTACATTAAAAATAAAAGAATTAACTTCTCTCTATGCAAAAGAGAAAGAATTCATTGATTCCAACAAGATCGTGGAAATAAACCACTATTTCAAAAATAAAGAAGTTTATTTAAGTTAGAAAGGAAGAAAGCTAACGTCTTTTAGCAGGGCATGTTTGCTTGTTTGTATTTCCCAAAATATCAATTAATAATAATAATAATAATATTAATCTAAATAGTTCTATTTGTATCTGGAAAGAAAGAGAAGATATTCAAAAATAGAAACAAAATAGAATTTTGCTGAAATAAAATCCATTATGAAAAAAGGAAACATGTTCTTCTCAAGTTTAAATAGAATTGCATCATTACAAAGAAAATCTTAAAGATATTTCAGTGCAACACTTTATAAGGGCAAACCATACTATGATGTCGTTGTGTCTGGTAAGTATTGTTTGATACAAGTTTGACTAAAGTCATATTTTTGTTCTTTAGGATGTGGTCCAGTTGGGGCAGGGTTTGCTTGTGCGCTTTCTAACAGTCCCTATTTCTCAAAAAACTCTTCTGATGATAAGAAAATACTCATTCTTGATAGTTTTGCACCACCAGTAAAAGAAAAGGTCAGCGCCTTGGAAACACCAGATCAACGAGTTTACAGCATTAGCGGGTCGAGCTAAAAATTTTTGCAATCTATTGGAGCTTGGGATCTATTAGATTAAAGACGATTTGGAAGAACTGAACGCATGCAGGTTTGGGAGGGAGTTGGATAGAGTTACTTAAAATTTAGCTTAAATGAATCACAGGCTGATGCTAACCTTGGTATCATTATGGAAAATAACAACATTATTGCTGCTATTGTAGAGCGATTGAAACAACTTGATCAAGTTGAATTTGCGATTCCTGATTCTATTGATACTCTCTACGACAATGCTGATTAGGGAGATAATTTATAATTGATCAAGCTTAAGAGTGGACGTGAAGTTTATGCCAGGCTTCTTGTTGGAAGTGATGGAAGATACTCTGCAGTTAAAGAAAAAAAAGGAATACCTACCTATGGTTGGATGTACAACTAAATGGGGCTGGTTTGCTCAATCAAAACAAGTAAAGCTCCCAAAAACACTGCTTACTAAAGGTACTTAGAAAGTGGCCCTCTTGCAATTCTTCCACTTTGGGATGATTACTCTTCTATTGTATGGAGCTTACCTCTTGGAAAATATGAAGAAATCATGAAACTTAACGACGAACAGTTCCTTAATGAACTTAACAACGCTCTATCTTGCCCTAGCACAATTGACACTCCCACACTTGCTTTTACAGCAGAAGCTTAGAAAAGTGATTTCTCTGCTCCTCCAATAGTCACTTAAATATGTAATAAACGCATGGCATTTCCACTAGCATAACTTTAAAGTAGGAGGTATATTGACAGAAATATTGCCCTAATTGGTGATGCAGCTCATTCAATTCATCCCCACGCTGGTCAAGGTGTCAATATGGGCTTTAATGACGCAGTAACCCTTGCCAATATTGTCATAAAAAACAAGAGAGTTGGACATAACATTGGTGATTTGATGTCTTTGCAAGAGTATGAAAATTAAGCAAAACTCTACAATTACGCGAATGCTATCTCAATGGAACTCCTTAAAAAAATGTACGAGTTACCTGGTCCTTTAGCATTTATTAGAAATGTCGGTGCAAACATTGTCAACAATTCATCTTTCTTGAAAGATAATTTCATGAAAGTTGCTTCCTCCCATCCTTTGGCCCCATCAAGCTATGAATGGTGAAAGACCTTTTTCAGCATTTAAATTATGTATTTCATGCATATTAAATAAAAATTTCTTTGAATGACTTTCACTGTTTAACCGAAAATGTGATTTTGAAATTAATTGATATGCCCAACTCTTTATTCACTTTGTTAAAAAGGCTGTTGTTAAATCAAAATAATATCCAAACAAACAATAATAGCATTTTCTGAACAGTTGTGAGTTAAATCACTTTAAGATAACCACTGATTCATATGTAATAATTTCAATTTAGATAAAATGCAAAGAAAAATATTTGTCTGGCATAATCTCTTGTCTATCAACAGCCTTTAAGACTGATCTTCAATACCTTTTCTAGAGAGCATGAAAAGAAACAATTAGTTGAGATAAACATAATATGTCTTGAGAAATAAATTGTAATAGAAAATCTTCGAGTAATATTATTTCTCAGCTAAACATTTTTCAATGATCAAATGAAGAAGCCATTCTTTATTCAAAGATATGGTTTTTACTTTCTCTTTGGATTTTTCCAAGGATCATTCTCCCTATTGAGAAAATAGAATTTCTTCTTTATCTTTTAAAAATCTAATGATTAACAGATTGAGCTGAGCTTAACTTCCAAATAAAATAAAAGCTCTTTCCTATTCCTTCATACAATACTTTTCTGCATCTCTCATATTTTTCTTATTTTTGTTGGTGAAATTATCATAAAAGTATGAAGACAGCTACTTTTATGCAAATGATGATTAACTCTTACACTTATGAAATACCTCTTGAGATTGATGCAGTGCATTTATTATCTTGAAGAATTTTGAACTAATTACTAAAATTGTTATTCTATTTTCTTTTTTTATTTTGCAAAGTAATATTTAATTATTTTCCGTTGTAATTCATGTGATTTTGAGCAGTTCTAAAAAGGATTAATAAATTAGATCAATATGTAGTTTTAAATCAACCTTAAATTTCCCAAAGCTAAACACAATTAAGAATATTTACTACAATCTTGTGATTATATTTCTTAACTAATTAAACAATAATTAAAAGATTCACTATTTTTGTAATGTTTGATAAATATGTCTCATCTTATTCCTATTCATAACTCTGATAGGGAGAGACATGAATCGAATAAGTTGGTCTCCTCCCACAAAAATATCGAACACTTTTCTCTTTCGACTGTTGAGAAT
>Ga0302271_10002503_pt1 | contig 16456 bp, 12 predicted proteins | sample III_Bog_N1_1_FD_198767 | JGI IMG/M metagenome (GOLD analysis project Ga0302271, IMG submission 198767) | Peat permafrost microbial communities from Stordalen Mire near Abisko, Sweden - III_Bog_N1_1 | ecosystem: Environmental > Terrestrial > Soil > Wetlands > Peat | place: Sweden: Abisko...
CTCTCTCAAGTGGATTCAGTTCCTCCAATCTGTCAAAGGATCAGAAGTTCTCTCAGTTGATTGCAGTCATTGGATTCCTATTCACAAACCTGATTTTGTTGCCTAAGTCATAAAAAGAAGATTATTGCCTTGATTCGCAGGCTATTAGGTCATCAATACCTACATATCTGTCTGCATTTCACTCAACAACAAAAAAATGAGAAAATTGATATTTTATTAACAATCCTAGAACATTTAAATAATGATTTATTATTAAAAATGGTACTATTGAATGATATGATTCAAATTGTATTAAAAAGCCCTCAAAAATACATCCAAAAAAAGATAAATTAAGTAATTATCTTATCAGGTTATTTAGTATCGGTTAGACCAAGACAATTTGAGGACAAATTGGTTGATGAATGTTTCTCCCAAAAAACTTTTATGATTTTTTTAGATTAATGTGTTAATAAATGCCTAAAAAAAGGAGAAAGAATGGTGGGGGAAAGCTGACAAAAATTAATTAGAGTTAAGTATTCATTTTTCTTGTTGAGTTTGGCAGATGATAAAAGAAAATAAGGGGGATTGTATTGTTATTGTAAAGGGGAAAAGGGAGATAGATAAAGGGGTTACATCAGCGGCTCAAAAACACATAAAGTTTGCTAACACAAAAACAGACATAATTTGCAAACAAAATGAGAGTGATGTCTGTAAATAAAGGGTCGAGCTTTGAAGTTTATGGGACGGACAGTGAAGCTAATTAAGATAGCCATTTCAAAGATGCCACTTTGCTAGCTGAAGGGACTTCTTTTGGTAGTTGCATATGATAATAAAATAATGATTTTGTGTAGCTGATTTAAGATATTTGCATTTAAGATCATGGAAGAATTATGGATAAAAATGAAGGGGCCTAATAAAAAGCAGAATTATGGGAACTAGATGGGAAGAGTCAGTTACTTTACTTCTAGAATTATCATTTAACGATCAGAGATCTCTTCACAATGGAGTAGCTGCGAGAAGAAACGGAACTGAAATTGAAGAAATATAAATAATCTGTTTACTATGGAGTTGTGTAGAATGCGAAGAGGCACGGATTTGGTACAGTAGATTAGATCGAAAAGAGTGCTTGTTGTTCATAACTGTTTTATTTGCTGATTGTAAAGGGATCATGATATACTAGAACGATCGGTTTTATGAAGGTTGTTGGGAAAATGATCTTAAACATGGCAGAGGATATGAACATTTTCCAAGTGGCAGCAGTTATGATGGTAAAGGGCGTTTAAAGTAGGATTTCTTAATTTCTCAAAAGTGTTTTTCTTGCAGGGTATTTCATTAACGGAAAGCCAGAAGGAAGAGGAACATATCTGTATTCTAACGGTGAAATTTATGAAGGCGAATGGATAAATGGAATGAAACATGGATCGGGTATTTGGAGAGGCAGCAAAGGAGACTCTTACATTGGAGAATGGAAATTCGGAAAAGCTGATGGATATGGGGTTCACACTTGGCTGAATGGTAAATCACATTAATTATGAGTTTGGAGTTCAGAAAAGAGACAATTTGGTTATCCCTACTTTTGGTAAGCATGTCCTAAATTGAGTTAACTTTTCCATTTAGGTGATAGATATGAGGGCCAGTTTAGGCAGTGCCTTAAGCATGGAGAAGGAGCTGAAAAATTTGGGAATGGAGATAGTTACATAGGTAATGATAAATTCAAGTATTTTCTGATAGGAGTTATTGTTGCCGTCTTTCTCATTATTCAAATGTTTTCTCAAGGGAACTATCAGAATGGCAAGCCAGAAGGATATGGTGAATACTACTGGTCAAATGAGTCATTCTTCAAAGGTTTCTTTAAGAATGGACTTCGTCATGGCAAAGGAATTTGGAAAAAAGGTCCTGGAAATAACGATACTTATGAGGGGGAGTATTTCAGTGATAAAAAATGTGGAAATGGGATTTTCACATGGTCTTCAGGTAATGTCTATAAAGGTAGCTATTTCGATGATCTAAGGCATGGGTACGGAGAGATGTATTGGACAGATGGTTCATTCTACAAAGGTATTTAAGCAAATTCTTTAAAAGAGATTTAAAATTTTTTAATAAATAATAGGTTTCTGGGAGAAGGGAATACAGAATGGAGAGGGTGAAATGTGCATGCGAGGAGAGCGTTCAAGGAGAGGAATCTTTGAGAATAATGTCTTTGTAGGTTCCATTGAGGATTCTGGGAATGGTGCTTTAGTACCTTTATCACCATAGCACACATAAACGCAGAAATAATAAAAATCACAATTAGCTCATTCAAGTTACAAAATAGGCAGAAAGATGAGTGCACAATAGCAGAGTTTTGAGTAATCTTACACGATAATGTCAAACAGCAGTGGGGTTTAGTAGAATAATAGTGGAATATTTGGACCAAAAGCTAGTCTACCATAGATAGGCAGAACATCAACTCATTCTCCTTTAGCGAGTCGACCTGAAGCTTTACAAGAAGCAAATATCAATAAATCTTCACTTAGAAGTAGACTTTATGAACAAAATATTGTTAATTTCTAATTTATTTGCTTTCATCTTCTAATCATGTTTGTTTTTTTCCTCTTAAAAGTCAGCGGTAGGCCAAGCAGCACTATGAATAAGATAAACCCATAATATGTATCTAGCGAGAGAAATCACAGTGTTAGTAATTCACGAGGAGAAACAAAAAGAAAAAATATATTATTATTAGAAAAGCTCAAAATGCCAAGAAAGCAAACAGCTCAACATAATGAAAATAAAAGAACTTCAAAGAGTCCTTCCCCGGAAAGATTTCTTGACAGCAGTAAGAAAATATGGAAGGCTCCTGGAATAGCTGGGATTCATATTCTCAATCCCCTTCAATGAGGAGAACAGAAATTCAAAAATTGGTGGAATAAATTCTTGCTTTGGTACTGGAAAAAATGATCATTATTAAAAGAATGAATTCTCTTTGCTTTTCTAAATCAATTTGTCTTTCTTTTTCTCTGTTGTTGTAAATAAAATATTGCTGTTCATAAATATTTTAAGAAAATATTAACTTTTGTGATATTTATAAATGATTTGTGATGGATTTATTGACCATAATTTATTTTTGTTATCCTCTAAATTCGGAAATAACCAAGTATCTGTTAGGAAACAAATCAAAAGTTCTGATTGCACTGCTTATTTGATAAAGACCTTTCAATTTAGAATGGGAAAGGAATGTAAAAAAACAAAAAAACATAATAATTAATAATATCATAAGGAATTGTATTATCATGAACAAAGATAACTAGTCTAATCTCAGCAAGGTTTCCAATAAGAAAAAAGGTACTCAACTGAATATATCATTATCTACATTGAATGTGAAAGCTATTTGAGATCTTGAAGGATTGTTTTTCTGACTTTCTTAATGGTTTTTTAGAGGACAGGTTTTAGACAAATTCAGATTAAAAGAAGTCATCATCTTAAGAATTAGATTCAGAGTAGCCTCTTGATCCTTCTAAAATTGGTGAATACATGTATATATTGATGATAGAATCATAGCGATATATGCTAATAGGGATATTTTAATTCTTTTGAAGCTAGTTGTTGTAAGATTATGAGAAGAACTGTCTGAAGGAAAATAACTTTAAGGAAGCTGAATTGGTGACAAAACGCATCGGAGAATTATAGCAGCATGAATTGGTTTATAGATCGTTAGCAGTTGTTGAGAAAAATAAGGAAGAAGTAAGGAAATTTATGGATAAGAGAGTGTTATTTGTTGTTGGATATGTTAAGATGAATAGATTTTGCTTTTGTTGTTGTTTAGATAAGTGAATTAGAATAGCTGCATCTTTAGCAATTCAACGAATTCAATGAGATTTGGGATTAGATAATCGATGAACATGTGCAAAAACTCAAATAAATTGAAGATAACTTAGTGAACTAGCATCAGTAGGAGTTGGTTATTAAAGAAGATGAGTTAAAATAAATCTAACCAGGGAATTGTAAACATTCTAAAGAAGTACTCAATCAGCGTGTAGTACTTTAGAATCTCATAAAATGCAAAAAGTAACTAGGAACATGATAAATTGGATTTTTAATTTATTGAATAAACTAAAATAATAGATATGGTGAAGCTCACGAAGTAAAGGAAAACATAGCTAGAATGGAAAAACTAGAGGAAGAAAAATGGATACAGCAGCATGATGTTCGAATATCAAAGAAACGAGAGCTGATTGTTCAAAAAAATAAACAGGAAATTGATGCACTGCAAGTTAGACTGGAGAATTCACTTCAAGAGAAAATCAAAATCAGAACTGTTGAACTTGAAAAGTAGGAAAAGAAATATGAATAGTTGAAACATGAATGTTAGATATTTTCATAAGAGTTTAATAACGAAAAGGGAGTTATTTCTCATTAATATTGTATGAATTTGAGCTAGATTACTTCAGAAATTTCAGAACATGAAGAACGAATTAGAATTAAGGTAAAATTCAGAACTTTCGAAATTGCAGAGCATGAATAACAAAGCAATGAGCAAACTGAGCACTAAATCATCGGGAGTAGGCAATTCTTAGATTAGTGCAATAGGAAGCTCCAAGACATTTTAATGACAGAGTTACGGGTTTTCATTCGATAAATTATCCTTCATTAAAAGATTTTTTCTACCTACAAAGCACTCGCAACAATTGTTTGTCTGTTCTCTTTGTTTTTTCCTCATTTACAAAGATCAATTAAGCTCTTTCATAGAATAAATAAATTAAACTAAAGAATTGACTTTTCATATCTCTTTATCTTTAGAAAACTTCATGATATTTTCAAAAATATGGTATCAAATACAACTAGGCAAAGTTAAATTTTAGATACTCAAAACACTTTCTTGTACAATCCTATCACACTATTGAGCTTTTTTATTTTTTTAAGCAATCTTTATTAATGATTTTGTAGAATTCTCGAGAATTCTTAGGATCATTAGAATTATTCTAATGTTCTCGACTAATACCTTCTGGAAGTACTTACTTTTAGCTGAGGAAATTGAAGAAAGGAGCAAGTGCTTGGATGAAAAAACAGTATCTTTTAAGAAATTAGTATTATTCAAAGAGATTTAAAATGTTGAATAGGATATCCTAATTCATGGATGAAATCAATTTGATTTCTCACTAGAGACCACTAATCTGCAAAGCTTTGCTTTCTAATCTCTAATGAAAATTGTAGATATTTTTAATAACTATTATTGATATGAATGTCCTACTCACTCAATGCTTTCAGAATATTTATGCTTAGATTTTTGAGTTAATTGAGTAATTTCTTAACTAGACTTAGAATGAACTCACTTAACCCTTATTATTGTTTTATTTTGTACGTCCGAAGCAAAAAGAACAAATGCATTAAAAAGCAAAAACAAGAAAGCAGTGGTAATAATTGAAGCTGCTTAGTAAGTATATTGAACTGGTTGAAACTTATTGATTTGGAAGGACATTCTTTCTCTCAAAAGATTTAATTTCAAAACAATTGATCTCGGTATTGATAAGCAGGTAGCAAAAGTATAAACGCTTTCTATTACTTTTGATTTAGTAACCATCAATTTTGAGGGAATAATATTTATTATCCAAATTAGGCTTGTAGATTCTGGGTTTTACAATGAAATACTTCAATTTTTAGATCTGAAAAAACAGTTTCATGAGGTTGCTAAAAAGATTACTCTCTCAGGTAATAGAATTCTCCAAATGAACGAAAAGTACTGGAACAAATACAAAGTATATTGTGATTTTTGTAGTTGATAGAATAATCACTAGAGAACTTAATTATGATTTGAGTTTATTAAGAGCGGGGGCTTTTAACAAACTCCCCTCTTTTTCAAGATCATTTTAATGAAATATTGGATGATAAATATCTCATCGAACAGAAAATCTTTGATTAGCTGAAATACTTTTTAATTAAGGGTGAAATGATGGGGAGGATAGTAATGGGAAAGGGAGTGAGATTGCTGATAACTTTGAGTTAAAACCAGATGAAATTTAATGCATTGGCTGACAGATATTTAGATTATCATCAAAAAGATTCGAAAAGTAAAAATAATTTAACCCAAAAAAAAAAAGGAATGAAGAAGAATAGTCTACTATTTCTAGCTCTTTTATTTGCAGTAGCCATCTCAGCCTAAGCACTTGAGGGATGTAAATACGTGAGTATCTCAACAGGCACAGAATCAAATGGAGAATTCAAATAAGATGTCATGAAAAATGGAATCCTTAACTAATTCTGGTCGGCTTCTGAAGAAACCCAAAAAGATTCCATTTCTACAGAGCTCGATTTCTTCTATGTCACAGTCCATGGAGACCATGAATAACTAACTCTCAGCAGCTTCAAGATCTCTACGAATAGCACTCTCACTAGCAACACAACTTTATTCATTGAGAAAGTTGTAGACCTACCAAATTCGCCTGGGAAAACGTACTCAGTGAGAATCAATTATAAATGTAATGAAGATGCAGCTTAACCCTTGAAAATAGATTTCAAAGTTGAAGGAAATTTCCCTTTATGCAAGGGAGTACATTCTAATGTATACTGGACGCGTATCTGCGGTGATAATGAACCTCCTAGAATGGGGCTTTCTCTAACATATGACGTGCATCGCAAGCATAACTTCACGATAGTTGAAGACGGCAGGCTTGTCGATGCTGATTATTTCAGTGAGGAATATGACACTTATGTCTTAAGAATCCCAAGCAAAGTAGATTACTCGATGTTCTACATTTCTCTGAATAGCTCGGAGGAAATCTTCCAGAACAATGAAATTACATTTGAAGAAGTTGAAAGACTCTTCGATTCTGATGAAGAAACATTTAATAAACTCCTAGCGAATCAGCTACAATTTGCTAAGAAACAGGCAATATCATCCATTGAACTCAATTATGACGTTTAAATCGTTGATATTATTATAAGAGGAGGTCTTCGTGATGGAGGAATAGTGTCCTTTGAGCCATAACTTATTTTCCTTTCATATGACTGCAAGCGTGGAGGCATAACTGGAGTATAACTTTCTATTGAAATGCCTGTTTTTAAAAATGTCAATGTGTTTTTCGAGAAAGAGTGTTCTTTTACAAGTGAAGAAGGTGGCGAATCAGGGTTCTTCTCAATTTTTTCATTGGCTGTATTCTTTCTTCTAATGGTAGTAGCTGTAGTGACACTGTACAATGTGTTTGCTAAAAAGTAACGAGGAATCAATGCTGTTCCTTTCGTAGCCAAAATTCTAAATGCCTTCTCAAATACACCTATTATCTAGAGCTCTTTAGCTAATCCTTCTTATGATTAGGTGATGAATCCTGTCTCAATCTAGATTTCAGAAAGCGAAACAAGCTTCTAAGAATCTGAGTTTAAAATTAAAAATATCACTGTAGAAAAAGCAGAAGAAAATGAATAAGCTGATGCACATGCTGTCGATGCTAATGAGCAACATAGTATCACGGAAGGATCGTAACAAGCATAAACTTATGGATCTATTTGAAATAATTAATAATATGTTTTTGATTTGTGTAAGTGTATGTGTGTGGGTATGTTTGATTATTGCAAGTATTTTAGTTTTTTTTTGGGCTGAAGAGAAATATTCATATTAAAATGTAAGTTTTTCTTATCAAAAACATCCCAATTAATGTAATAATTAACACGCTTTAAAAGATATGTAGTTGACTGCTATTAGATCTGAAATATTATTCTTTCCCCATTTCTGATTTTTAACCAAGATTCGTATTTATTTATGAATATGTAAAAGTATTAAGATCTTCAGTCTTGAATAATTTTCAATTTTACTTCTTATCCTTATGAAAAAGCAATCTAATTATTCCCTTTTTTGATCAAATTATCTAATAATGTTTCAAACTTCTATTTACCCAACTTGAAGCATCTTAAGCTTCCTCTTATTTTTAAAAAAATACTTTTCATCACACAAATTGTTATCTACTTATCTTTCATTCTGTTACAGCAAATGGTATTTTCAAGAATATTGAAATAGTTTAACATACAACTACACAATAAAGATGCTTGATGTAACTCAACTCTGTGGATCTTTAGCAATGAGTACAAAGAAACCCATTAAGCCAAGCACAACATATTTAACAGTTGGATAGTCATTTAAGATGATCGTAATCATACCAACATATGGCATATAGCCTTTAACTTTTCCGACTACATCCTTGCGGTTTATCCAAAGTTTCGGAGGTGAATACAGCCCTCTGTCGTCTAAAGAATTATTGTCACCCTTTGTCAGAATGTAATATTCTTCCCCCTAGACTTATTACGCTGCTATGACTCTGTGAACAATGGGGATTTCTTGTTCTCCATTTTGATACACAATAACATCTCCAGTGGTAATATGTTCTTCTCGATTGTACAAGAATAGAATGTCTCCTCGGTAGTAGAGTGGTTCCATGCTTCCACTTAATACCACGACTACAGGGGAATCACTGAAAGTTAAGACCATCAATGTTTTCCAGAACATTAGCGCTGAACCGACGATCATAGTTAAGCTGACTCCTTGAATCAGCATTTTTCTTGGCTTCAGTTTTTTAACCTCCTTGATGGAGTCCTAGATGATTGAGAAAACCATATTTATTTCTTGTGTTTTAAACTGAATTTTGTGTTTTTTTTTTAAATTAGTTTGATTTTAGTTCAGAAGTGAATATCTTAGTTGATTCATACAATACTAATGGTTCGAGAGAGAGGACTTCCTTAAGGAAACACGTATGTTTGGGGAGGAGGGAGGGAAATATTAAAAGGAAATAAATCAACACTTAGTTTTCATTTTATTGTTATACACCTAACCACTATCGATTTGATAGCAGAAAATGAAATAAATCTAAAAAAATAAGAAAAATGACATTTCTTTCTGCGAAAACACACACAAATGGCGAACATAAATCTTAAATTCAATCTCTTCATTAGCCTTGAGATTATCCAGAAGGTAGTCCTTACTTGCTGCCAATAGTAGAAGAATTACTAATTAATGCACGTTACGCCTTAAGTATTTTGGGAACTTCCTCTGCGTTTTCCTATTTCGAAAGTACAGTTATTTTAAAGTAACATTAACAAAAAGAAGAAAAAGACTAACTAAAATGACAAATAATATTACCATTTATATTTTGTTGATGTCTATCGAAGCATTGCACATCGGACATTTCCCTTCCTCTTATTCTAAATATTTAGCTAAGTAATTGTAATTCGCTGGAAACTTACACTCTGAACAGAAGCAAAGCTAATCTGCCATTATATGTCTTTTGAAGATAAAAAAGATGAAGATTATTAAGACTTTTTTACGATCATTTAATCCAAACTAATAAATCTTACGTTCCCGATGCAATGCAATAGGGAATGCTGTTAGCACATTCACAAGTGAGCTAGTACTCTCCAATGTATTCCTGTTTGGAAAGAAAAAGTTTAAGAAATAAAATCAAAGATCATTTCACTCTTAATTCTTGTTGTTCTTTCTAATTTTTACCTTGCAAAATGGACATTGTGTTTTGTTTTCTACAGGCTATTCTTTGACAGGTTTTCTTGCAATATTTTCGATCTTCGTTTTGTATTTTTCATCCATTTCTCCACGATTTTCTGGTCTCACCAACTCAACCGACCATTTGTATGCCAGAGGACGATTCTAACATTTCATAGCTGCGACAACCGCCATAGTCAGAATCCTTACAGCAAACTTAGGGAATTAACTAATGTTCTAGCAGACACGATTCAAAAGCCAAGCTAATCAAAGATTCAAGAAATATTAAACTAAATCTCAATATTTTAGTAGAAATGGTAATTTACCTGCAAGTTCAGCTGATTTATCATCTTTTTTAGAAAGGAATTTCCTTGCAAGAACGTACGAATGAATTGTCTATAATTTCTATTCGAGATCGAAGGGAATCGGAACATTATGCTATTTAACCTTTTAGTAGGTGTCAAATAGTCTATCGTGGGCTACTCCAAACTTCCCATTATCATGTTCATCGATCGCTATGGTAATAGCAATCTTGACTAAGGAAGTAATATTCCCAATGGAATCATAGTAATTGAGTAAATGAATTGGATCTTTTGGTTTATTATCGATTTCTCCAAGCAAATAGTCGAGAAGAGTTTGTTGCAGAGTTTCTTGTTGTTTATTTCTACTCACAAGCTCGATCATATCGTTTATGAACTCCTCACCAGCTTTGAAATATAATTTCAGTGATTTAGTTGGATTCTTTGCTTATTCGAAGTGCTTTGCGGCTTTCACCCAAATTCTACAATACCAAAAAAGACAATTTTCCAACTTCAAAGAAAAGCAACAAAAATTGAATATTTTCTCATTTTGTTGTTGTTTTACCCTGCATTTTCATAGAATTATGCAATTCTTAATCTTTCTTCCAACGTGAAGTCCTTCATATTGTCAGCATACGCATCCATTACATTGTATTGCATAGCCTTTTAGAAACTCTCTTCTTTCTTCCCAGCTTAGAGCAAGAACTCAACAAGTTCATCCTTAACAAAAAACACAATTATGGTAATTACTTCTTCACAAATTCAAAATAAAAAAGAATTTTACATAATTGCCCTGTTTCTCACAGACATTGGCCACCATAAGGCAGACTGTGCTTGTATCGCACTTTAGCAAAAAAATAAAAAATAAAAATAATTATCTCCGAAATGCTTCCAAATAACCATCTTTTTTGTACCTTAGTCCTTAGAACTGCTTTTGCTTTTTTGAGGTTATCTAACTTATCTAAATTCAGTCTCACAACATCTACAAAATACCAATCAATCTCAATAAGCTCACAAAAATCACAAAAAATATTTAAATCCACTCACCTTCCCATGACTCTGCTTGCTCGTATGTTTATTCTGCCTCGTTGTATGCGCCTATTTAGTTTAGTTAGTTAAATTAATTTTAATATAAAAAAGACATATTTTGTTCTTTGTTTATGAATACCTTCTGATTCCTTTGCTTTAGCATATTGTTTGAGGAGATTAGGTGATTTGATCATGCTAATTAGCGGTGCAGCAAGCTTAAATTATTTGGATTCAATATAAAGTGAAGCTGCTTTCTCAAGCATTCCTGATTTTTGATAAAGATCTGCAGCTTCTACGAATTATTTCATATTCTCACAAACCACGGCTATTTCTATGACAATCTAAAATAAAAAATGTCAGTTGAAAAATGAGAAAAGTGTGCACAAAACTACACATTAATTACGTTGTTATCCTGTAATTCTCTTGCAATAGTGACTCCTTTCTTGATTTCTCCTATTTTTATTGATGTCCTTGCAATTCCAGCGAAGCACAATTAATTATGCGCATCGATTTTAACTCTCTCTGTAGGTCGATCTTCTTTGTTGAGGACTGCACGCTCGTATAGCTTTCTTGCTTCTTGATTGTTTCCTTGATTCTAAAGCAAAATTATTTATTTTTTGTCAATGTCAGAGTGTTATTTTTTGAAATAAAAGTCAAAATATACTTCGATTTAAAATGCAAGTCTTCTGCAGATGTAAGGTTCTTCTAGCGGTGCAATGCTTTTTGCTAGATTCAGCGCAGTGAGGTAGTCTTGAATATCACATCGCATCTCAAGAGCTAGGATTGGCTGTGTTGACTTCAAGAACAGCTCTTGAGCTAACTCATATTACCCAAGAATCATTGCAATATTGCCGTAAATAATATTCTTTTCATTCATATGCTAGAAACTCTGAATTGTCATGACCTGTTTTGAATTGAAATTAAACCAAGTTTAAGTTTAAAAGGTTAGGATGGCAAGATAATTAATAGTTATGGTAAGATTAATGTACCATGGATAGTGCTCCAGCAAGTTAAAATGCTTTGAGAGCAACGTCAAGATCGACAAATTCAAGTGCTTTTCTGCCTAGTTCTTTGTAGAGTATTGCATTGTTGAGAGTCGTAGCTGCAATCAAGCAATTGCTGTATTTGTGTAGCTGTAAGTTCTAGAGGAAGTATCTGTAGTGTCCTTGCTCTGAATCACTTACTCCTTTGTAGCTAGATAAGTAGCTGTGTGATGTTAAGTTCTACCCATTGATGCTGCCATTTTAGGTGAAACATTTAAGTAACCCATTCACTAAAGCAAGGGGCTTCACACCTCTGTCCAAGATGGTCAAGACAGGTTGGCCGGGTTGCTTTAAATCTGAAAATATTAATAAACAAAAGTTATTTTTTAATGAGAGAAAGAGGGGAGAATAAGTACCTTCAATTGCGAGGAGTTCTTTAACTGGTTAAATCAGAGTCCCATTGATGTTATTCTTGTTAATAATAAATGATAGCAGCTAATCATTTGAGAGAACAGCAAAGAGATTTGGATCTTTTTAATCCCAAAGCACCTAGAAGAAGGACAAAGCAAAAAATACAATCAAAAAATTAACAAAATTTTTATGACTTTTTTAATTTCTACCTTTTCAGCTCTTTCAGGGAAATGTTCAAGTCCAAAGAACTATTCCTAAGCAGCTTCGAAGAGATACGCTAATCCTTTACTGTCGAAGCAAATAACTCTGGTCCCTGAGAAATTGGGGTAGATTTTAACAATTTAGCAATCTGCTGGTTTGTACTCAACAACAAATGTCCTGTCGTCAAGATGGAAATAGCGTATTTTTCCTGCAGCATCGAGCATAATCAGAAAATCATTCGTGAGTCCAATACTCACAATTCCCTTTTCATTATCGTTTTGAGGGAATTTTCTAAGCAAAAAAGCAGAACAAAAAGAAATGATGAATAATTGCATTAGAAATTAGTGCAAGAAAGTTGAAAAAGCCAGCTTTTTTTGAGAATGCCTTTACAAATCTTTGATTTCATTATTCGGTGCAATCGGATGTAGAAGCACAGTCTTGCCATCAGTGAGAATAGCTGCCCAGAATTCATTCAACCTGATGTCTTTAACACTACCTATGTAATCTCTCTTTTAAACAAGCTCTCCGCCTTTGATAACACCATTTCTCTTTTGATCTAACCACAAATAATACCAGACATTATTATTGATCCCCGCAGCGAGATGGTACAGCCCAAGTGCTAAAAATCCAGGTTCATTGTCTAGATTAATCGAAGAAATTGGACTTATTTGAGTAATTCTAGTTGTATCGAGAATTGAAACTTCAGTGAAAGAAGATAATACTGAAACTATCGATCCATATGTACCAGTTAAGAAAGGAATGCTCGTTAAGTATCCATATAAATGTCCATTCGATGTCGATATCACAAGTAGTTATCCATTAGTCGCCCATTGCATTTTCGTCACGTTCCCTGCTCCTCTAGGTAATTCTATCCTTTACGATTGGACTTCATCCCAAGTGCCTAAATTGTAGATATGAACTTAATTTTCACCTGCAACTGCCAGTTTGTATATCGCATCGTTTGTGCATAGAGCATCTAATGAGCTTTGAAAAATCCTGCGAGATTGAATCTCATCACCTTTGAAACAACAAAAATAACAAAATCCAAGTTAGAAAGAGTCAAATGAACTGAATAAAGATTCAATACGAAGCTCGCAAAGATGGGTAGAAATGTGTGCAACATATCCTTCTGAGAATCCAGTCACGATATATCCATCTCCAAAAAGTGAGTAGTCAATAATCTTTCCATATTTCGCCTCAAAAACAAGTTCTAGCGGTTATTTCTTGGAATCCAGTTCAAACATCAAGATGCTCTTCTAACTTAACGTTGCAACGATAGTCCTCTGAGCATTCTCTCGATCATCTGTTTTTGATCTTCCCCATTAGACATTCCTTGGTTCCATTTTTACAGTCACAGTCTCTCCTTTAGAATCACTGTTATGACTGCTTACTGTTAAAACTTTTTCCTCGCTGCCTGTGATCAACAAACCCTCGTCATTCCAGTCTCCAGTGGTGATTTTCTTGGAATGTTTTCCCATCGTTGGGATCTTTTTTTGAGTTTTCTTATTGTAAAAATTCAAGATTCCTTTTTCAGTGCCAATAGCTAAAACTGGATGCGTCTTCGACCATTTTATAAAGCTCGCCTTGGATTTTTCCTCCAGATCCAACTGCTGTATGCTATTCGCAAATACATTCCAAAGCAATACACAAGTTGAGTTTTCTTGAAGAATAGCTAATAATTCCTAGTCTTTATCCCATTCGAGAGCGATCACTCTTCCCTTTTATTGTAAGATCGTCTCCTTTTGTTTTCTTCCTCTCCTAGCCATCAGCAATTTCACAAACAACATTACAATAACTATTTATTCATCAATTTTTTGGATCAAAATCTTGAAACTAATCTCTCATTATCCATTTAGATTTTCTGTTTTATTTCAATCTTATGTGCCATTCATATGGCTATCTAATCGCCTTACTTGTCAAGAACGTAAACCACTTTGGATTCTCCACACACCGCAATATAACTGCAGTCTTAGCTCCAAGAGAAAATAACTTTTCCAGTTCCGTTGATGTCCTCTTTGAACTCGAATACCTGTTAGATGACAACATTTCAGCAACAAAAATAATAATCCTTTAATTGATAGCTGCTCAAAAGGGAGCTTCAAGCTAAAGAGTGTCTAATGATTGTGATAGTTAAACCATTAATTACCTTTTTGCTTGAGGCCATTACTTTTTGATTATTTGAAAATTGTCAGTGATGTTTGATTTGTTTTGTTTGATCTGGAAACTCTCTTCCTTCAAAAGAGTTTTGTTTATCTTAAATATTGGATAATTTTTTGAAAATAGCTGATTCAATCTTCTTTCCTTTCTATCATCGATATAATCTGATAGATATTCACCTATTTTTCTTCTGTAAAAATCTCTGGACAAAGCATCTAACTCGCACTGGAAAATGTGCAAATCTTAAATAAAATAAAGCCTTGCTTTTTATCATTCACACGAAGAATGTAAATATCAAATAATGAAGGAATTTTCAGATATTAAAAAACCCACATTATCCAATATTTTTATTTACTTTTCAATAACATGTCAAAATTAGGGTATGATGCCTATTGATAAAATATGAGAAGCGGAATTGCAAAAGGAATAAGACCTAATGATAAGACAAATATTCTGGTGATGGAAGAGTTAGAAGCGATTTAGAGTAATTTAAGCTATCTTTATGATTTATTAAACTTTTTTTTACTCAAAAACAAAAAAGCATTTTAAATATGAGAATAAGCAGGATTTTTGAAGCTAAAGGAAGGATCATAGACTTAAGACTCATCTGAATAGCTGCTGTAAATCGGACATCTTACTGTCTGCAACACAAAAAAGAAAGGAAACAAATCAAACATTTCAGTTATGTTCTTCTTTTAAGATTAGAAATAAATAATCACAAACTCTCTTTTTTAACCCTTTGCTGCAAAAAAGTGCATTAATATTCTAAGGGTTTAAGAATGTCACCAAATGTCTTAATTCTGGAGAATAATTAAAAAAAAAGAAAAAAGAAAACTAAAATCCTAACATAGAAAAATTAACCTAAAAAGCTCAACAACAAAAAATTTATGGGCAATACTAATAAAAAACATTATCTAGAGGATAAAGTTAATTGTGCGATTTGCTTGAGTGGATATTCCTCAGAGAATATACCGTATGGAATTGACTGTTGTGATCACGTTTATCATAGAGACTGCATAATATACTATTACACGAACATTAAAAATAAATGTTTTTTATGTTCATAGGGATTTGACATTCACAACTTGAAACCAAGAAACGATATCTGGGATTAGCTCCGCAGTCTTTAATGATTAGATTCCTTGAAACCCGAACTTTACTGCTGATGCTGAAGGAAGAATGGTTTCTTTTGAAATGTGTCCAGATAAAAAGCTGTCAAGATTTTAGAATTAAAGAAAATTCAAACATTATTTGTTTAATGAGATTGATTGGAATGTGAGGAAGATAGAAAGTTAGAATACCTGTTGATTTGCGTTTTTGTATCTTTCTTAACTCAAACACATTATTTCATAGCGTTTTACAGCAATTATTAATTCCAAAAATGATTAGCAGTTATTGATATTGTTTAGATCAATAGGATAAAGAATATTTTTTTAAAGTACTATTTGCTATTTTCCTTCGGATCAGGGGATCAGGAGAGAGTTAATCAACTAATTTATCCCCTTCCTTCATAAATCTCAGCTAGATAAAATTTAGTGAGCTAATTCTCTTTCTTGATTCCAAACAATAAAGTAGCAATAGAGAGAGTTTAATAACATTCTTTAATGGATTTTTTACATGTTCTTAGATAAAACATAGCTTGTGTTGCTAATATAAATCCATTTCGCAATGATATTACTTCCAATTCAACTATTTTTTGGTGTATTATTTTGTAAAGTGATGTTATTAATGAAATTTAATAACCGTTTCTTTGAAATAAGAAGTTAATTGAGAAAAATCTTCAACAAAATAAAAGAATTAGCTATTCAGGATAAAATAACTCTTTGTAATGTCGAGGTCAACAGAAATGAATGTATTGCTGTTACGAAAATTCAACACATATTCAATAATTGGATTGGCAATTCTCAACAACAGAGATTCTTTGGGGGAGGGGGGGTGGG
>Ga0302271_10002504_pt1 | contig 16452 bp, 19 predicted proteins | sample III_Bog_N1_1_FD_198767 | JGI IMG/M metagenome (GOLD analysis project Ga0302271, IMG submission 198767) | Peat permafrost microbial communities from Stordalen Mire near Abisko, Sweden - III_Bog_N1_1 | ecosystem: Environmental > Terrestrial > Soil > Wetlands > Peat | place: Sweden: Abisko...
AGAGGATCAGCGAGAGAGTTCACAGCTACTGTGTTAAGTGTGAATGGATATCCGAGAATTCTAGTTAGATTCAGGGTTTGTTTCTCCAACAATGTGCTCCCGGAATAAATATAAATTGTCATATTATAAAAATCTCCTGGCCAATAAGGAGCGCCAAACAGATTGACAGTATCAGTCAAGGAGATGATTTTCACTTTGTTATCGTAGAGAGTATCAGGGATAACAGTTATGTACGTATGCCCGTGATCTCGTAGTAGCGAGCATTACGTTACAGTCGTTGTGGTTTTACCAATCATCGTGCAGGAATCTAAGGATTTCACAGCGGGATATGTGAACTAATCTGGGATACGGAAGATGAGTTTGTCAACTTGATAGGATGATAGCAGCGTGCGTGGTTCAACTAGCAGATAGAACTCAACTTGACTACCTGGGGAGGCTTTTCTATTTTCGAAACTAGCTTTGTCAAATGTTATTTGTCTCAAATCAGGTTAGATGTATGTGGAGATCGTTATTGTCCCTTAGCTATAAGTGACACCGTAGTTACCGTTCTTAGCAGCTACCGGAAGCGCTAAGGCCATGAAGTTAAATGCTGATGTCAATCCAGTCGCACCAAACTCTAAAATATCCAATCCTAGGTAGATTGTGATGATATATGTCCCTTGAGATGCTAGGGAATAAGCTGGAAAATCAGTGGTGAGCTCAAGGAGCACAGATGTAGTTGTAACCTAGCAGTGGAACCTGTATGGGTAGGGTGTGCGCAGAGCTGCTGGAACGGTTAGAGTTGCATTGCAGAATGGATGTGTTGTATCGAATTTATAGATTTAAGATGGCTTTTCAAGCCAAAATGATTGGATGTTGTTGAACATCCAGCTACCTTCGATGGTTATTTTAGCTATGTTTTCGAAATCCCTCAGCCAATAATTGTCGATGATAGAAGTCTCTTGTGGTGTCAAGGTAGGCTTTAGTGTTACTGTAATCGGTGTTGTGTAGTAGGTGTAGTATAACCCTGTGTCGATGTATGCAGTGAGCAGCACACCCGTGGAGCTCCAGTGCTGAATGTAGAATTATCCGCCATATCTGTATAAACCGTTGTTCATGTTTCCAACCGTGAATGTCATTGATTTGGAGGTGCCTGTTGCTCCAGTTACTTTAACAATTACAAGTCCTAGCGAAGGGAAAACTTAACAGCTACTGCTCGAAGTGCAGGTCGAGCTCATTTTAGAGTTGTTACTCAGCGTATAATACACAGCAACCCAGTCGTTGTTGTTGAAATAGGAGTTCGAAACGAGATTCCAAGTGTGCGTTTTGGCTAAATCCCAAACGATTCCAGTTGCACTGAAAGATCCGCTAAGTGTCCCAGCTGGGAGATATGTCACCGAGGATGCACCGGAGTATTATGTAAAATACGATGTCGCAGTTGATGTAGTGTATTCTCCTTTACTGATCTGCGATGGATACCTATCGTTTCCACTGAAAAACGGCTAAACAATTGCTTTTCGTAAGCTAATTGTTAGCACTGCTCTTCTGACATCATACAATGGATTACGCAACCCAGCGACAAGGAATTCTACAGTTGTACCTGAAGAGATCGCTTTTGTTATCTTGACTCGCACGATTGTGGGGATATTGTATGGAGGGAGTGTTGTACTATCGCCATGCTGAATTATGTCACAGAATAGCTTAGCATTCGATATTAATGTGCTGGAACCACCTTCTACACAATCCAAGGCTGGGAAAATATACCCAGTTTTCCCTAGATCAGGTTCGAAGACAATCTACCCGTTGAGATACGTCCCAGCATCATTGTAGCCATATCCATTCGTTGGGAATTCAATCCAGATTTCATCGCCAGCTACAGCGTTCACTTAAACGATCCATTTGAATCTTATCACTGTCCAATCGCCTGATTATGTACTGATGGATTGCAATTCCAGAAGATAATCGTCGATTGCTGGATCCATTCTGAAGTAGTTATATTGGTATTCCGCAGCTGTAGCTGTTTCGTATTCAGTAAAGTAAAATGGATAATAGCCAATAGATGAGGGATATTAGAATCCATTATTGTTAGATGCAGAGAGATATGAGTAAGCGACGGCTTAGTATTCAAAACTGTTGCTCATATCGAAGATAGTTGCAGGTGGCTTTATGGAGATGGTTGAAGGAGATGTTAAGAAGGAAGATATTACTGGGTAGATCTGTTTTGGAAAAATGAATGAAAATCATTAAAAAAATGATAAAAAATGTTATATTTCTGTTTTTTTTTGCAATATTTACCCAATTAACATCGGTTGTTTTCTCATATTCTATGGCTTGCGTGCCACCCGAAGCAACTGTGAAATCAGTTGGCACGGTCAGTTCGAGATGGTTTGTGGAGACAGCATAATTGACGCTGTTAGTGAGTGTCTGGAAGTTGAATTGAAGCGGGCCCCAATTTCCTGGTTACATTAGTTAAACCCTTTTGAAGGCAGTGCTGAATGTGGAGAACTCATTATAACTGTAATAAGCGACTGAGGTACCTACTTAAAACTATTCGATTGTCTTTCCACTTGGTCCGAAAGCCTAGAATAATAAAATAAACATCAACACTCGATTATCAAAGAGCAAACATAAAACCCCTCAAAAATAATCTTATTTATGAGTGAATTTCACAGACTTTTCTAACAAAAAAGGTAGAAATGTTTTAATGCTTTTTTACTGCGTAATTAAACGGTGTAGCAGTAGCTGCAGTTTCTCTAAACCCTATGACAAGCGTCAGCTATGTGCCTGCAGCAATCTAAGCATATCCCGTGATGGATAGAGTTCTGTCGGTACTAGTGACGACAATTTGCACACCGTCGTTCGTGTTGGGGAGAAGTTCCGCTGCGTTGGCTGAGATCTTGTGGACGTAATGATTACTGAAGTAAATATTCGAGGAGGTGATCTTTATCGATGAACCAACGATGAGTTTGCGTGTCTTGAAAACAAGTGTCACGATGCTGTTGCTGTTGATGTTGTTAGATGTCGTATCTGATAAGGTTGCTGTTGCGCCTGTGTAGGCACTGGCTGAGTAGCTTGGAAAGCTTGCAATGAATGAAGTTAGCGAGCATGTCGTCGTCGATGCTATTTAATTGAATGAGGTGTACGCAAAAGCGAATTTAAATTAAATAGCTTCATCGAATGTTGTAAATCCAGATACTGTGAAGTCAATGTAAGGGGTGATTGTTGTGCTTGACCACATCACGATGATGTTCGAAGCTGAAAACTGCTCAACTAAGGAGAATCCAGTTACAGTTTTGCCATTCCAGTTATTGTAGTCATACGCTGTAGTTGCCATAGGCCTGATGACAACAATATCGCCTGGAGAGACCGTTGCAGATTGCATTTAGATTCTAATTTTTGCAGTGCCCGATAGTTGCACGTACGACGAAGGGTATAACACAGAGGAACTGTAATAACTGCATGTTCCTGCGTTGCTTACAAACAGATTGTTCCGGATGAATAATTCCTCGTTTAAGGTTATTTATGTCGTCGGTGCTGTTGCTAAGTACACTACAGTCCTGATGCGAATCATGACTTAATACTTAAGGGCGCCATTTTGTATCATTGGGATTTTTAATGTGACGGAACTGCCAGCTGCGAGATTGGAAAAGTTCACTATAGAAAATCGAAAGTTCTAAGATAATGCGGTATTTCCTAGCTAAGCAATGTTGAATGCTGTGCTAAGCGACGAAGAAGCGCTTTTGAAATCACTTATCTAGCCATTGTAAAAGGCCGTTGTATCAGTATTGTACATTGCAATTAAACCTGAATCGTATGGATACTAACTATATTGTAACTCCACATAGAGAATGCTTTCACTGGTTGTGCTGCCAGCTGGAACTACAATAGACGGGGTGACATTGATCGTAAAATAGTCATATGATGTCGCTGTGAAGGAATTCGATGTAAAAACTAATTTCTAGAATGAACTCTTCAAGCCAAGAATTTCTATGTTTGTTTCGGAGTTCATTTGAATTGTCAAATATTGTGATTGAGGACTGCTAGAGACGGCCGCAAAGTAGCCTGTTTCGGTTTTGTCTAACCTCACTAAAAAAAACAGGAAATGTTATATATTTAGGGAAAAATGAAGAAATAGGGAATCAAATAGAGAAATGATATTTTGAGACGAAGTTGTTACTATTGATGAGATAAGTGCTTCCAAACGGCAAACTAGCTTGCAAGGTGAAGGTAAATACTCCCGCTGAATAACTGCAAGTGATCCTTCTACCAATTCTGTACGTCACCGACCCGAGTTATTTCATAATCACACAGAATAACTTTTTCGTGCCTGGGTCGATTATTGTCGTTGAAAAATCTGAGAGCGTAAAGGATATTACAGCACCTACAGCCAAGGTAGCATCTGGAGTGAACTAGAAGTTAGCTTCATGGACTTATGCAAAGGAAGGTTTCAGGAATTTTATTTGCCTTTCAAAGTAGTTGTAGAAATATTTATTCACGGGGGCTATGGCACTTGCAGGCTCACTGTATGTTGAGGAATAGCCAGATACGGTAGTTGTTGTACTTGTAAACGACCAGACGACGAGAGAGCTCCAACCTGTGGCTATGGAGTAGAGGAACTACGTGAGAGCGAAATTATATGATTATGATCCATTAGCGATTTTTGCTTTGACGTAGATGTTCCAAGAAGTAGCCGTCGCTGATGCAACATTAGCAATGACGATGGTGTCGGATGATTGAACTTCGCAGCCGACTTGGTTCATGATTCCTGTGTTAGAAGCGAAGAAGCAGTCGTAGAATGCAGTGATACCATTCCCTGATGAGGATTTGAGAGTTAGTGTTGTGTAACCGGTGCCTTTTGTCCCCGAGAAAATACTTGGCTAGGCACTAAATGGAATGGAAATTTAGAACCAAAAAATGGAATTCGGAGAATAATAGAATCCAATAGCGCTTGTGGTAATTGAAAGGCTTGCAGTTTGGACTGAGAAATACGACAGCAAGGTTGGGATGACTGGAGTGTACGTAGCTGCGTTGGCATAGGAGGTGTAGAACCAGTATGTTAACGTTGGAGGGCCTGACTCAAATTCAGCTTGTGTACTGAGATTTGGATTGACAAGTCCAGTAATTGCTGGTTGTATCCAAGTAACACCCGAGTTCATTTAAGCGTAAATCGTAAAGGAATTGGGATTCTACCAAAGTAGTACATACGTGTATCCTGATCGCTCTAGGAATTGTGAAGGAGTCATTGTATTTGATGTCATAGCAAAATATCCACCGATTGCACGAATCTTGACTTTAGAAGGGTACCAAGTTCCTGAATTATACGACAATGGGTTTGTGTATGTGCTTGTGAATTACATTGTGACACTGGAAGAGCCAAGATTGGAATCTGTTAGCGTAATTGCTGGGGAAGCAAGGGTAATAGCTACTGGATTAGTTAGCTAGAAAATATATGAAATCTCTTGATTAGCAAGGATATAAGGTCGCTTGAATGCAGTAGCGTCGATACCAATCGCATAGATTTTCATAGAAAAGTAGGTGATAACTGATGCACTAGTTGGAAGACGGATATCATCGATGGCGATTTTGAGCAATCCCGAGAAAGCATTTGTCGAGAGGACTTTGATAACTAGATCGTTGTTTCTGATGTTGACAACGCAAAAGGGAGAGAGCACGAAAGAAGCAGGGGCTGTCACACCGTTAACCCAACAAGGAATCGATGAACCTGTTCGAGAAGAAGAAAATAAAAATATTAGAATTTAAACATTGAATTGTTTGTGAAAATGAAAGACTTACCAGTTGCTGTGAGTGAAGTGAAGGCAACCGTACCGAGATCAACTAGTACGATTTCAAGATATTGCGATGGGTATGCTGCTACGGATGGTGCAGTGATTTCAAAGTATATTGATGTGTCTGTGTTTTTCGTGGAAGTTGTGTACAAAAACTTAGATAGAGAAAATGAAGTTGGGTTGGGCATAAAACTGAATAGAGTCTCACTGTAGAAGAGACTTGATGCTGAAATGAGCAGCTTAGCTGAGATAACTTCATTTGCGCTCATCATCACACCAGGTGTGGTGGTAAATGTATTGGATGTTATGAGTAATTCGTATTTTGTGCCGATGATAAACTTATCAGACGATAAATCACCTTTTACAGGGAGACCAGCTGTGATTATGTTGTAGCTGTTGACTGAGTCATACAGCAATGTGCAGGTGTCTGCTGGGATGATTCTAAACGATCCATACGTGTCGAGTTCTTTGTAGTAGCAATCGATTGTTTTGGAAGTTGAACTTGCAGCGCTGGTGGAATCAGATAGAAGATTCGTCGATTGCAGATACAATTTTAGTGAGGAAAAAGAAGTCGATATATCAGCTGTGTGCGAGAGTCTTAAGCGGATTGGAGCGTAGGAAGTTAATGCAGCGATTTAGATGACTGGATGGAATTAATTGAGTCGAAATGGTACGATAGTATTCGCGTTGTTTAGCGCTGCTGCTGAGGAGAAGGTTATGCTAAATGGCATTGCACCTGATCGGGAATAATCTGTGGAAGATGTGTAGGCAGCATAGTAATATGATGTGAAGGAAGTAGATGTAGATTACGCCATTGTTCCAGTGAATGCAATCGATATTGCTGTAGAAGCTGGGAGGGCTACATTGATTAAGATTGTTGCTATGTTCGATGTAACAGAGCATGTGAATTGATATGTTGCAGTGTACGCTTAGCAGGTGTACAGTTAATATGTATTCGGTGTGATTCTAATCGCTGATTTCGCTGTGAATGCAAATGCTGCTGGAGGTGTGTAGGTGAAGATAAATGGCGAGAATAACGAATTCAATAACGGATACAGACTAGTTGTTGTAACTGTTGGAGTCAGCGCTGTTGAAGGGTCACTCACGGAGGTGAAAGAATAACTAGACGGATTCAAGCTTTGTTGCGATTGGATGTAGATGAACTTATGCGGGAGTTTGTTGATTATCGACGAATACGTTAACGATGTGAGTGTTGATTGTGAGAGTGTTATGCTGATTGAAGTGCCGGAGGTCTTCTTGATGACGAGGAGATTCACTAGTGTCTTGTAGACTCTGCAGATGCTGAGATCCCCTGCGCAAGCTGTGGCAGAGTTTAGAATGTATGAAGTTGTCGATTGCATGTCGAAGAGAACGTAGAAACATGAATTGGCATCAAAGGCAAGACTTGATGTCAACGTGAGCGTCGTTGGGGAGGAGGAATAAGTCAATGCAGTTGACGCAGATGACACTGTGATCATCGGAGAAGAGCTGGTGAGAATGCCAAAGGTATATCCTGATGATGTAGACTCCGCGGAAGATCCAATAGAAGAAGCCTAGTTTGGTTTGAACATAGGTCCATTGTATAATGTCAGGTAGGCATTTCCAGAGTCATCGGTGACTGAGGAAGGTGTGAGAATCTGAGGGATAAAGCAATTCACTGAGGCACTAGCTGCGAGTGCAAGTCCGTGGATGGATAGGATGGACTAACCTGATTAAGATTGCGCGTAATGTCTGTAGCAGAGAATGTTAGATAATTGAGTAGCAGTGGATTAGTAGCATAGGCAGTCGATTTAGGCTTTCAACGTTGTAGAGGAGACGCCAGAGATGATATCCACTGGGAATGCTGTAGGGGCTGTGAATTCGATTGTTAGGAAATCACCATTGGTGGCAGAAATTGCTAGATTCGTTGTGAAACTAAATTGAATTTCTGTGAGTGAAGAACCTGAATTTGTTAAGGAAGTCGCTGTAAAGGCACTGCAGAGCTATCCACTAAGTGGGTTAAGGTAGATTTATTGCAATGACTGATTGGTAGTTGCGCCATCGGAATAGGCATTCACTTGAACGTAATAAAATTATGATCTATAATAATATGGAGAAGTTACTTGCAAGTCATTCACAGTATCTAACGTTAAAGTGAATACTAACGGATCAGAGGCAGTCCAGTATGCAGTGTCATCCCCTGCATCGAATGTCAAGGTAACAACACCACTAGCGCTAGAAAGACATAGCGGATTGGAGAATACCCTACCTGTAGCGGAGGTAATTAATACTGGGGAAGCATTGCAGACGGCATTTTGAAACACAGATGAAGCTTGGAATTCATCGGAGAATGTGAGGATGACTGTGAGTGTTATTGTGGGGACTGCTGAATCGATGGTTATGGTGTTAATTGGATCGATTGAGATTGTTATGGAGTATGTTGTTGTTGTGCCTGATTGCTGCAAAGCGTAGGAACTAGTAGATAGCAATGAAGTTGTAGAGACTATTCCATAACCTAGTGTTAGGGTCTAGGTTATCAGAGCCATCGAAGGGTCTGCTTCGAGAAGTAAGGTGATATTTGGATCAGATGAAACAGAACTATCAGTGTCGTAGACTAATTAGATTTCGAGATTGACAGTGGAATCGAGTTTATTGAAATTACTTAGAACAAATGATGTAGTTGAAGACACAACGCATGTCACAAGGGATAGCGAGATATCCACGGATGCAGCTGAAAAGAACCCTGATCGTGCAGCACAATCGGTTATGGAGATACCACTGGAGATAGTCACAGTGAGGGATAATGTCTATGTCATAAGGATAGTGGATGCACTAGAGAAGGTTATGACACCTTAGGCGGCAGTGAACGAACTAACAGAGTAGAAGCTTGTCCGAGAGGAGACAATAGCAAACCCTGTGGTAGCAGTGGAACTTGATATTGTGGAGGATGTGATTGATCCAAGATTGTTGAATAGGGAGGTTGAAGTGTCCGTTTCGAAGTATTAAATACTTGTTGGTGAGGTGCAGAATGCTGTTGAAAGTGGTATTGATGTTGCTGTTCCTGTGGTGTCTAGAATTACTTTGTAGAGATTGTTAGTCACTGGTTCCTGATAGATGAGCATGCCTAGTTGTGTTGTAGTTACGCCTGTAAACGAGCAGGACGCTAGTGGAAGTAGAATCAACAGATTGGAGGTTCCTTATCTCGAGAGAGTGTACGTTGTTGATCCGGCGCTTTGTGGAGTGCTTTGAGTGATAGATTGAGCAGTTGCACTGGGAAGGGATACACTTCTAAGAACCTTATTGAATCTAATATATCCACTCATGGTTTGTTGAGTTTCAGCAGTTCCATCGAGTGCTTGTATGTTTAGTATCATATCAGCATCTACAATTGGATTCGTCACCATTAAGTAGATCGGGAATGATGATCCTGATGTATATGAAAATTTAGCCATAAAGATTCGTATTGGCTAGCTGAGTTTACTGGAAGAATCGACTGCACCTGGCTATATCCAGCATCGAGGTGGCGCTGTTGTAGATGTTCCTCCAGTGCATGGGAATCTAGACGTATACCCCATTGTAGTGGAAGAATACAATGCTGTTCCAGCGGAGGAAGCATATTAAAACTCAATGATCAGTAAAGTAACAGAGGATGTGTTGATAGTTAGATTAATAGTCAGTAGATTAGGTGAATCTGCACCAGGATGTAGCGATGCAACTGATGAACTTGATGCTGTGATGGAATTACCATACATCGCTTGGTTTGTGCTGAAATAGATCTAATCAGTTTAGAATTTCTTCGAAGTTGTTTGAATAGTCACGAAACCTACAGTAGACGAGCTAGCTGTGTTCGAATAGTAGAAGCCTTGAGGTTTAATAATATATCAAAAACAACAAATTCAAGATATTATCCCTTAAATTTAGGTATTTTTGGTATGATTGTTTTTGAATGAGTTTACCTTGCAGTGATGGATATGACGATTGATCTACAACATCGAAATAGAATGTGTAGAGTGTGTTCAGTGAAATAACCGATGGGAGGGTGATTGTGAACAATCCACTGGCAAACGAGCATCCGGTGAATATCACGCCATTCATTTTGCAGATCAATACGTATTTGCTGAATTCAACGGTGGAAGAATAGATTGCCGATACAGCATTGTTCACAGCTTTTACGGACGAAGGAAACAAGAAGGTTAAAGTACTTCCAGAAGCTTGTGCTTGCTAGCAGGCATACTAAAATGAAATTGGTCCAGTTTGCGTTCCTGCATTGGAAACGAAGAAAGGTATGAAATCGAAGTAGCGAGATTGCGAGAAGGAGACTTCATCGGCGTTAAAAGGTGTGATTGTAGACGCTGTGATGGATGTATCTGGATCAGCGAATAAGGCAATCGTGCTGGGTGTGATTGCGGCGGTTAAAAGTAAAACAGATTTAGAATCATATAATTTGATGATTGGTGAGAAAGCTGCTGCCGCTGAAGACGACGGCATAGCTAATGGCATGTTTTTTGTGACAAATTTGATAGTCTTGGAAGTTGCAGCTGTAGCTGGCGAAATTGTCAAGAAATATGTACTTCCATCGTGATAGCAATTGGATATTTCAATATCCGATCCACTAGCCATTTGGCATTCTATTTTGGACGTATCTAAGGTTACTCCAGTCATTCCATGCGTGATTCGTAGGTATGTCACTTGATCTAAGCTCGTAGAAGTGATGGAGAAGATAAAATCGGTGAATTGATTGATCACATTTGTCTGCACAAAGACAGGGTTTGCAACAGTAATGAACGGCGGTGTGACAGCTGGTGTGGTCAATTAATTCATAGGGTTGCAAGGAATGATGTAGTCTTGCTTTGTCAGATCAGATTAGTATGATAGCACACCGGATAATTGAAGTTCCGCAGCTGTGAGAATTGTAAACGGATTGTAGAATTAATCACTTCCAGATGTTGTAAAATCGATATTTGTCGAAGCTGCTACTGCTGATGTAAATATGCAGAGTAGTTTCTTATTCTACCCAAGTAAATAGAATGTCCCTGAAGTGCAAGTGACCGAGGTTGTAGTTGAAACAGCTGGGACACCTGTGAAATTAGCATTTACGATGAGATAATCACCGATATCGGCATTTACAGGCAATGGAAATGTAAAGATAATGCCACTGCTGATAGCTAAATTATCGTCTGATCGCGTTGGAGTCACAGTAGATGTTGACTACACAGCTGCTGCGAAGACGAGATAATCTTAGTCGACGATTTACCAATTTTTCTTGGCATATTCTCCTGAAGTAGATGTTTCAAGTGTGTACATGAATATAGGAACATACATGTCATCTGAAACAGAAACTGGGTTTTTAACCGTGATAAACATCTCCACTGTTGTAGCTGTTGATACTGCGAATCCTGTGCAGATAACTCTAGCAGCGACGGAGTTTGTTGTGAAACCACTGTAGAGATAGCATTATCCAGAGGTTACGCCGGAGATAAAATCCACTGGAATTTATTGATGTGTTTTCAGAGTGTATCCAAGCTTCTAGTCGAAAAGGGTTAGGCTGTCTAAGAGCATAGTGTTGAACTCCAAGACAAGGAGAGTGGAAGTAGAGATTGCATAGGATGGTTGGAAGGTTAAGAATAATAGATTGTTTTCACCTTTTTGATTGTTCGTGCTGGTGAATGTGAGTGCTGTAAAGGGAGCACCATAGACTTCGACGTATTCTGTGTGCAGGAACTAATGAAAGAATAAGAAGGGTGTTAGAAAAAAGGAAGGAGTCAGGGAATAGTAATAAGAAATTCACCATTAAAAATTAAGAAGAAAATGGTAAAATATTTGATTTAATTTTTGTTTACAGTTCCAGATCCTACTGTCCATATCGTAACGGTGTAGACTCCTTCAGTTGTAGGGAAGACGATCCCATCTGGAATGGAGCTATCTAGGGATTGAGTTGTCACAACCATAATATAATCAGTGCCAGCTGCTAACGGAATTGCTAAGGTAAACGAATAGTTGATATAACTTGGCTGGGTATCTATTCCAATGTATGATAACGGTGATATCGATTAGTCAGATACTTTAATCATATACGCTATGACTCTAGCTCCAGCAGCGAGGGGTTAAAATCCATCAGCGGAGGTAGTTGACCCTGAAATATGTTTGTATCTACTGAACATCACATCGATTGTATCTGTAAACACGCTAGCATAATTGAACATCATTCTAAACTCCCCGACATGTCCAGCCCTTAGCGGTTCAGATTGTTAGTAGAACATTTGTTTGTTGAATGCGAAAGTGCTGTCTGCGGTGATGGCAGTGCAAGAAACACCTGTTAGATATTCAATGGTCAGTCCGTTTGTGTTTATTGAAGTAGTGTCCCTTGTGCCGTAGGTGTAGATGTCGAATGTTAAGGGTGTTGCTGGGAGATCTACTGCTCCCATAATCATCACAAGGGAATTCTTCGCGAGAAGCTAAAACCCAGTGATGTACCAGGAATTGCTTTGAACTTAGCATCCGATTTCTCCTATGTTGTTTCCAGCTACGCTGAAGAGTTAGCTGCCGGAAGGCACAGCAGATCGACAGTGGTTGTATGGGACATATCCTGTTTTGAAGACGATTTCAATGGATCCACTGGCATATAAATCACGAGATGTTGTGAAGGAAATCATGATTTCCGCTTTCTTACGGTTTTTCTAATAGTACGAAGCTGGGTGGATTAGCGACATACTTGCAGCTGTGGGTGCTGATCTCAAGGAACTCCACGCCGTTATTGCGATGTTCTCAGTTATATAACCGACATACTTCCCAGAGATAATCACGTGGGAGTGGAATTAAGTTGCAGCCCTCTGGATCATCAACGGCAAGGTATACACAGGAATCGGTGCAGATGCAGTAGATCCAGCTGGAAGCGTAGCTACAAGTTTCCAGATAATCCATTTGATTTCTTCCATGAGAATGCATGACGTGAAAACTGTTAGATCACAAGAATCCATGTTGCCAACGTTGAACCCAACTGAGTTTCTGACTGGACCTATGAGCTATGTTGGACTGATTGTCCAATCAGTGATGTAATAATCTGTTGGAGTGATAGCTGCAGATGTATATTTAATCGAATGTGTGATGTCTTTCGTTGTATCTTGCACGTAATTCGCGAATGTAACTTGATTTGTTTGAGTATTCGTGACATACGCAGTTTAGATCAGCATAACGAAGATGATTTGGGAGTTCAAATATGTCACTGCGTTCGTTGCAGGTGTGATTTACTTTGTCATAAGCATCAACCTGAATTAGGTGACTGCCACAGGAGGATTGACAACTCCTCCAATCATGAATTTGTATGTAGTCCCAGCGATAAAAGAATTGAAATTTATTATGTCAATTATCGCGTAATGCTAGTCTAAATACCCAGTAATTCCATCACCACCTGGTGTTAACAGACACTGTAATCTCGTCGCAGTTGCTTCGAGTGTGATTGCAGGGTAAAACCAGCATCCAGGATCGTTTGTGCCTAGTCCAAGATATTAATCGAAGACTACTCTGGCATCTTAGTAAACTGGGAAGGATAATTAGATTCTTCCGCCTGTGCTGTAACTGCTGACTGTCTTGCTTGGTGTGAACTCTAATTCTAAGATATTCGGTTATGCAGCTGTGGAATGCGCGAATGTTAGAGTCACACCGGAGAAGTCCATTGGGCGAATGAAGATGTATGTCGTGTAGCTCGCGGGGTAGCTGGATATTAACCGGAATTAGTAGTAATTGCTGACGGCTGGGAATATAAGTCCATCGTAGTTTTTGGCTGTATCCGTGGTGATTGTTATGGAATATTATGTGCCACTTGCGATGGCGATATTCGGGGAGAGAATCACGATCAAGAATGTTGCATCTGCGTTGGAAGATGTGCATGGATGCACGAATTTATTGATTGTGCAGACGATGGTCACGATCTATGTAGGATACTGCGAATTCATGAGAAAATCAAATCCAGGAACGGAGGCAGTCTTCTTCTTCCAGTACATGGTTAGTGTCCCACCGATAGGGATAGTGTAACTTGGAGTGAACACGAAATCAAATGGTCCAGTGTACCCCTCAGATGGGTCCATAGTTTGGATAATCGGATTCATAATTTTGAATTTTGTCATGGATTTTGGTGTCAGTGTAAAAGGGGAATCAGCGTGGGTTTGGATTGCTTTGTTCACACGATAATTACTCGAACCGAGAACATATTCAGTACTGATGGTGACTGAAGCGACGCAGGAAGCGCTTGTAGGCAGGGTTAAGGATAAAGTAATTGTGATACTTGTCCCTGCAGGAAGAGCTTGTATGTTGTAGATAATAAATGTAGATCCACCGAAGGTATATAAGATCCCTCGATTGTCTAAGCCAACCATGCCAGTTTAGACGAGCATGAATTGATCATTGTTTATGACTGTAATCGACCCTGTGAAGTCAAACTAGAGGTACCAATTATCAGGTACAGGTTAGATTAAAGTGAATGTCATTGTATGCGATGATACATATCCCTGGTATTGATAACTCGCAGGAGCTAAAAGTGCTGAAAACGTCGATGTCATGGTCATTGGCAGATATGAATAGGTCACTGAGTTCTTACTCGCAATCAGATAAGTACCAGAATTCCAGGATTGCTGTGTCATGGTGAAAGTTAACTAATGCGCTGGGTTCACGGATGTACTCGTAGGAAGGATTATGTTAACAGTGGTAGCTTGAACGCCAACGCCTGTGATGTAGATCCAATAGACAGGGTAGCCGAATTTCACGCATTTAGAAGTTCCTGAGGAACCAGTGCAAGTGACTTCCGCGAAGGATATTGGGAGACTCACATCCCATTGAATTGCTGCTGCGCTGATCGCAGTGGTGGATTAAGGGAATTAAATTGTGAATGTAGGATTTGCGTTCAAGACTGTTGTGCTGGGAGTGAAGGTCATTGTGCCTGTACTAACACTACCTAACAAAAAGAGGAACAGAGAATAAAGTTAGAAAAAGATTATTGAGAGGATTTGGTAGGTTTTTACTTGCTGCAACAGTCGTGAAGAGCGTCATGTTTGCTGTCCTGTAGATTGGCACAGTTGGATCCCAAAACCCTGGTGTTTCCTCTAGAACATCGATCCAGACTATCGCATTGACACCGACAGTTGAAGATATCTTGATTCTAGGTATTCCAATGTAAATGAAGTTTCCAACATCAAAGAGCAACGTTGGAATGTTATTCACTTGCAGATACGGAGGATAGTCTATCGATCCAATGTACAAATCACACGAAGAATGCGCTGCAGTTGAATCGAGAGGATCTATCAGTGACCCCTTCAACAAGCAAGGATAGTTTTTGATGATTTTATCCGTTGTTGTTGTCGAATATCCAAGGGTTGTATCCCATCCTTATTTGAAAAAAACTTTAATAATATAATTCCTGGTATTCGCGGGTCGAAGGATGTAGTCCTTCACACAAGTGTCTTGATGTGTGTAAGTGATTTCTAAGAACGTTAACGAACTAGCTTCTTTTCCTAAAGAACTCGCAGTAAGTGTCGGAACAGTTGGATAAGTTGGTTTATTCGGTAATACAGAACTGACGATATCAGGGTCATTTGGTCCGTTAATGATTCGTGGGCTTGGGATGTATTCTGTGAAATAGACTTCATCGGGAATTGTAGTTAGTATATCTGGATTGGCATCTGCATCGGGAAGATTGATTCCTGTGTTTTACCTTGACCAGATGTGCACGTGGAAGAGGTATCTTTAGACTAAAGGGTCGAGAACAAATCCGGAACAATATTGCTGATTCTTTCCTGTGGTGGTGACTGTGATAGGTACTTCACTTTTTTGGTACGAATATGCTTAAGGAGTGTAGATGTAGACTTTTAGCCTTGTTGAATCAGTATCGAAGATTGAATGAGCAGTGTCATCACATGAGTTAGCGGAGATCTTATCGCCGTAGAAAGTGCACTAAACTGGGCCATAAGTGCCTGGAATTGGAATCGGAACTTAAGGGAAGATGTCTACACGAAATTTACCAAAGGAGTCAATGTCAGATTTAGGTAAGAAGGTCTTCAAGAAAAATGACATCTCCAGCGATCCACATTTTCCTGCAGCTGCTAGAGTAGGCTAGAGCAGTGCATGTGCTACAAATCTGCTTGTTTAACCATAGGTAGCGTTCACAGTAGCCATGACAGTGTTCGTATCTACAACTGCACCACGTTGAGAGTTGTAAGAGGCAACTGTGATCTTTCAGACAAAAATAGAATTTAAAAAAGAATGAAAAGATAAGAAAACTACAAAAGTTTTTTGACTTACAGGGTATTCATTAGCCAAGGTAGGTGTCTAAATATTAACTGACAGCACAATGCGCTTGGAGTTATCGATTTGTTCGAAATTCTCGATGACATAAGCTTAGACATTATGGATTTTTTTGCAGGTGATAACTTCATTATTATGCGCTACGAATCTAATCCAAATAATAGAAAGATAGTTAAATATATGGATTCATCTAGAACCAAGTAGTTTTTCATTTCCATGTTAGAAAAATCAAAAAGTTTGTTAAAAATTTCAAAGCAATCTTTCTACCCATCGACGATCGTGCAGTTCGGGTTGTATATCGTCCATTCGTTAGTGAAATTTAAGAAGAGCTTGCCTCCATAAGGCACAGGATTGACTAAGTTGATGAAGAACGAATATGTCGAATTTGATAGACGAAATTAATCAGAGGAAATAT
>Ga0302271_10002505_pt1 | contig 16451 bp, 12 predicted proteins | sample III_Bog_N1_1_FD_198767 | JGI IMG/M metagenome (GOLD analysis project Ga0302271, IMG submission 198767) | Peat permafrost microbial communities from Stordalen Mire near Abisko, Sweden - III_Bog_N1_1 | ecosystem: Environmental > Terrestrial > Soil > Wetlands > Peat | place: Sweden: Abisko...
GGGAGAGATGATAATAAACTAACTTATCTCTGCATCACTGCAGCCCTTACCCAAAGTAAAACTACTTTATTTATCAGACAGAGTTTATGTGAGAGTAGAAAGACTTAAATTTGATTTATCCTATTTTTTTGAGTTCAATTCTTAATTCCACAGAACTTTCTAATCTTTGCCTTTTCTGATCCTTTAGGAGTAAAACAAATTCTGCAATATATGCATTGAAACTAAAAAAGACAAAAATAAATATTTGGGTGTGTGTCCTAAGTATTACAAAGTTGAAAAGATTCAATAGATGAAAAATGATAGTTTTTAGTTTAATTGGAAAGAATAATTATAATTATAATAAAAGTTCATTAAAAAAGGGGAGTTCTTTTATTGTTTTGTTAGTAAAATTAAGTTACTAAAACTTGATGTACATCAAGCTTATTCCTTCTAACAAGGCAAGAACTTCAGTTTTTTGTAATAATGTGTGGAGAAAATATTAATTTCTAGCTGAAAAAGACAACTATTATTCTCAAAAGGTAAGATTAATAACTTTTTTGATATTGAATTAATTCGGAGACAGCTGATATCAAGAAATCATAACCAAAATGAGAACCAATATGAAAACTTAAGAGAAAAGATGCGAGAACTGCAACAAAACTGACGAACAGGCTGTGCTAGCGTAGACTTTATTTTTTTGGGAAATATAGAAAACTTAAGTAAAATTATTGTTGGAATTCTTGTAGAGCGAAGCAATTTAGCAGACAGAAAGCTGATAATGATGTATTAGTGATCTAATTGAAGCAATTAGGAGATGAATCTAAAAGAGTTATTGAGAATCTAGTTGTCCCAAGGCTCTAGCCGACTTAAATGAAAGCCGAATAGCAAGAAGGTAAAAATGATTTAGAGATGATAAAAGTTAAAAAAGTAGACATGGAATTGATTATTTGGAAATAGATATCTGCAAGAAGCAAGTAGAGTCAGTGAAGAAATAGCTTGATCAAAGAGACAAAAGAATCAAACATCTCAAGAAAAAAGAAGAAACACCAACTAATTAACAAGCGTAATTCATTTTAACTTGATAATATTGAATATGCGTGTTCATAAATAAACTTTGCTTTGCTTTTCGATTTAGTTAAGAAGAAGAAATAAGCAAACTTTCAGAGGAATTAGAGAAAGCCATAGCTAAGAACAATGAACTAAAGAAAGATCAAAGAGAATCAGAAAAACTAATGAAATCAGTCAAAGTTACGGCTTAAGTCAATTCAACAAAGACAGATATAAAATCACTTTTGAAAAAGTTGAGACTTGAACAAATCAGTCTCTAAAAGAAATAGGAAAATAGAGATAAAATCTAGACAAAAATGGACGAAATTGAAGCTAGACACAAAGATGTATGCACTAAAGCTGGAGTTACTCCAATGACAAGGCCTAGTTTCAAAGAAGAAGGAGATTAAACTCCTTAGATTCCTTCAAAGAAAGATATGAACCGGTCTGTATCTGATGCAAGTATCCTAAAAAAAGAGCAAAATAATGTAATAAAAAATATCTTTTTTTTCATTTTGCGTTCTTAAACGAAGAAAATTATGATTTGATTAGACTACTAAACCTGAAAGAATAACTATGGAGACGATTCTTTCAGCTAAAGATAATCTTGAGCTAGCTAAGAAGAATATTATCTCATATAAAAAGAGTCACGAACTAAGAATGACTAACCTTGTTCAGAAAGAAGATAACGACAACACAAAGAACCAAGAATTATTATCTGAACTTGACATGCTCACGCAAGTAATGAGTTTAACTTACAATTATTTCTAATAAAAATTATTAAACATATTTTATAAATTTAGGAATGCCTTAAAGCTCAGCAAGTAATCAAGGAACTGCAGAATATCCCTAGGGATTCCATTCTAGAAGGATCAGCAGCTAAGTTTCTTACCGAATTGCCTTCGAAGCATCTCCAAACTGATGTACAACTAGTTTGCTTTATGTAACCAAAATCATATTCATGTTTGAATTATTTCAGCCTTCGACGCCAGTATCTCCTCCAGTCGACAGCAAGACACTGATGTTCAATAAAAACAAATTCAAGAGAGAATTGAATGGATCGAAATTGATTACTGATCACTCTGTGTTATGGGCTGACTACAATACTCTTCCTGGAGAACGGTGCTATAAGATACTCGGCTTGAAGCTGTATCACAACAAAGAAAATGAAGTTCTTCGGATTGAGATTGAGTATCTACTGTCTACTGGTGAAACTGAAATAACAGCATAGCCACCTAATTCTTCAGAAGTCCTAAATGACAAAGATATCAAATGTATTGATATTAAATTAGCTCGTAATGAATATCTGCAAGAAATCAGTGGAACCAACGATGCTACAAGGATAACTTCACTTAAAATACGTACTTCCATGTACAAAGAATATTCCTTTGGATAGCTCAGATTTGGACTAAAAAACAAAGAATTTAAATTCAGTATCCTCCCTAAAGAAAAACCAGTCAGTCTCTTCGGGTGCTTTGATGTCACTAAATGTAAATCATCTCTATCTTTTCCCAGCTACTCAAATTATTTATTTTTTATTTAATTTTCTTTTGAACAGCTGGTAAACTAGCCTTAGCACAGCTTGGAGTTGAAATCTCCAAAAAAGATCTTGTCTTTAGTGATTATTAACGTAAAGATCCATGGGGTTCTAAATCAGTTCTTATGAAGTCAATGGAAATGAAAACACCTTCAAAAGAATCAGATCTAATAGGAGTTTGAAAAAACCTCAATTATTGTTTATTTTGATACAAATCTTATGAGTTTTATTTATCTGTCCTTTTCGTTTTAGGAATACATACAAAAACAATTAATAAACTATTTCTCTATGATTTTTACTTAAACTCAAATGCTATTATAAAATTTTAGCAATGCTTTTTAACTTTAAGGAGAATTTACTTTGAATATTAATCAATCTACAGTATTTTTCCATTTTTGTTTTATTAGATAATTAGTTTATTTGAAGAAAAGAATCTTGAAATATTATTCTGATATGCAAATATTGTCTTTCATTCATTTATCAGCACAAAAACGATATGACTAAACAACATGATTCTTGAATTCTGAAAAGAAATGAAGAATATTTTAAAATGTTTCACTTATTTTTCAGTTTATTCTGATCTGTTTATCTTTCGGAAATATCAACTGAAATAACTACAAATATGGAACAAATACATAGCATTTGAGTGTTACTTTCCAAAACTGAAAAGATACCTTATTTCTCTAATACATTATTTTCAACTATTAAGTACTGTTTTATAAAATAACCGTCATAAAAGTAGAGGAAACAAGTAGTTATCTTAAGAAGAACAGATTCAACAACAGAGACCTTAAAACATGAGGGTTTTAATAAAAGAATTTCGATTCTAAATATTAAAATTAGCCTTGATAAAAATGATCTTTCTCAAGCAACCTCTTCAGCAAAGCCAAGAATATCTGTCTATCTTTCACATTATTATAGACGATATGATTTAAGGTATGTTTAAGAAATTAGATAGCATTGTTGAATTTGTAGAAACTATTTCTATCCATTCCAAAACAAACCAAGAAGTTGAACACTGAGATTTTGGCAGTATTGTCAATTCCGATAAGTCAGAGCCAGCTCCTTAAACGTATCTTTGACTAAGAGCTCAAAACAAAACTGCCATGCCTATGAAATTTCTTTAAAAGGTTTGCTGTAAAATGAGCTAGCTCTTTTTGCTCTCTTTGTCTCTCTTCTGCTACCATACTATCGCAGTTATTTTAACAAAATCTCTTCCTAAATTACTTATGGTTTATAAAATGTATCTGTCTTAGATTTATTGTAAAGTCGTATCTTTTTCTAAAAGCTAAAAATAAAAATAGTTCCATTCAAACTAATTTTTCTCAAGATCATTCAAGATGCTGCTCAATCTAGCTAGCATCTGACATTATGAAATAAAGCTTATTTTTAGATTAGGCATTTATGAAAAATATGAGAATTAAGCACACCTCATCAGCATTCAAAAGTAGACAAGGAACATTAATTAATAAGGGAATCAACTTTATCAGGGATACATTAAACTAGATTCATATCTCACAGTTCCCAGTTGCTTTTTTAGATAAGGCAAACCTTCCCACTTGATAGAACCTGAGGCAATTATTAATAAAAGAACTTTCTCTGATCAGGTACTCTTGAAATCTTGAAGGGGAGAGCGATGAATCTAAAATATTAATTAATTTATCAAAACAATCTCAAAAAAGGATTTAATTAAAGTATCCCTAAACAGAAGGATTGCGATAGAAGCACAAACATAACAAATTTAACCCAGCTACTTTCAAATCGATGTAACCACAATTTAACAATAACAAAGAAGCTATCAACGCCAAATACAAAGAGCAGACTAAGGCCATAAGACCTTGGAACATCATAGCTTCTCTATGCTTTATCGCTGCATGCGGCATAGGAATCTACTCCTCAGCTTTACAGATCAATGATTACTCTTATATGACCGGAGTTCAATACACTGTGATAGTATTAGGTTCATTATCTATTTTGTTTATCTTCTTAAGCACTTTGGTTATCTCTAACGCGTAAAGCTCTTAGACAAAGATCGTGTTGAGTCTTGTTGGTACTTACTTGGCATACTGCGGAATGCTTGCTCTAATGTTTGTGTCGATAATCAGCACAGTGCTTGCCATTTAATGCGGTAAGTACTTTTCTTATTTTATTATTCAATTCAAATCTTATTATTTCTTCTCAAACTAGGATATTTTATTTATCACGATGGAGATGCAGACGGTGGATTCATTTAGATTTCCTTATAGACTGACAACGATTACCCAAGCTGCTCGACCATGGAAAACAATGGACTTGACATGAGAAACCAGATAATATTCTACAGCTCAGAGGTGATTGTGAATTATTGTACTCTTATGGCTAAAGGTGATGAGTTTTAAAGTTGTCTTAGTCCAGATTCCTTATTAGTTGAAGATTGGTCATCGATGTTCTTGTTTCAATTAATAGGATTAATTGTAGGAGCAGTCATATATATATTCGTAGTTGTCACAAATATCTTAATGCTAACAAAACTTAAGAAGATAAACGAAGAAGAAAAGAAAGCCTATGCTCTCGTTAGCTCTTAGTAACAATGGAATAACATGTAATAGTAAGCGAATGGATACATAGCGAACCAACAGCAGAATTATCTTTAACCAAATAATTATTACAATGCTGCAAATCAAGGGTAATTACAGTAAGGATATTCAGGTGGATAGTATATTCCACCAAATGTTAATAACACAGGAGTTCCTGTTGGACAAAGATTATGAAATAATACTTTGTCAAAAGATTGATGAAATATATTTATTTATTATTTTTATAAGAATTTTGAATGAACGAGTTATCTTAGTATTTTCATATTATTTGTTGTGAATAAGAATAATATTTGAGATAAAGAGATGTTCAAAATGTCTTTTACTTTTGATTCTTTCGAAATGTAACACACAGAAGATTATAAAGATTGTTATTTAAGAAAATTTTTTAAGGAATATTCATTAATTAATGGATAATTATTTTTAATATTATATTTCGCTGAAAATTATGCTGCCTTAAAATTGCACAGAACGGATAAGATAATAATGGTCACTCTAAACAATTTGAAAAAAAAATGATTTTTGTCTTGGATTCTGCTAAACTATGTACTCAATTTAAGACGAATATGTCATAGAAAATATAAAAATTCATGAAGCTAATTTTATGTTAAATTAATTTTTTACAGCAAGCGTCTTTTGGTTTTGTGGATAGAACTGAAAGATGTATTGAACAAAGATTAAAAGAACATATTTACGATAGAGCTTAATTATTAGATCCTTTTCATGTTTATCTTAGACAAAAAAGTAATGTCTCTAGTTGGTTTGTAAAACATTTATTATTTGATATTGATTAATTTATTGTGATTTTTGAAAATCTTTTTGTTTATTTTTCCATTTTATTTTTTAATAAAATAATCCTTATGAATCCAAAGGTGGGCAATTTGAGTTTTCCTGAATTCTCTCTCATTTCTATTTTGAACTGAAATTTTCTTTACTATGAATAACAAATATTTAGACAAACTAATAATATCTGAAATTCTCTAATAAGCTCATATTAGTTTTATTTGAGATTTGGATTCTCAATATCTTTTACAACTCTGTGTAATATTTTAATATGCTAGGATTTCAGTAATAATGCTAAGGATTTTCTTTAGGAGGATAAATAGGACTTCAATAATCTCCCTCCTCCTCATCTTTCTTTTCTTCCTCTTTTGCTATTTCTTTGTTTCTTTCCTTTTCTTCCTCTCTCTACAATGCAGTTAGGCATTTTGAAAATAGTTATTTATATTTATCTGTTTCCCGAGGATTATTTAAAATTAAATCTTTATTTTCTATGATGTATTGTATTGTTTTGTGGAATCCAGAATTTCTTTGGTCCTTTTATATTTTAATGAATTCTAATTCATTCTAACTGTGTTCTTTGCAGATTGCATCATAAGGATCAATATCAAGAACCTAATATAAGGAAGCTACTCTATGTTTTAGGCTGGATACTTTTTCTTCTAATTGCTTAATTGCAGTTTTGAATGTTGTTTCTGATTTTTGTTATGCTTCTTCAATACTTTTTTTAATTTCAGTTTTCAATGTTGCTTCTGATTTTTGTTATGCTTCTTAAATTTCTTAAAGACTTTTACTTTATTAGTTTTCAATGCTTTTTCTGATTTTTGTTATGCTTCACAAAGATTTTTCAATGCTTTATCTTATTTTTGTTATGCTTCTTAAATTTCATCAATACTTTTAATATTATCTTTCAATTATTTATCTTATTTTTGATATTATTCATAAAGAATTTTAATTTTCTCTTAGATTTTGATAAATGAAGGAATCTCCTCTTCATTTGGAAGTTTACTTGAGAGGGTGGTATTATATTCTGTAATAGTTTTTACCTGCTCATTCTCAGATATATTTTCTATTACAAGACTTTGAATTTCTGGATTGGATAATTTATTATCCTCCTTCTATTATTCTTTCTTTTTTTCCTTGGGATTTTCGTCACTCTCCCTCTATTCATTTCTCTACTCTTTTTCCTTCATCTCAACCATTTGATCATTATTGACCTTTATGTCCTCCTAAACCTCCAATTTTCCTAGGCTTTACTCCTTAAGGAAATTTTTCCATTCTTCCTTAATTTACTATCTTTGACACACTTACTTCTCCAAGGATAAACGAACCTCTTATCTTTTCATTTTTGTTTTTGCATCCATTTATCTATTTTTTTTATTTCCGAGAAAGGATCTTCTGGTTTTCATGAATGCTTTTATTAAGAATTTCTAGTTTCTCAATAACAGCCATGGTGTTTATTGAGCTTATTGAGTTTCCTTGGGTTGCTTGTAGACCTTTTTCCTTCATTTTAGTTGATTGATTGTCCATAAAAGATTCTATTTCTTTTTTTTCTTCTCACTTTCTAATTATTATTTATTATTGTCTTGGTTTTAAAGTAAAAATGAAATAAGACACTTCTAGAGTTCTATTTTCTTTATTTTTATTTTTTGTGGCTGAACTCTGCTTAATTATTCATGAATGTGGCGCAATTTGTAAAAACGAAAGAGTTGATTTGAAAATAGACCAAAGTTGTCTGGGACATACCTGATCAAACAAGAATTTGAATCCACTTTCTAACTGATAGATTAAGGCAAAGAGAAGTAAATATGAGTAAGAAATATTCAATTGAAATTCACTTCAAAAGCATAGTATTATGGTATTATTTTTTATTTTTACTATTTAGGAAAGATTGTTCAGAGTATTCCAAAGTAAATGTTTACTTTCGTTATCACTGCAAAAATAATCTTGATTTGAAATAGTATTTTGGGTGCATTAAGTGAATATTAAGATTTTTATGCAAAAAATAAATTTAAGAGCAAAAGGCATGTTATTCTTGTAATGAATGATAAAACAAGATACTCAGATAATAAAGTATATTAACTAGATGAACATCCTTTATTCCTTTTCTGAAATTATTTGATAATTTTCATTGCTAGTTTCTGAATTTCTCTTGATGCAAATGAAAATATTATTCATTAATGAAATGTACAATAATTCATATTTTTGCTTAAAAAAGAATGAGATTATAAAAGAATTGTTTTTAATTTCATAAAATGAATACATTATTTGCAGATATCTCTCTATCATATCCAAGCTAAAGTAGTTAATATTCTTCGTTTCATTTCTTATTAAATCTTCTTTCAAACACCTATTTTAAAACTTTCAACTATCTAGCTAATCTATTTATCTTTCTCGATCCTGAAAATGATTTGTTGTGTATTCGGTTAAGATTGTAGATTTTAATTATTTTCTAAATATGAAGACCAATTTAGTCTAAAATATCATTAAAAATCTTGCATGAAAAGACTAATCATTTAATTTCTCAGATTAAGGAAATCATAATAGCTTCTCTGGTCAGGGAATATCGACTTTGTTTTTGGATTCATTGTAATTTTTTTCTGAAATTAGCCTAAATAGACAAATAAAAAATAAAGAAAAACCTAAGCTTAAAAGTAAAAGGAAATAAACAACATGCAACCTTCTAATAGTCCTGATTACATTCAAAAGGAGTATCTCCGCACAAGCAAGGTACTTCTAGCTCTATTTACTCTCAATTCATTAGCTCTATTAGCAGCTTGCATTGTATCCGCTGCTGCTTCTTCTAATCTATCAAATGACTCCTTTCTTGGAGGACTACAAGAGACAACATTAGTCATGTCGATCATCACTGCTATCTTAGTATTCCTCTCAATAGTAGCAGGACTTAATTCTAGAGTCAGTCCGTGTTTAAGGATAACTGGGATTTTATTGACTTTAGTATTTCTTTCCATAATGATTGGTCTTCTAATGGGGAGTCTTTTCTCGTCACTTTTCGATGAGTACTGCGGTACATAAGCATTTTTCACATAATTTTATCTTTATTAATAATAAATCAAATCTAATGGACTAATATTGTTATGTTTTAAAACTAGGATATTTCATATCTCACAGTGGGATGTGTGATGGATCATACATTGCAAATGCTTTACAGTCCAACTATTAATATCCCTCATGCTATTCATTACAAAATGACTATCCGTCAGTTGAGAATGAAATTAATGTGCTGAGTGTTGCTGTGATAACTAGTTACTGCTCGATATACACAGGCTAAACAAGAGCTACTTGCATGGACTTGAGCTCATTGAGTGTAAGTGATTGGTCAAGTGTGTTCTCAAATATAATCGTTGCTTTAATCATGGCTTCAGTGGGATTCTTTCTCTTTATTGTGTTTGCTATTATGGTATCTATCAGAATTAGAAATGTTAAGAACAATGTGCAGAGTTAAACTGCAGCTCTTTTATAAAATCAAATTGCTTCATCGCAATAATATTTGATTGTTTAGCCTGTAGTAACAGTTCCGTAGCCTTAGCAATAATAGCAATATATTCCTTAAGGAGTTTATTAACCACCACAAGGAGCAATCGATAATAGAAATTAATATAATCCTAACTATTAATATAATCAGTAGTAGTAATAGTAGTAGTAATATCAACATGGAAATCAGCAGCAATATGGGGCTTAATATCCGCAATAACCATACAACCCATATGGTTAACCAATAAATCAATAGTGAAGATAATAATCTATCTGAAGATTCGGCTAATATTTCTATGTTTACAGAGTTTGTTCATGCCAAATCTTGGTAACTAAGGTGCTTGTTGACACTGTACACTAATTCATATTTTTGCTTAAAAAAAGAATAACTTAGTTGTTGATTGATTGATAACTTTAACCTATTGAAGAAACTCATTGAAGTTGTGTGATATGAATAGAATGTGCAGCTTTGAAATGTTAATTTCCTGAATTAAAGGAATTGAGAAGGGACAAAAGTAATTTTATAATGCCGACAAAATCAATTATTAATTTTCATAAGAGTATCTTCTTTCTCATAAGAAAAAAAAATAAAAAGGTTAATTAATCTGACACAATCTAATAAGTAGAGAAGTAACAAATACAAATGGTCATTAAATCAAAAGGCAGAAGGATCTTTTGATCATAAACATTTACATAATTATTATGCATAAATGAGAATATATCAACATCCAAAAAAATAATAAAATATTTACAAATGAGAATTTAAAAGAATTACTTTTGATCCCATAAAATTAATACAAAATTGTATGAATAATCTCTATGGTTGCCTAACCTCTTTTGAATAAAAAAAGAAAAATATTTTACATTCTTTCACTCTTCCAAACTAATTTTGAATTATGTATTATCTCCTATTATTTTTCATAAATCCTCTTCTCAGTTCTTTTTTGTAGCCATTAATAATATCCTTTGTAATGAAAGCAACTTCTAACCACCTTGCATTTTTTCATAACAATCGTCATAAAAACCATCCCATTTCTTGAAAGATTATTATTTTCTATTATCGTTTTTCAAAATTGTTAGTAAAATACAAAGAAATGGATTAAAATTGGATAAAAAGTTTCTGACTTTCTATTTTCTACTTCTAATTAGTAGTATTATCAAGATTCCTTTTGCAGTTTGAGAGTTTTTTTAAGAGCGTCAGTAATTTTAATAACACTTGAAAGCCTTTGCAACGATCCAACTCCAAAGATAGTGCTTCTCTAACTAGCTTTTGTTCTCATTGGGGCAACCATGGCTTCATTCATTTCCTTTTCTTCGAAAATTGATTTTTCATAGAGTTCAAACTTTTCACTTTACTCAGGGGAAAGTGCCTTGTAGAATATAATCTTAATCAGATTTTCGATCTTTTTATGAAGAGGCTAATTGACTCTATCTTCCCAAGTCATAGTAGGTTCATTTATTGCAAAGTCAATGCTCACAGTTGTAACAGGAATCTAACAACAAAGTAAATTAAAAAGAAATTACAATAATAATAATAATAATAATAACTTTACTTTCAATTCAGTCCCCTTGATTCTTCTGTATGGGCCAGGAGAAAATTTCTCAGCAACTCTAGCGATTGCTTCAAGAAACTCAATGAAATGAAGTTATAAGATTCTCTCATCGTAGACCTCATCGGCTTATGTTTGAACTGAGAAATTGAAAGCTAAATTAATGCTCCGTTCATTTGCCCGTTCATCTGAAAGAAGATCAGCATCTGTAAAGATATTCTTGAATTCATAGAGATTAAGATATTTTGACTTCGGAAGTGTATCTCTAATTGTGTTTTCATACTGCTCAAATATCGCCATAAGTATTTACATGTAGTATTTATAGCAGAAATCACATTCTTAATTCCAGTATCGTTCATCTCTCCATTGAGCAGGACTCTCATTTTCAGCAATTACTTTGAGAAATCCATCATTGAGAAGATGCTAAACTGCCTCAGAATATGCAGTGCAATCTCCATTTATCATATATTTCTCTTCAGCAATTCTTATGATTGCTTCTAAAAATTCATGTCTAACCATACCTCTCTCAGGGATCAAGCCCATTCCCTTGACTCTTAGTGTTTTACTTGCTAAGAACTTAATCTCTAGATCAGCTAGTTTCAAGGTTTTATTGTCTACAAGCCCAGATTTAGTGAAAATCTCGATGAATAATAACTTTGAGATTGCCCAAATATCTCCAATAGGGCTGAATGAAGAATAGTATTTATACAAGGCTTTAATCCCTTCGTAGTGTGGTTTTATTAGATCCTAAAAAAGAAAAAAAGTTAGACAAAAAGATTAGAAAAAAATAGTTAAAAAATGATTAAAATCAGTGATAATTTGAGAAAAATTTGCAATTGATATTTTACAAATAGTTTCTTTCTATCGACTGTATCTTTAACAAACCTAGGAATCTTGGAATTGTTCCAGTCTGAATCCATAGCCTTTTCAAGAATAATCGCAGTATCCTGCTAATATTTAGCAAAGACAGCCGTTTCTTTAATCCATTATTATTTTGGTTTCACGTTTTTAAGTTCTGGATACACTAATTCTTCACGAGGGAGGACAGTGATTTGAATAGGCTCAAAATATTAAGAGAATAATGATTTCTCTTATCTCTTCACAGAACGATAGTTCAAATATTTAATGTTGATATCTCTCTTGATTAAACCAAATGAAATATCCTTCAGATTAGGCGTTTTATTCTTTATTGAAAGTTAATCCTTCGCATGAGAATCACCATCAGGAGTACTAAAAAAATATAAAAGTTTAGAGCTTGGTGGGCACATTCTGCGAAGGACAAACAGTCCAGGAAGTTCAGCTGTCATAGGAATAGAATGATAGCCATCGAAATTCATGTGAACATATATCGGACCTTAATATGACATCCCTGATTCACCGGATTTCCACTAAACATATCAAAATAATAAAAATAACTCGAAAGTCCAAATAATTTAAAAGAAATCTTTTACCACAAACTACTATTCAGACCATCCTTGGCAAATCCAGCAGTTATTTTATTTTGAAGAGATATTAAGGTATGAGAACAAAGACAACCCAGTCTTTACTGTCTGTGGGACTAATCCATTGATTCTCGTGAAAGGAGCAGTAACACCATTATTGAGAACATTCGATTTGTTATTCTTTGCTTCTATTGAAGAATTCTCTAAGATTTAACTTCCATTAAGATTTTCAGAATGCAATTCCTTTTAGTCTGATTCACTATCAGCCATATTCAAAAAGCCTAATTCATCGATTGCTGAGTATTTGTTGTCTAAATGAAACCCATAAATTGTTTGATTTGCATTTATCCCAATTGCAATATCCTCTATTTATTTTCTTGTCCATCGATTGTTACCTAAATCTACATGCAGCAGTTCACTCTCTTCATTTCCAAATAACCCTGAGAAAGCAGAGGCGCATGCATCTCCGTTTAATAACCCCAAGGAATTGTTACTTAAATCTAAAACTCTTAAATTGGAGTTATCATGAAGAGCTTTAGCGATTTTCTCACCTGTTTCTCCAGTGAATCGGTTCCAGTGGAGATACAACTCAGTCAATGTACATCTAATCATCAACAAAAATTAATAAGAAAACAATCTGTCTTAATATCTAAAACCAACCTTGTCGATAGTGCTGTTGCAAGAGATTATCCGCATTCATCTGTCAACTTATTATTCGAAAGATCTAAGATTTTTAATTTCTTAAGTGCCTCAATTAAACGAATCGCTCCCTTAACGCCTATTTTTGTGTTATCAAGATTAAGCTTAGAGAGCTAAAACTCATAATTGCGAAGAATCATAACTAGTCTACTAATAGATTAATGACCTATTGTATTCTACGAAAAATTAATTTCCTCAGTAACAGGACTGAGTGCATCTAAAATCAATGCTATTCCTTTGTCAGTCAATCCATTGTTCATTAGTTCTATTTTTTTAATCTTAGAACTAATATCTTAGCTTTTGATTGCTTATGAAAAGGATTCTGCATATCTATCACCAAGAGTGTAGTAGCTGTTTTAAATAACATTATTAATATTTTAGAAAAAGAGAAAGAGCAAGAATTCATTCAGATAAAGTATTTTTATGTTTTGATCCCAAAACGAATAATTTTTTACTTAAGTTCAATAGCAGAATCTGATCCTTATTCTTTAATTATTCCTAGCCTTTTTGGGAGAAGATGATTTGATTATTATGACTTTATTAGCTTCGTAAACAGTGAATCTTGAATATTTAGCAAATCGTTTTCTTATGTGACTTTATCAATTTATTTAAAATGTTTAAAAAAATCCATCGATGACGACCTACCAACTGGAGGCATATGCACAGAATCCCTTCCTCTAAAATGTTCAGTTTTAAGTGTTTTTATATCAAGTAACTCTTCACCATCAAGGATTGTTTTTTCTATGGCTTCTTAGATTAATAATTCTGATTCTCCCGAGCAATCCAGATCTTATTGAAAATTAGGAGATTTACGAAATCTTTGCTTGAAAAATTCCATAAGATTCTTTTCTTGAGAGCTAATTTTTTTGAGTAATATTTTTTAATCCAAAGACTTATTTATGATTGAAGAATGACGATGGCCTTGCAAAGTAGATTGTATGGGAAATAATTTAGATTCGCAAAATGATAAGAATTGTTTGCTTCCTCGCTGCGTAGTAAAGAATGTCTTCAAATCACTTGTAGAAGTTGATATCCTTTAATGGCTAGAATTCTTCAGAGAAACAAATTTTTCAGAGGATTGAGTATTTTGCGTGGATTTTAAAATAGGAAGGAACTTATTCTCATGGGGTATAATTTCATGCGATTTGAGAGAATTGGGGAACCTCTTGACTTCAGTTATATCAAAGCTGTTTAATTAAAAAATACAATTAATTAGATTGAAATTATAGATTTAGGCAATATTTGATGATGATAGCATGCAGTTTTAGAGGATTCATAAGGTTAGGCTTCATATTTTCCTAAAATTACTACTACCTCTGGATTTTTACTACAACATTTTGGATTACAATCAAGAAACTAAACATTCCTATCTCTTAGAAAATTGAAACCCTTTTATTCCACATAAAGATCAATTGATGTAACTAGTTTTCCACAGACAAATCCCAAAATAGAGATAGCCCTTCACAACCTCTATCAAGAAATTGCTTCTCCAATAATTATAGAATTATTAACTGCCTTGGATATTCACCAATCAATTAGATTTTTCAAGAGATAAACATCTCTTCCTTAGGTTTATTTCTTTCCAAAACAATGATTCTTTACATGTTTGAACTCCTTGGGGAGAATTCGCTTGTGTTGCTGGTATGATCCGATCTAAAGTTGGGAATTTGTTCAGGCAATTTGATTCTAAAATCCTTGTTTCGACTGCTTTGCTGGGTGAGCATCTTGAATGTGAGTATCTCTTTGTGATGTATTCTCTGATTATTTCCTAGATATTAATTGCGAGAATATTAATTAATTAGCTAAATTGCGATCTGAAAGTGATTAAAGGTGATAGATAAATCCTTATTAGAGTGGATGAAGAAAATAATAGATTTTTATATTTTATGTATTTCTTCTCCATATCATAATTTCAGTAAAATTACATATTTTTCTCTAATACGCAATTCATACACAACGCACATACAAATAGTTTTAAAATCTAACTTTTATTATTCTTTTTGAATACTTCAATTTAATTCACTTGTTTGTTGTCAAATAACTAATATTCTAGATTAAAACTAATGGTTGTCTTTTTTAGTTAATAAAATTTCCAAAAATGCCAGTTGCTAAAACATAAAATAGTCAGTGAGTACCATAATACTTAAATTTGTTTAACATAATTGAATGAGCCTTAAGAATCAATAGTAAATTTGTTTAACTTCTCGAATTAAATCAAAAAGTGCTTTTTAAGTAGCTTTATTTCTTGTTTGATGAATTCAGTGCGCACACTGGGTACAAATATTGATTATTCACTTTATTATTAATTCTTTGATTATCTCAAGAAATAAAGCTCTGTGAAGAAATCATTCAATTCACTCTTAATAATAAACTCTCAAATTAATTTTTTTCTTTTCTTAGTTGCTACTTACATTTTCAGAAATGCAGCTGTTTTGTGTTAATCTTAATTATCTGCAAAATTAGCAAATAATACTGATATCATTTATCTTAATTGTCTGCAAAATTAGCAAATATTACTGATAAAATTTATCATTATTAATTCCTCAATGCACTAGCTAAAATATTTTTTGCATCAATAACAACAACATGAACATAAAGTAAGATATGTTCTGTCTTCATCCCATCCCTAGGAGTAATATGTATTGATAAATGGTTCATGTTTTGGGAATTTTGAATTTGAAACTATTCGTTATTATTTGGAAATTGTTTTATTATTGTTTAATGTAAGCCTTCTTTTTTTGCCTTTTTTGATTGGTATTCATTGGTTAAGATGATTTTTTTAAATCTAATTTTATTTCAATGAATTTTATTCATTAATTTTCTTTAAGTTTTGTTTAAAATACATTCAAAAAAGCAAGAATTAATTATTTAAAATCATAAGACAAAAAACAAATGAATTCTCCCAAGCATCAACTCAAGCAGAAGAACTAATAAGCATCAATATATTCTCACATTTCTTGATAACAAACTGGAAATACAAATTTAATTAGCTCTATCTAAGAATCAATTTTATTTAAGCAATTACAACTTCGAGCATTAATTAATTAGTTTTAGCTGCTTGATAATCAAAGTGCGTAGTTTTAATCTTCGGAAGCAAGAATTATTTGTAAATAATCTGGCTTAAGTTTCTATTGCGAAAGAGATAAAATATCCCATCAGCTTTTCTCTAAAAATGACATAATTGATACACTATTACGGATCATTTCAGGATTACTTTCTTAAAACAGCTCCTCCTCCCAATCGTCTATTCATTAATTTCATCGAAACAGTACAAAAATTATTATTTGCAAAACAAGAAAAATAAAGAAAAATCATGATAAAGGCCTCGTAGTTTTCACTTTAAGCCAAT
>Ga0302271_10002506_pt1 | contig 16440 bp, 15 predicted proteins | sample III_Bog_N1_1_FD_198767 | JGI IMG/M metagenome (GOLD analysis project Ga0302271, IMG submission 198767) | Peat permafrost microbial communities from Stordalen Mire near Abisko, Sweden - III_Bog_N1_1 | ecosystem: Environmental > Terrestrial > Soil > Wetlands > Peat | place: Sweden: Abisko...
CAATATGGTAATTATCCTTTTCCTGCTTTGTTTTAGTTTTTTCCAGATTGATATCACTATCAATAAGTCTTTTCTTTATTCTAAGAATCCTTCAGGTTGTCTTCTTCTTGATTAGGTGCTTTCAAAATATTGTCCTTAACTTTCTGGTTTGTTTCTGGCAATCGGGTTTTAAAGTAGATTTTGTTTGTGCTGGAAGAGAAATATCCTTTCCGGAACTAGGAATCTGTTTTTTGATTTTCTGATTGAAATTATTTCTCAAAATATCATTAATCAATTCACTCATTTTAAATAAATAAGCTGATAAATCCCAAAAAAAATAATAAAATGAGCTCCAAAAAATAAAGTTACTGAGCATTCATTCACAAAAATATGACTGCTAGTACAAAAAAACTAACATTATGTTGCAATCATAACTGAAGCATCAGATAAATGAACTATCCTCTTGGAAAACAACGAAAAAAAGAGTTGAAACTAAGCTTGTCCAGAAATATTAGCTGATAAACCAACTGGGAGGGAAGGGAATAAATTTTTTTTGAAAAAAAGGATTAAATAATGAGAGGGGAAAAAAATGTAACTATGGAAGCTTATGTGTAAAAATGGCAACAAAAATACTAATTTGTAGATAATATTTCATGAGATTTTGTTTGCAATGTTGGCTGCTAAAGAGATAAATATCAAATCATATATCGTCGATATTGAGATCTCCGTCTTTTTTATTGTGCTTCTTATCTTCGTATTTTCCGAGCTGAGCTTGCTCAGTGATTTCATGGTCTTCATTAGCTTTTTCTTCCTCGTCTTCTTCTTCGGAGCTAGAGTCAACCATTTATTGTTGTCTTCCTTTAGGTCTCTAGAGCTAAACGGGTCCATCTTCATCGTCATCATCATTTTCCTCATCGTTGTCAGAGTCTTCGAAGACGACATCAGCAGTTTAGGATTCACCAGCTTTCTCATTAACCTTAATGTTTTCAGGGATTTCTCCGTATTACTTTAAGTTTCTGACTTCTTCGGGCAAATATTTCAAGAGAATATCGCACTTTTCATCTTGGAAATCACGTAATCCTACTAATACTATGTCATCCATTCCGATCCAGACTTTCTTTTTTAGACGGCCGCAAATATGACCAATACGGCGCTTTCCGTCGAAACAGTGGATTTCGAGTCTACCATTACCCAACATCTTAATGACTTAGGCATACTCGAGACCTTCTTCTTTGAAGACGAGTTCTCTCTTAGTTTCATTTTCGTTCTTACCTCTTCTGTAGTTCTTACCACCTCTTCCTTTGTTCTTCGGCATTTTTCGCTAAGCTTTCTCTTCTAATTATCTATCTTTTTTTTTCTTTTCTGAAATTAATTTATTTCTTATTTTCCTGCCTAAATCAAGAATCTCTCCCTTTTAGTTCATCCCAAGGGAGCTTCATTTAAAATATTGCAAAATTCCATTATGACTAGTTTATTTTTTTCTCTCTCATAACTACCTAAAAACTCTATTCTTCGATATGACTTTTACTCTTATTATTTTTTTTTAAAATAATCTATTCATTTCAAGACTTTACTTAGAACATATTCTTCTGATTGAAATAGAAAATTCGGAAGAAAATCTTCTTTTAATTAGAGACTCTTTCGCAAATTACATAAAATTAGCATTGGAATATGATAAAAAATATGTTTTTTTTTCATTTGCCAAGTTTAGCATTCTTAGCTAATCCACCCATTCCCTAAGGGCCACCTCTTCTAAGACCACCAGGAGGAGCCTTGGGTTGCTCACTCTTAGGATTTCTGACAGTTTCATCAATACTGAGGATAGTATAAGCAGCCTAGTAAAAAATAAAAAACAAATTGTGAGAATCAATGAATTTTCAGTTTGAAATAGAAAAATTAAGATATTTTTTAGGATTATTTTGACATAAAATTGATAAAAAAAGTTCTACCTCTGTTGCAGATGAAAGTGCATTCTTGCGGACGATGATGGGTTCCCATACGAAGTTCTCATAGTTGTTGCCAATTCCATCTACGGAATTGATATCAACTCCGAAGTCCTTGGAAGTTTCATTAACTTAAGCGTGCTTCTATCTGAGCTTATTCATAACTTGAATGGAGTCTAATCCAGCGTTATCGGCGATGGTTCTTGGAATAACTTCAAGAGCCTTAGCGAAGGCGTTAATGATAAGTTGTAACTTGCCTTCAGTCTATCTAGCTTGAATTCTCAATTATCTTGAAATTTCAAGTTCAATAGCTCCACCACCTGGAACGATCTTGCTTGCTTTCATGCATCTTCTGACGATCATAATAGCATCATTCAGAGATCTTTCAGCTTCAGCGATGAATTGTTCAGCGCCTCCTCTGAGAATAATGGTAGCACTCTTGGATTGTGGGCAGTTCTTGAAGAGGTTGTATCTCTCAGCACCAATTTAAACTTCCTCGAAATCTCCGCAAGTACCAAGTACATCAGCAGTGAGACCATTGACAGTTGTTTAGACAATAGCTCCAGTTGATTTTTGGACTCTTTTGATATCTTCAGCTTCGACTCTTCCAGCGCAGAAAACATTTCTGTCAGCGAAATATTGAGTTGCCAGGTCTCCAATTGGTAACTTAGAAAGCACGATTTGAGCTCCTGAATCGACAATTTTCTGTAGCTTTTCGTAAATCAGCTCCCATTCAGCATCGACAATCGATTTGTAATCTTCTGGATTCTCAATTCGGATTTCAGCGTTTTCCTTTTCAGCCTTGAGTTCCAATTCAATGTTCAGGAGACAGATCTTAGGGTCTTTAAATTTTTTAGGTTGCTACTCAAATCCGGCATAAGAGAAAGTTTTCTTGAAACCAACTCCCTTGACTAATTGAGATTCCTTTTGTTCGAAAAAATTCATTTTATTTCAAATAATTAATCTAATTTATTTAAATTTTTGTTTTACAGTGATCGATCCACCAGTGACAAGCTTGATGCCAATAAGATCTTTGTCAAGAAGGTTTGTGTCGAGAGTTTCGACAGCTTCCACGACCAACTCGGAGAAGAAATCCTTGTAATGGGAAAGCAACTTTGAGTTGAGTGAAGTCTGTGCGCATCTAAGCAACATTTGTCTTTTCTCTCTATTTATTTTAAAACAAATTTTTTTAAAACTATTTAACTCAAAATATTAATAAAAATATCTTTTACTGCTCTGAATTTTAAGTGACTGAGTAGGCATTCTCTTCAAGGTATCCTAAGGCCATTTTGAGTGCAGTCTTATATCCTTTAGCGATAACTTAAGGGTGCATGCCCTCCTCGATGAAGTACTTCGATTCCTTCAACATCTCTCCAGCCAAAAGACACACAGAAGTAGTGCCATCACCAACTTCATCATCTTGAGCTTTTGCAATATCCACGAGGGTCTTTGCTGCAGGATGTACGATATCCAACAAACTAAGGATAGTAGCACCATCATTGGAAATGGTAGCACCTCTATTACCTTCAATCAATTTATCCATTCCTCTAGGGCCTGTTATTTTAAGAAATTCAAAGAATAAGACCATTTCAAATGAAAATATCTTCAAAGCTGTTAAGATTACCTAGCGTACTTTTGACAATCTCCACGATTGCGCAAACTGCATTGATGTTAGAAATGATTTGAGCTTTTCCTTAAGAAGTATCGGTACCTTCTCTAAGCAGAAGAATAGTGGGTTGCTAAGAAAATGAAAGTTAAATAATGTGAGTCAAAATTCCATAACTTCAAAATAAGAAGAGTTAATCGTGTGTGTGTAGTTACAAGTAAATGACTCATTTTATTGAGATGGCTGTCCTTTATAACAAAGAGTTTTGTCTTTAATCTGTATTTGTTTTTTTATTAAATTAAATATATTTTGGGGGGATCTTTTGAAAAAGCCATTCAAAACGAAAAAAAAGAGATATGCAGCAAAACAAAAAGGTTTAGATTTAAAAAAACCAAATAAACCAAATATTAGACAAAAATATCTATTTAATTAAAAATTTTACTTATGTCTTTTCTGGTTCATTTCAAAAATAAATATACTACCCTGGGGAGGCAATTTTACTAAATGGGGATGAATAAATTAATTTCAAATCTTCTTTTTGTTTTTTTGTTTTGTTTTGTTGTAAAAATGATGCATATGATCTCAGGAAAAGGAGATAATAAGTATCAAATATATTGATTAATTAAATTATTTGTTAAAATCAAAGAAGAAAGCAAAATTGCCTTAAAAAAACCTTTTAAAAAATATTTATTGTTGCATTATTTGTTCATTCTATGGATATATATATGAATCGAGAATAATAGATAAGGAATAGTTACATTTTTGGAAGAGGGAAAAAATCCAAATTTATAATAGCAAGCCTTGTCAAGCAGCTTTCATCACTGTTTTGAGTGACTTGAGATGCTGTCTGGATTCGTATGAATAATCGGGAATATTGAGCTCAGTTGGTTTCTTCGTTAGGGTTTAGAATGAGTGCAATAGCTTCGTCGACTCTTTCTTTGAATTCGTTTGCGTCATAGAGTAATTTAACAATTTCTTCAGTTTAAAAGACTTCAGGATCAGTCAGCATTTGAACTACTTGATCTTGTTGGGAGATTTGTTCAGGATATTTAACCTTGAGTTCTTTTTCGACAAGATCTTTCAAGCTTGGAAGGACGATTTCCTTGAATTTTTCAGGATTTTTAGCTTATTCTTACATTTATTAGAGATTCATTTATTGATAAGCCAGCTAATGTTGATGTTTGGGTTGTTTCTAATAGACAACTTGTTGATTCTATGCCTGAGTTTGAGCTCTTGGATTGAATCCTTAGCCACCTTATTAAGGATTATATGGCTAATACTACTGTTATTGTTAGTGTCTATTGTAGTTATTGTTGGGATATTTATTTTTTCTTAAGTTGTTGTTTCCTGTTTCAGATGGGTTCTTGTTGTCCTCACTCTTTTGTGCCAGATTATTGGTATTTCTGTCATGTTGTCTGTAATTGGAGTTTTAGTTATTTTGATAATAATTGTTATTGTACTGTTTTCTTTGGTTAAATCCGTTATTTGCGTAAATTGCAGCCTGCTGCATTTGCAACATCTGGTAGTATGCTTGTTAGTCAAGCTAAGGAGGCACCATCTGGTTGACCATCATCTAAGGAGGCATTTGCATCATTTGGAGTTAACCGGCTGTTGGTGGCACTTGCTATTACTGGAGTTAATAGTTGATTTGGTATAAATTAGGTTAGGCTAATTGGGGTTAGGGCATTCCGTAGGGTTTCACTTTCTAAAAAAATAATAAATTTATTTTAAAATGTTGTTTTGGCCTTGCATAATGAATTTCGTTTTTACAGGGTTTGAAGTTGCCTTGGACAGTGCATCCTATTCGCTTTTGGAGAAATACGGGGATACTTAGACTCTTTAGTTGAAAAAGAGTTTCTTAATGTCTTTGTTCTAGCAAGCATTTGCCATGGCTTCAGTGCAAGCGTCAGGAGAGTTCATTTGGAGAATTGCAAATTTTTTGGTGAATGCAGAAGTCACTACTGTTTGCATCTCAATGGATAGGACTTCACCGTAAGCTGAAAAGGCTTTCTTGAGTTCTTGTTCGGTGGCTTCTTAGGCTAACCATTTCACAAAGATGAACTTTTCCTCTGATTCAACGTCTTCTTGTTTTTTCCATGAGACATTCACAGTCTCTTTTTTGGGTGAAAATGCAGAAAATATTAAGATTAAAGGAGTAATAAAAAACAATTTTTCAAAAGTACATCCAAAGAGGATATGTTTTTCGTCCTCAATATGTTAGAACAATTGCTCAGCATCCTTTGATTCTTGGAAGATGATGCTGATAGTGAAAGTGTCATTCTTGGGCTCTTTCGCTGAGAATAACACAATAGGTCCGAATTTTTTAGTCAATTATTCCTGCAACATTTACAAAAATAAATTACTTTCTTTGAATAAAAAATCAAATCACATTCGAAATTTTGTATTGCCATTAAGAGCAATATACAGCCCTATTTATATTTGGTTTGATGTCTTACTAACAGTTTAGAGCTGATTTCTTCTTTGTGTGCAGCAGAAAAACGTAAGAACAAATGAGTTTTTTCTTTTTTAGCAGAATTTGCAACGTATTTCTTGAACGTGCATGGTTTTCCCTTGATTTCAACTGTTTCATTGACAAGTTTAGCGAGTTCTGCTTCGTCTTGTATGAAAAAGGACACATAACCACTACCGTAGTAGACATGGAAATTTCCCTTGATGAAAGCTCTCAGTCCTTCTTGGAGTTCTTGCTCACTGATGAGATTGCCTTCGTTTTTAAGGAAAAGATTTGGGAATTAAGCTTAGTACTCCTCGACCTTGAGGATGATATTATTGGTTTTGATGGATCCTGCTTTCAGTAAGGTCTCAGCTATTTTTACAAATAAAGAATATTGCAAAAACAAATCGAAAAACCTGTGAAGACATCTTCATAATCAACATAAAAAATAATCTCTCAACCTTCAGTTTGGTTGGACAAAGTAATGACGCAGAGATTGTTTTTCTTGTCGTGAGAAGGCCTGAGGGTAATACTAGATGGCTTATTGTTGCAGATTTCCTCGCAAGCCTTGCTGATTGTTTCCTCTGAGATTGTCTGATCGACATTATTTATGAAAATCTGTGGTTTCGTTGAAGTTGTGCTCATTTTATCTTTGATAATAGTTTTGATAACTGCCTTTAAATGTGGTGTTTTCTCTTTTTCTTTCGTGAATAGATATTAAGCTATTTTTTGTTTTGTCTTTGTTTTTCTAGTTTTATCTGGGTAATATCTTTACCCTCTTTTAAAAACTCAGAATTATGTAAAATTAAACTCCCTCACCTCAGCGCCTTCAACCTCTTTCTTTTAGATCAGCTTTTAAAAAAATCTTTCAAGGCACACTTTTAGGCTTTTTCCCTTATTTTATGCAGAGCAAATCAAATAGCTTGGAATATATTTCTCACCCTTCAAAATTCTATGATAAAGTTAGTTATTTCCCTTTTGCGCTTTCTGAGCACAATTATTATTCCATTCAAATGGATTTATTTAAATTTATGGAGCGAATTTGATAACCTTGGATGTTTTCAAAAAATATGTAACCTGCTAATAGAAGGATTGGCATTATTTAACTTTCAAATTTAGGGACAGTCAGTTTAAATGAATTCACAACAACAAAGAAGAAAGAACTACCGAAATGATTTATTTTAAAAAACAACATAAGCTATCAACCTGAAAAAGGATAACATCTTCAAGAAAGGAATAACAAATCAGACAGTTTTTGTTTTCCTAAGTTCGTAATTGACTTTATTAGTAATTGTTTTTAACGTCTTTTTACTAGTTTGTTAGAAAGAAAAGGGTTCCAAACAGATTAACCAAAGTATTAAAAAATTTCACATCAACTTTTTTCTGATTTATTAACTCAAAATGCATCTTCTTGCCTCTCCTACGATTCAAACTATGGTAAATTTTGATATTTTGTTTGCAAAGTCGTGTAATATTTAAATCATTTTTTGTGCTGCCATGTGGTTAATAGAGTTCCAAGCGCTCCATGACAGTACATAATGATGCTAGCTACTACTCTCAGCCTGTACGATAATTGAACACGCAACCGTAGATTCTCCTTTCTCCTTCAGCTCCTCATCAGCAACTGTTTTCATAATAATCTGAACAAACCCTCATCATGAGATAAGCTTTCTCATATTAAAAAGATGAAAACCACTATGATTACAGGAAAAAAGAAGGTAATTCTAATAATGGATCTCTTTTATAGAGTCTAACATCAGAGCGAATCAACAAATCTAAACGGACATTCACCGAACATACTCAGAGAACATCTGCAATATCCTCTGTGTGCGTATAAGAAGATGACTAAGAAGGGATAGACAGAGTAACTGATCTTCTTGAAGAACTAAAATCTGGGTCGATTTCAGCTTAGCGGGTATTTCCAAGAGGAATTTCTGAAAAACTTGATGAGAAATTGCAAAACCAACCCAGTAAACATGAAGATGACGATGAAATAGCTACAAATGCCATGGAGTAAAGTACATTCCGAGGACAATCAGATGTGAAATAATACATGCAGTCACTTCTGTTCAAAAGCAAACGAAATTCGATCTCTGAATTAGAATCTCCAGAAGATGGAGATTACTGCTATAATAGCACTAGCAATAGTAGCGGCTGGGAAACGACTGTACGAGATCATTCAAGCAGTAGTAGCATTCCTTCTAGGAGATAATAAATGAATTAGGTTTGTTTCTAGCAGCCAATTACTTAGAGTTTTAATTAGCAAACCTAGCCATTATCTCTATTATGTCCGTCATAACCCTTGATTTAATAGAAGTTCTCTCAATAAGTACCATAGAATATGCAGCAACCTCTAAAAAAAGAAGCAGATTGCCTGTTAAATTAAAAGCTAGGGTTCACACAAAGAACTCCGTAGCAGTTATCCTCATAATAACTCTTGACGAAATAGTCTCCACTGAATTCGTAGAATTAACTAACAAATGTCTCAGCTTCGTATAATAATCTCAAGCAGCCTACTCGAGCATTGCCTTAGGAAATTCTAAAAGACAAATTAACCACAACAAATGCAATAAATGGAAATTATCTTTCAACTAACCAAAATATAAATCACAGAAATAAGCTAGAAAATCATCAAAAAGAGGTTTAGTTAGCTGATTAAAAAGGCAATAATGTTCCTCTTCCTTCTGGAAATAGATTCCATTCGTTACAAACAGAAGTGAAAAATAGAACAAACAGTCTATTCTTTGAGTCTTCCAAGGAGGATGTTCAGAATAGTTTTTCTTCTTCAAAATCTGTAGAACGAAAGAGAAAGATCTTCGAGAGCTAAGTCGTTGGGGTGGGACTCTTGCAAGGAATTCCTATGGCTAGAAACGAAAATCATATTAACTCAAATAAGAAAGAGTAAAGTTCAAGATAAAGTATGAAGAATAAAAATAATAATCATTCCAGGGATGATAGTTAACTTGCAAACGAATTTGAAACGAGTACAATCGAAGAAAAGCAGCAAGATATTTTCAGAAAACAACAGATGCCTCTGCATCAATTTAATAAGCAACCAGCAACGTTCCATCTATTTAGTCTGCACAGCATCAACAGCTAGAATATCAACATAAATACCAACACCAACAACACGAACAATAATTGCGTTAATTCAAGCAGTATAAATCTTGCTGACAACAGCATATTTTCAAGCAACCAGATCTCTAATCCTAATAACATCAGCGGCATGAGCTCTCTTCTAGATGAGCTTTCTTTCCTTCGATAGACTGTAAGATTTATCTTATCATTATTATTTTCCATTTTTTTCTTTGCAATTATTTTTATTCTTTTTGTAAATTTTAACCAACTCAGACTCACTCTCCTGCTTAGATCCCTCCAGTAATTCAAAAATCATAAGGACTCTTACCGAACTAGAGAAATCCCTCTTAATTCCTGGATTCTAATAAGCAACTTTGCTATATTGATTCGAAATAACAGCTCCGAAATGATCTAGCAAAAAGGAGACAAAAACAAGCACATGATGATGAATATTCTGAAAATAAAGAAAATATTCTATCTTCGGGGATGTAATAAAAGCCTGTAATGCCATCAGCTAAACCTCAAGGTATAAAATTGGATTTCCTTTTAACAAAGTCATCATTGTTGTATGTTAAAATTTAACTTTTTCTTTTAAAAGGAAATGAAAGCATACTAATATTGAAGAACATCAATTATTAGGTACACAATTAGGATCTAAAACAATACAATAGCTATCAACAACAACAATAGCAGCAACATCATCATCAGCAAGCTAACTTTCAGAGCCTAAATAATAATAATAACAATAATTCTGGGAAACCTATCAATCCATAAAAGATTTCTCAAACTCCAATGAAAACTCTCAACTTATTAGCGATTGCAAGAAAAAAGGGTATTTTCTACACAACGACTGATAAAAAAAGCTTGATGGCACCTCTATCTAAGTTACTTTGAACGAAAAATATCCAATTTGGCTTAGACTAATTAAAAATGATAAATGCAAATAACCCCCCTCTTTTTTTGTTACTTTCTGTATTTTTTTTATTGATTTTTGAAAGGAATAAAATCTAGAAAATGACATTTTTAAAAATAAAACGCTTTTCAATAGAAGATTCCATTTGTTTATGCTTTTCTTAGTTTGATATTCCAGCAGTTCATTTATTTACCACTTATCTTTCATTAATTCTAATACAAGAACAAAAGTAAAATGGAGAATCCAATCCCTAAGAACAATCCAAGGAAATCCTTGATTGTGAAGACCTGTCGCATGATTTTCTTTTCTTCACTTGGGTAGCATGCTCCATTCAGAACTTTGACTGCGTGAATGGGCAACCAAGTAGCAAGACAAATCAGCCCAACTTTCAAGAAAAACACACTGTTGATTTGATCTGTGCTTATGTAGTTTTTCAAAAAGGCGATGCTGAGAATGTAAATAACAGCTGTGAAGATCTAACTGATCACCATCGCAATATGGAATCGATGAATCTAGGAGGAGGAAAAAGATAAATGGGGTTTGTTTTTGTTTGTTGTTAGGCATATTGGATATAGTTTACCTGCGAGTAGACATTCAGGAGCTCAATGAAAATAAGGGAAGTGAAAGTGATTGTGACGAGGCTGAGAAATGCTCCCTTGAACATTGTCACTGTCATCAACATAATGACAGAACCCTAGAAAAGATAATTAAGAATCAATTATCGAAGTGATTTAATAATAATAAAAAATGGTTGTTCATTTGTTTATTTACTTAATAGACACTGATAAAGAGCAGAATAAGAGTTGATTTGGTGCTCATGTAGTTATTCGATTGCAGAGTAGAGTACAGCTACGGATAGTTGACCACCATTTTGAGTGAAATATCTTGATCAAAAATCAAGAAAAACACCGGCAATGATGTGTAGAATGTTGTGTATCCAAGCATCAGCATGCCATTGTAGACTGGAATGGCTACGAAGTAGAAAACACAAGAGAATATCATCTGAATAATGCTGATTATGAGCCCTCTATGGATCACAAATTAACTCAGAGTCGCAGCTAAAAATCAAATCAAACATGCCATTTTGAGTGAGTGCAAGATGAAATCAAACCTTATGAGTTACCTTTCTTGTAGGAGTTGCGCCCATGCCACAGCAGAAGCATTTTAATATGCTTGAATTCTAAAATTGAGAAATCCGACGCTAATGCAGCTTATTTCCCTTCTTTCCCTACTATTCCAACACCAACATCAGCACACTAGATCATCGCTACATCGTTTCCTCCATCACCAATGCACAGGACTTTCTTATTGGAGTGTTTTTTGAGTAATTCTGTGACTTGCGCTTTTTATTTTGGGGCACATCTGCAACAAACGACAGCAGGTGCGGATGAAGCATTTGCAAAGAATAATTCAGGACAAGCTGAGATGACCAACTGTAAAGATGTGCCATCTATAAGTAGTACACAATTTGATTTATGAGAGAACTTTTGAATTTATTCTCTGAGATCCATTTCATTCGTTTATTCTTTGATTTCAAACATTTCTTGACTGCGACTTTGTAATCCAGCACTTATTGCAATACATTTAGCTGTTTCGACTTTATCTCCCGTGAGCATCCATACTCTGATACCTCCTTATCTGATGCTTTCGATAGTCTAGCAGACTTCATCTTATAATTTGTCTTCAACACCAGTTATACCTGGAAACAAAAAAAGAATATTTATTTTCATTATAAATCCTTCCATGAATTCAAAGAAAAACTTAACAAAAATCAATGTCTACCTAGCAATTCCATGTCTTCTTCAAGAAGCTCAGCTACAGCCCTGATTTTAGAATTTCTATTCAGCATATGCTCTTAAGCAGCCACTAATTTTTGGTTCCATTCCTCGTAGAATTCATGTGAGATCACTTTCTGAGCAATAACTAACGTTCTCAGTCCTTCTCTTGCAAGACTATCGCAATCATCAGTGACATATGATTTATAGAATTTCCTAACCTTGTCGATCATAATCACATCAGCGCCTTTTAAATAATAGATTATCTTATTCGATTGCAGATGCTTGACAAGTATGCCCATTCTTTTTGTCTCCGAACTAAACGGAAAACAAGCTAGAATTTAAAATTCCTCTTCTTCGGAGTTTGCATTCTCAATGACGACTTTCTATTCAGTCCTTTCAGTCAATCGAATGTTCAACTGAGCTGCAAATTTAACCAAAGCAAGCTCATCTGGACTTGAAGCCTATTTTAAATTGAGATTATTTATTTAAAAAATAAACACAAAAAGTAATTATCAAATCAGAAAATCTCCCTTTTTTTGTTATTTACCTAAAGTGTCGTCTGTCCGTTTTCTTAGACTGGCGTAACATTATGACATACCGCCAGTGCAGTGATCGTATCCCTAAGAACATAATCATTTTTCCTTCTTATTGGTCGTTTGTTTTCTGAATTGGAATCTTCTAGCATATCACCCAAAGGTCCTTTGTGTTTTGCGCACACTTTATGCAGAGTTGTCTTTATCTCCGGAAGATCTTCTTCATTGTATTGTCTTTCATTAATCACAATTTTCTTGAATATCATATCATTTTACGTGAGTGTTCCCGTTTTATCAGCGAGCACATATGATATTCTTCCTAACTCTTCTGGAATATTTGAGTTCCTAGCAACGGTACCTTAGATGTTAGGGTCATTCTAGATTCGATAAGAAAACACTGTCTTAGCGAAATCGTTGTTCACTCGGAGTGAAATTGGAATGATACTTGACAGCAAGAGTAAATATCTAAAATATTATATGAACCACATGCCTGTGAATCCATGGAACAGTATCATCACAAATGCAAGTATCACCATGAAATAGAATAACTATTTCGATAGGGCATTCACTTCATCATCGAACAATCCGAATTTGCTTCTTGGCTCACGGGAATTCATCGCAATTCTCGTTTCTTTCCCGGTATGAACGACTAATCCCCAGATGTTCCCCGTTGCTAGGATTGTATTCGCCCAAAGGGTGTTCTCCAAATTGAGAGGTTCTTAAACTTATCCTGATTTGTACATCCCTGAGAAATCGTAAATCTAATCTGTTGGAGGATTGATAGCAACATGACCTTCGAGTCGCTGCAGATTTATTCCGTTTTCAAACGAAACCATGCCTTAATATGACCAAAAAACATAATCAGTCCAAAAATTAGAACTACACAACATACTGAAAAGAATTTCTAAAAACCTATTTTAATATTTTTTTACTTTGTGTGTGCCGAATGCATTTTCTAACTTTCCAATCCGTTTCACCATCGAGCTAATCAGTCCGAATGAAGACTGTACCGTTCGGTTCAGATGAACTTAGCAACACTAGATCAGCTGGGATTCTCTGCTTCGTGCAAACCCTCACAATATGCCCAGGTTTTAAATTCCTGCTTGGTACTTCCACAAGCTTTCCTTTGATGATAACTTAATAAAGAAAGCTATTTGCTTCTTAGTCTCTTTTGTATCGCTTGTAGTCATCGAATGCATCTTTTGCCATGGTTAAACCCAACACAAATGTCAATGGAGCGACATATGTGAACATAAAACCTATTTTAAAAAAAGAAATATAACATATCTAAAACCATAGATCTTTTAAAAACTAAAATAACTTGATTTCTGCTGCTCGTACCGACAGTCAAAGCTGGTATAAACTGTGAGAGACAAATAAGCAGATAGAAGAAGTTGAAGAAGAATCTAAATTAGTTGAACAACACATGCGGCACGAATGTCAAAACTGTGTATTTTTAGTTTCTCACAATGTTGCTGGTTTTTAACTTCGGCTGTGTGTTTCCATCTAAGAATATTCTCCTTTCTTGCTCTGGTTTACGTTTCCCTTTGAAACACTGCGTGAATCTGTCCCAGATACCTTTGTACTTCTATTTCTAAATAGGCAACAACTTAATTATCACAATCTCGATTGTACAAGTGCATGCTAGAAATCTAATATATTCACCTTCTGGTGAAGTCCAAATAGCAAATCCTCCTCTTGATTGGTGGGCTCTAGATATTTATGTCCATCACTAATATCGCTTTGATCCTTTTCTTCTTCTTGATCATCCTCTTAGTTTATGGAGCCTTCTTTGGTCTAGAGTTCGATGGATTCTCCTGCTTTTTCTTCTTAGTCCATCACACGCATTTTGTTAATTTGTTTAAAAAAAGCAAAGCGATTTTTCAATCCTATTCTAATTCCCTAATGTAATTGCTTTTCTTATTGATTAAATTTGATACTTACAATCTCATCTTGACACTTGTTCTCTCTCTCTCTTCGCTTTGATATTTTTCAAAGATCGAAAAGACAGAAAATATTAGCTCACCAAAAATGGTCTTGGCTATTAAATAACTTTTTGTATTTCAATGTTCGAAAAGATAAGACGATTTTAAAAAAAATGTGCTATTTTAGGCATCTGTATGTTATTATCAATACAAATATCTCATATTTCTTCAATTAACTGGCAGTAACTATTTTGCTCTTGTTCTATAATTTGTTATATCATTTCCTAATAATAATTCAAGAGGAGGTTTACAAATCAGACAATCATAGTTGTGATTATTTATTTATTTTTTTGGAGGAAAAGTTAATTAATAAAACTTAATACCTCTCCTTTTATCGAATGCTGCCCATAAAACAAGCCAAGCAGTATACTCTTGAGTATCTACTGGAAGGAGAGAAATCATTGCTAGATGCTTCCAAGAAAAACTCGACATTTAACAAGCAATATGCGGATTCACTCTTTTCACAGAAAAATGTCTTGAAAAATATGCGAGAAGCTGAAAAAGCAATTTAGAAAGCAGAAAAGATCTTTAGTCTTGACGAAGCAGAACCTCAAGAGTCGCCTTAAACAGAGCGTCAAAGCATCTATGCTGCATACTTCACTTCGCAAAGAAACACAAAGAAAAAAACAGAAGAAAAAGAGAGTTACTTCGATGAATCTGTTTCCCTCAAAGAAGGGTACACTCATAGATTAGGGGAAAGAATCTTTAACTCGAAGAGTTTAGGTAGCTCGCAATAGCATATACAATTAAAACGCATGCAATCTACTGGGAGACTTCTAGAAACTGAGAGAAAAGGAAGTGAAGGATCGCTTCTCACAAGTTCATTTGGATTTTAGCCTTTCGCAAGGGAGAGAGATAGCCTCGGATTCATAGTAAATCCTAAATCTGAATACACCAAGGAAGCTATTGAATAATTTCACGAGAAACTACCTAACATGCCATCTGAGAGGCAGCACATAAGTTTAATAGTACGACCTTCGAAGGATAATATTCTAGTTCTACGTAAAGGTGTTCACTTCTTTGAAAAAGGAACACAGCTGAAATCAAGAAGAAGAGAGGACTAATTGATATAAAATGTCTTCCCCTGTCAGTCTTCGACGTTTAGAGAGTCTAAAGGACTTAGCTTCAAAGAAGATAAGCTCGTTAAACAAAGTCTTAACGAAAAACAGGAATAAGGATAGAGCAAAAATTAAACTAATGAAAACTGGAAGTTGCACACAGAGACTTCATGTAAGACCCTCACGCTAACAGATTAGCTCACAACAGCTAGATAATATTATCCGTTGACTTTAGAAACAGCAGCAGATACACCCGATTCACAAAATATACCTCAACATAAATAGAATTTTTAAAAACAATAATAAAAACCATCAAATAATAATTAAATAAATCATATTCTCGATGCAGAATCTGATTTGAAACAGCAATTTCTTCCTTCTCTGCAGCCGTAGACATCTCGCAGTAGATTCTCTAAAGATGAAGATATCCACAGTAGAATAGAAATGGAGTAACAAGATGATCCGTATAAATTGAAGTAGAAAACAAATATTAGCAACTAAAGAGTTCATTCGACGGAGAACAATAATATTGCTTCTTCATAAGAGCATGCCGTTTCATTGCAAACTCTAATGGAAAGTGGAGTATTTCATGGGAATTGTCATGATCCTAATTGTGCTAGAAATCATAAGAATTATCCACAAAACACTGAAGAAACCAAAAGAACTTCGTTTTAAGCTCCTCAAAGATCTATTGAGAGTACATCTTCACACCACATTATACAGGTGAACATGAAATAAAAAGGAAAGAACGCAGCTCCTATTAATCTTGGTAAGTTTTCAACTGAGCCATCAGCATCCGAAACCAAAATCAAATTGCCTGATCGAAACAATGAACAACCAAAGCATCACCCCAGTGAGACAAATACTCCCAAGAAAGAAAGCATGTTAAACATGAGGTTTAAGTGGTAAATGAATGCACTTGACTAAGCACTTATATTCGAATAAGTACGCAAAACACCTTCTGCGTCTCAGTAGCAATCTTCTTATCTTCGATTGAGACTATTAAAACCACCTACTGAAGATCTTAGTCTTTTTGGATCTACTCCTAACCCATCACCTTGTAATTACCATCCAAGATATGAGAGTGTTGAAAAACGCACACGAGATGTGATATT
>Ga0302271_10002507_pt1 | contig 16437 bp, 7 predicted proteins | sample III_Bog_N1_1_FD_198767 | JGI IMG/M metagenome (GOLD analysis project Ga0302271, IMG submission 198767) | Peat permafrost microbial communities from Stordalen Mire near Abisko, Sweden - III_Bog_N1_1 | ecosystem: Environmental > Terrestrial > Soil > Wetlands > Peat | place: Sweden: Abisko...
CGAAATTAAGCGTTAAATCTGCTAGCAAATGCTCATCGTTTTAGCGGATGTTCTTGTAAGTTGTTCTTGGAGAGTAAATCGGGATTGTGTGATCTAGTTTGTTCAACTTTTTGCTTAAGATGCTCATGTTAATTGTGGATTTCTCTTTACGATCTCTTTAACTTTATTAAGCAGAATAATTGTCAATATCTGAGTGATAATCTCCAAAAAAAATAACTTAACTAATAAATTTCATTAGTTTTTTAAACCAAATTAAACGAAGAAGAGAAAAAAGAAAAAATAAGATAAAAAAGGAATCATAGCAGTTTCCTTCAATTTTTGATTTAAATAATCAAAAAACTGTATAATACCACATTTTAGGTAAAAATAAATGATAAATTCAAGGAGTTAAATAAAAAAGAGGCAAGAACTTAAAATACTTTTTGAACTAATTTCAGAATACTTAATGATATTGAAAGGATGTGTTATGGAAAGTTAAAATCGGAGGCATGTTTATGTGATTTCAAAGAGGGGAAAAGATCAAATTAAATAATCATGCACCAATATAACAATTTCTTTATTAGCTATTAAATCGTGGGAAACAACTGAAAGAAAGTATGTCTCTAATAAAAGATTAGAGATACTGAAAGATTTGCTTTATCCTTCAAACTCTTCAAATTATCAGATGTGTTTGAATAATACAATTGGAAAAAAACAAAAAAGAGGCGTATCAGAGGGTGGGGATACATAACCTACAAGAATTCTTCTCTGGTAGGGTTTTATCCTTGGTTTTCCAGAAATTCTAAAAGGAATTAGGATTAGCAAAAAGTAAAATTATTCTTTCTAGCTTATTGTGATTTTTTTTTTTTCCATTCATGATTCCTTAAAAAGTTTTCATAAAAAATATCGAACTCCTTAAAATTAATTAGCTGATGAGGACATATAATACCTCAAATCCCCCTTTACCCTCCATACTTTGATTATTACTTTCAAATTACCAAAGGGGAAAAAAAAATAATAATATTAAGGAATTGTCAAATGAGGGATTTGTTAAACATCTGATAGTATTAGTAGATGGTTGAGTTGTTATTGTTGTCTTAAAAGGAAAAATCAAAGGTGGGACATACAGATACGAAACCATTCAACTTTGCAATTAAGATCTCGCTTGAGTGCTAAAATATGAATGACTACCTATTGTGCAGGCACTTTTGATTGTCTCTCCTATTCCAGTTAAGCATCCTTGTGCGTTCTTCCTCAAATACCAGGATTAACGAGGAGATTATCTGAGACGAGCTCTGTTCTGAGTGCCTTGAGATGTGCTTCCTTCTTAGCTTAGGCGAAGTCAAATACAGTGAAGTTGTATTTCTTTGTCAAGTCAGTGATCACACTGTTATTGGCGATGAACTTTGGCTCCCATACTGTGTAGGTCTAAAAAAGAAGGAAATTATTAGATTTATCAATCAAAGGTGGAGGAGAGTATGATCTTACAAGTTGATTGCCAATGTAGTAAAGGAAGGGAGTGATGGTAAGGGCGAGAGCGGTATTGAAGAAGAGTCTCTTGCTGATACGGGAGGTCACATAAGGAAATCCAGCTAATCCAGTTAATCCGAGTAATGCACCAATGTATCTAGCCTTACCACCGAGCTCAGAGTCACTGAATAAGCAAAGTGGATTAGTTTCAAATGAGAAAATAACATCCTGAAAAGGGAGATAAATATAAAAATAAAGTATTGTAAATTCATCGTATTGGCATATCTCCTTAGTATTTTCCATAATATTTCAAATTCATTAGGGATTTTGGAGCTATTTATCTCGAATTATCAGCTATTGCATGAATGAAAGGCAATATGTTTTTTTTTTTTGAGTTTTAATTATTTTAAAATAATGTTATCTATGTTGTAGTTACGAAGCTTGGAGGAATTGGACTCTGTCATTAGGGTCGAGCTTTTCGGGGACTTGGGATGCAATGTAATAGGTGATCAGTCTCTAACGTTCCTCAGGAGAAGCTAACCAAAAAGAATAATTTACAATCCAGAAACAAGTAAAAACAATATTATTTTGAAGGGGAAACATAATGATGAGGTGAAGACAGCAGACACGCATAAGTACAAGCAAATATATTTCAGCTTATGGGAAACATACCTAACATGAGATTGTCATGGTTGAGAAAATATCCGTTTCTAGACTTGTGCTGTTGGTTGTAAAAGAGGAATTCAAACACCATCTTAATTAATTTTGCTTTTGTTTCTTTGTTTCTTTGCTTCTTTTGCTTAGTTTTTTTAAGATTTTATTCTTATTCTTCTTCTGTTTTTTTCCTTCTTATTCGGGATCTTTTATTTTTTGTTTTTCATTTTCTTCGTATGATTGGGAGCAACTCAAGATTCCTTTTCAAAAGTATTTTTTAGCAAATGAATAAGAAATATGGGATGCATGCTGCTTCTCCCCCTCTCCTTCCCCTTGATGATTTCAGTTATTTTGTAGTTTATGATCCGCATTAGTATTTCCCTCATTTAATTTTTCAATAAGGACAGGCTCTAATTAGATCCAGCCATTGAATAATTTCTGTCCAAGAAATAGAAACAAACTTACACATAGACCATAAAGTTTTTTCCTTTATCTTGTTAGCATTTTTCAAAAAAACTGCTGATCCATTGAGTATGTATGTACAAAAATATAAAAGCCTTCAAATATGCTATTATGAAGGAAAAATTAAAAATATTTTAGTAAAAATTCTCCAATTAGTCTCTTTTCAATGATTTTTTCAATTTAAAGAGAGTAGAATGAGATCCCTTGTGGCGAGGAAGCAATCTCATTATCGACAACGACGATGGTTATCGAATTGTTTGATTTCAAGGTCAAAACCGATTTAGCATTACCTTCAAGTACACAGCTGTAAAGTTCACGCTCATCCTTAGTTTCCACGCTCAGTTTCTCAATGCTGCCGTCTAGATAAGCAAATACAAAAACATAATTATTATTCTTCAACTATCAGTTAATTCTTTCATCGGTCTGTATTTCTAAATCCCTAAATTTCCCTATTTTTATTATTTCTTACTCTGCAAATCAACAAGAATCTAAGAGTTTTTCTTATTTTCTATGATCGCGATGGACATTGGGAAATCATGTAGACTTATTCGCTAGAGAATCTATCTTTTTTGGTGATTCTCACAAAGATATACTGCAAACTGCTGATGATCGCCTAATACACGTTGTCATCTGCTTCCGACATCACCATCTTCATTATCACATCCTAGTTCTAATACAAGCTATTTGTGATTTGCTGTTAGTCAATGGTCGCATCTAGGATCGAGCCATAAGGATTATCAAGATAGTCACATTCATCGATTAATGTCAGACCGTATGGATGACTATTACCTCTATTCTCCTCGTAGTCAATAATGTACACTTTAACATTTGCCTTGTGGTTAGCTGCGATGAATATTGATTTCTTGGAATTAGATAAATGATAAGATAGATTCTCAATGTCAATCATTTTCTAATGTTGTATGATTGATTATTTGTTCTTGATGAGTACTCTATTGTCCATTTATCACCGTTCTTCATCATCACGAATTTACTGCTTTTTCCTCCGAGTACGCCTTCAAATGTTTAAGTGACATAGTTCTCACTGGTGCTCTCGTTAGCTCTGGTAGCATTTAGAATGTATATCTCCGCTTAATAGAACTTAAGGGAGTTTAAGATTTTGATCTCGTTTCCACTAGCGAAGAAGCAGAAGATTTTCCCAGTATTGGCTTCGAAGAAAACAGCACTTACTGCAATCGCAAATTGATATTCCATGACTTCTTCGGCAGTTTGGACATTCTAGAGTTTCAGGCAACCATCGGAGTGACATGTTGCAAGGAGCTTTTCATTGAGGAGGTAGCTTTCAAAAGGGTATTTCACATCTAAGAAAGGGAAGGGAATCTATAACAAATGATAAGAATATGAGGGGGAACACAAAGAATGAAAGTAGAAAAATGAGTGAATAAATAAACAAAAACAACCAGACAACTAGATGTTTATTATATTAATATCTAGATGCTAGTTACCTATGGTTCCAGCAAGAGTCGTGCAGTATTTGCTTGAGAGAGTCACATAGCATACTCTTCCACTAGATAGATCTGATAAAAATCGATTTCTTAAAACTGGGGGAAAGCAAATTAAATTAAAGATTGTTTCTTACCACAAAGTTCTTCGTTGAGAAGCTTGGATCAAGGAAGAAGGAGGAGACTGATTAGGAATGCTTCTCTTTTCCATTGAAATGATTTCAAATATTTAATATCTTCTTGTAACTCTGTTTTCTTAACTCCTTAAAAATGAACTTATTTTTTAAATTCCTGCTAAGAATACTTTTCTAAACATTTTTTTTAAGTTTTTTCGTCCAGCTCATCTGGAAATCAATTAGATTGAATAGATCTTTTATTTCCAAACTCAGAGCGTTTCCCATAACTCTCTATGCCTTTTTTCTAAATATTTTCCCCTCTAAAATGGCAACTTAAAAATTAAAGATAATAATTTTTTTCAAATATTGCTGAACTTTTTGTGAATCTGGCATTTTGGATCTTTTGACGGAAAAAAAGAGCAACCTAAAAGATTGTTTTTAATCTGGAGATCTTAAGTAGTTTTGGGGATTTCATCAGGGGTTTAATATTATTTCAAATTCAAATTTTACAGATTATTATGCCATAATTTTTCTTTTATTCATCAACCATTTTCTCAATATTAACTGACTAATTCAAGCCAACCGTGTAATTATTTATCTAAACCTACATTTTAAAATTAAATTTCAAGATATGTTTGCATTTAAAACATTCAAAATCATGTAAAAATCTGTAATAAACTCATTTGAAATAAAAAATCTAAAAAATTTGGATGAGATCTCTAGCGTTTTTCAGCTCAAGAAGAAGGCTGATCCGCTAAATTAACAGTAATTAAAGACATAAATTCTTTGAATCCAAACTCAAAAAAAGTAAAAAAAAACCAGATAATAATCGATGGCCGCACAACCTAAAAAATCTACAAAGCGAACAAAGAAAGTCTCAAGCGATTCAACTCCAAAAGAGAAAAATATTTAACCAAAACCTAGAAAATAGCTTAAACTTTAGCATAAGAAAAAACCAAAGGAAGCGAATGTTAGCGTTCTTACTGAAAAAAAAACCAAAACAAGTATTAAAAAATCCATTGTGAAGCTCACTAAATCACAACGGTTAAATCTTTAGCAAATCGAAGAGAGAAGACAATACATTATTGATAGCATTATCCGCGGGAATCAGCAATTTGAGGAAGATAAACATAGCGAGTGGTTCACTGAACATTAAGGTTCAGAAGAGATATCATCAAGTCCAATGGCTCCATATTTTTCTGAATCGAGTGACTGTGTTTCTGAATTTCCTGGGCAACAAAGGCGAGTCTCTTTTGCAGGGGTTTAGCCTTAGACTCATCGTTTTACAATAAATAGACTTGCTCCTAAAGAAAACAATCCTATTTTCGATGAGAAAAAGACTTGGATTTCAGAACTTATGAGTAAAAAACCAAAGAAAGCTGCAATCAAAATTATGATAAATAAGCGGGATTCGCCAATTTAGAATGAATCGACAGTTAGAAATAGCAGACATAACTCTCCCAAAACCCTTGTAAATTAATAAAATAACAACGATAGTCTAGCATAGAGAAAATATTATCATGAATATTTAGGTATCAGCGAAAATATTGCTATCAATTATGATACACTCCGAGTATTTTACCCCGAAGATGACAACTTATATCTTGTCAACACAACTTTTTCTTACACTTCATGATACAATCACACACAAAAATGTGTTTGGTTGAGGTGCACCTTTTAGTAGAAGAAGAAGAATATTTAGATTGAACCTTAGTTCAAGTAAACCATATGCTAGCGATGCACTCATTTAGCCTAATTAATACTTTGTTTTGCTGTTATATTTTCAAATAGTTTTAATGCTACTTCATTTTTTATTTGAAATTTATTTTCAATGACAAAAACTGCTTTGTTTCTCTCAAAAACCTTTAAGTGTTGAATTAAAGAAGCATGAAGAGGAGGGATTTGAATTATTCTTGGAAATAAAAATGAATCTGTTATAAAATATAAAAATAAATAGATTTCAACAATAAGCATAAATACTCTCTGGGTGTTCAAACGCTTGCATGGTTGTTTTGTTGGTACCCTTATTTCTTCCATTTTTCAAAACAGAGGGTTTCTCTCTCTCTCCCCTGTTTATTTTTTCAATATTGATTGTGGAAATAAAATAACTTTTTTCTTATTTATGGTAAAAATTTAAGGAAAACAATTTTTTGCTAGTTTTGACCTAATTCATAAATTTTCTGTGAAAAATGTGATTATTAGTTTCATTCCTGATGTACTTTAGCATTTAAAAGAGTGTTTAGATTCAAAAAATTGCTTTTTTTCAAAAAAAAGAGAGTTCCTTCTTCTAGAGGGAGGAAATGTAAAAGATAATTAGAAATAATTTGTCCTTCATCTCTAGTTCCAGCCAGGCTAGCAAACAAAAAGAAATCAATCTGAAGTGATTGCAGAAGAATCTGAATTTTAACAGTGTGAAGGAAAAGCCATCTTTGTGCTCTATTGCGTATTTTCTAATGGAGCATCATCATCACCATCCAAGAACTATGTATCCCACATCCGAAAATTCTACTGTAGATTTCTCAATCCTCTAAACCTCTCCAGCTTTCAGATAACTGCAAAAACAAATCTAAAAAATGAGAAAACACTTTATTGCAGATGGGTACACTCCAAAGTAAGCGTTAATTATGCTCCAAGAGATTCTATTGCGTTAAGGCAATCGTGAAATCGATTGGAGAAATCTAAACAACACAAGCGATTATTATTCAATAATGGAAAAGTTCAACAGTTCCTAGCAAGTTACAGAATCTGTCTTGAAGTTTAAGCAAGAAATCAATCAAATGAAAGCATCTTTTTCTATTCAGAATCAAAAATAAGACTTAAATGAGTCTAAACCGAATGGAATCCAGTTGAATGTTGATGAGATAAGTGACCGGTTTTTATACAGGCTAGAGCATAGTTGTAAAATAGACCAAGGATAGAGCAGTAGTAGTTCTGAAAGTGGTGATTCTGAGAATTATTCATATCATCTCAATGAAAATATTGTTTAATAAGAGCAAGATATTCAGCAAAAATAACTCAAAATTCAATAACAAAAGCAACCATATGATCAGCAGCTAAATGAGCATTCCAAAAAGCCTCCTTCTACAATTGCCTCTCAGGAAGATCGAACTTCTTAAAGTAATCTTTTGATAAAGCAAAGGAGTACTGAAATAAAAAAAGAGAAAAAAAGAAAAACAAATCATTAAGTAAATTTTTAACCAGAACCTTCAAGTCTTGTTAGTGATGAAGGCAGGTTAGTTTTTGGTAACAAGCAATCGAAAAAACTAAAAAGAGATAAAATAAATGAAGAATTCAGTGTAGTTTAACATAAATATGCTGGGAAAAAGCGCAATTTCTTATTTAATCCTTTCAGAGAACCTGGAGGTGAGTAGTAGCTGCAAGATGGATTGTACAATATTGCTGAGTTAGAAGAAATTAAAATGCTGGAGTAAAAGTTTAGATATTTTACGGAAAATGATATTATTGATGAAGATGCATATCCAAGTTAAAATTGATAACAGAAATTGAGCAAATCAAAGAGAAAAGAGCACTTATTTCAAAGTTATGATTTCAAAAAAAAAAAGAAGAATAATTTACAAACTTACTATTTGTTACTTCATAAACTATTTCCTAAAAAATATTATCTTTTAAAATCTGAATGATAATTTAAAAACTTTCCGCAAAAATATGTTTAGATATTTGGGAGAGAGGGAGACAGAAAAGGCAGCAGAAAATACTTATCAGCCAAAAAAAAGTCAATCTACTCTCATCAGATTAGTGATTATTTGGGGTGAATACAAACGATCATTACAAACAGGATTGTTGTGAAAAAATCTAAAAAAAAAAGAAAAAGAGATTAAACATCAAGAAGCCTTAAGTCAAAAAATAATGGGAAACAATCCTCCTAAAAAAATGAGTAACTTGCTTAGGTTCATCTTACATAACTCTTTACAATCTTTTTGAAAATAGACGCTGGTCAGGTTGTTATCCAGAGCCCAAATTAAATCGATTCAAACTTCGAAAACTTCATCAAGCAAGCTTTCATGAATGGAGCACAGAATGGAAAACTTTACAAAGATAAGTTTAACGATGCTCTTGCTGTGCTGGAGAATTTCAATATTAAGCGGTTGCGATATACTCCATTAGGAGAGCGTTTGTTTGGGATTTTCGATTAAGTAAGGGTTACACATAACAAAATATTTGAATTATGATAACAAAACAATTAAAATGTGATTATTATCTTGCTTAGCAAAAAACTAATTTCATCAGCGAATAAGAATTCTTGTCAGGGCTGAACTGTCTCATCAAGGACAAAGACATGCGCATTTAATGTACAAATAATTGATAATTGTGGTTTTACTTTTTTATAAGAAATGCAATCTTATTTGGTGTTAACTTTTTTACTTCCTTTACAATCCAAAATTTTTCAACTTTGCAATGATTTTAATAAACAGACACATTCAAGGCATATGATCGAGATGGTGATAAAAAGATTTCCCGAAAAGAATTCATTGATTTCATTGAAGATTCTTGGAAAGCAGCTTTCATTATTTTAGGAGATTCTATTAACAAGCAACAACCAAACAACCCAATTAATGTTTAGAAACTCAACATGTGGGCTTAACAAAATATGTAGTAGCTTTCTAAGGAAGTGGCTTAGATTTTCTCTCGACTTGATGCCAATAATAAAGGAGTAATAAATTAGAGAATTATTAGATTTAAATAACTTCATTTCAAAAATTTAATAAACAGTTCATTGACTTTATGACTTTCAAACAATGGATAATTGATGGAAACACTCATTCGATATTTGCTAAATATGAAGGAATCACATGTGAAGTACCAATTAACTTATATTAACTTGAAAAAAACCAGTGAAGAATAAAACAAAATAGAAGAAGCAAATTGTTGATGCATAAACAATTGCAATTTTTGTGAAATAGTACAGCAAATTCATTTTGTTCTTCATTTTCGATTTGTAAATTATTGCTGTTTTTTAATAATTCTCATATTTTTGCATTCTTTTCTGTAATTACTTGAGAATATTACTCTGGAACTTCCTCAAATCGTTTGAGAGAAAAGTAGTATTTGCTGTCTGGGAATTTATCTTGCAGTTTTGCCTGAAAAAAGAAAAATAAAGTGAATATGTTTGTAAAATATTTATGAATTTTAGTAGAAAGGTGAAAATAATTACAGAAATAGTAGGATTTTCATTGAAATCGTTGATTTTAACATAATCATCATAAAGGCGCACTGCATCCTTCAAGGATAAATTCTCAGGGGAACTCAATTGAGTCTCATAGAAAGCATGAAGATCAACATTTGTTGCTTATCCAAGTGTGACATCGCTTTTGATTTTATGGAGTGGATTTCTATATCCAGTTTAAGGATTTTTAGCATGGAATTGTGAGTTGAACTCAGCAATAGTTAAATCACCAAGAATTCCTTTGAGAGCTTCTTAAGAAAATTGTTTAACCATTTCATTTACCTTTTCACCAGCAAGGTACTTTTGCACTATTGAAAATCAAAAAGATAATTGTATGTTTGCAATTTAATACAAGTAAAGGTTTTGTTTTACGATAAAGAGCTGCCTTGAGCTTGCATTGGTGAATACCATTTTAGCATTAGTTTGATTTGATCACTTTATTCAGTGATTTTATCAGAAGCAATGGTCTGTCTGTGTGGAAAAATAAAAATAATTTAGGAATTTAAGTTTTTGAGTAATTTCATCATCAAATAAAGTACTAGTTTCGATGTAGAAATCAACGAGAACTTGAGCACTCTTGTATGAAAGAAGTGTGTTCGGAATTGAGGTATGAACGAGTTGTTTTGCAACAGAATTAGCTTCAACAAGAGGTTAACTTGATTTGAATTCATCTCCATCAAGATCATTTTTCTTGCGGAACTCAGTGTAAGGATCTTTAAGTGCTTTTGCTGCTTCTAATTCCTGTTACTTTTTCCATTTCTTTTTCTCCACTTAGCTTAAATTCTTAATTCTTAAATCTTCTGCTTCCTTTTTCTTAATCTTTTCCAAAAGAAAAATAAGAAAATTATTGAAAAAAATTATTTTTTATTGAATAATCTTCATTACTTCAAGTTATCTGACTGAAGTGTACTCCATCAAACTGCGGATAAGAAGGGTGCATGCCTTCACAAATGGTTTTTGATTATACACTCCATTTTCATAATTTAGAAGACGAGTGTATGTGTTGAGTGTATATCTTCTCAAGCAATAAGTATGGAAATCAAATTAGTCCTCGTAGATCTCAATAAATGCTTTTTGAACAAATTTGAACATCCTCATTGCTTTAGGATACTCTCCTCTTGCCAAAAATATCTCTCCTTAAGCTGTCTCAAACCATAGAGCTTGTAATTCGTATAGGTTACCTTCACTTGGATCCTTCAAAAAAAGCCTTAGTAGTTCATTTGCTTATTCAATTTTTCCACAACGGAATGCATATTTTATTGCTTTGTTATTGAGGTATCTGTCAGCCAAATCCATCGTTCTAGCCTGTTTAAATTGGTTATTCATAGACATTAAGAAATTGATAAAGAAAACTTATATTTTTTACTTTTTCAGTTTATTCAAAAGCAAGGATGTGATTAAATTGATGTTTCAAAATTTTAGCTTTGACTAGATAGAGCTCGATTAAAGTTGGAGTATGCTCAATAGCTTTGTTGACATATTCAAGTGCTTTATTGAGTTATCCTGTGCGATCAAAATGTTGTGCAAGTAGCATTAAATTCCAAAGAAGACAGCATGGGCTTTCTTATTTTTCTGACCCAACAAACGTAGAATCTTTTTCTAAGGTTATTTGATTGGAAACGAGAACTTTTTCAATAACTTAGACTTTATCTGCTTAACTGTAAAGATGCTTCAGTTCTGAAAACAATGAAGGGATTCCCTTGCGGTAATATGGCAGAATATAGTCCACAAGTTTTTTCTCAAAATCATCTCCTTTTGAATGTTCTAGCCCCAAGTATGAAACGATGCTTGTCTATTCATAAATTAAAAGACGTGAATAAATAATGTTTGTGGATTTTATTCTACCTTATACTTAGCTGCAGTTTCATCAAAAAACGCTACAATTTTCTGCCTTTCCTCTTCGTTTTAAGGAACAGCAGAGATTCCTTTGAATTCCTTTAATAGATTGTATGATTGCTTATTGTAAGGATTGAACTCGATTAATTTTCTGTTTATTTGTTACCAAAATAAAACAAATGTTTTTTCTTGAATTTTTATATGACTTTTGTTACTCAATCTAAGCGATAGCTGCATCAGTCTAACCAAGCTTTCTCAATGCGAATGCCTTCATCTCATATAAAGCAGCTTTATCTGTGATTTATTCCTCATTAGATTCCAGTAACTTTAACTACATTTCATAATTCCCACCATCAGCGTAGACCTACGCATGGTAGAGCGTAAACTGAGCAAATGAAATCAAACAAAAAGTTATTATTTCCTTATCTTTTCTCCTTAATTTGTCATTTATATTTACCTCTGATTTCTCTACTCCTGTAAGAGGATTATTTTTGGTGATATTATTAATCGAGTCAATAACTTTCAATGCCTCCTCATTATCTCCTTTAAGATGAAGTGAGAACGCATAGCCCACCCAGTTGATAATTACCGAATCCTAATTCACAAGTATTTTTCTTCTTGTCTCGCATAACCCTTCAACGTCACGGATCTAAACTTGCAGCTAAGCTAAATCTCTGAGAATTTCGATGCTTTTAGGAGTAATATCATGTGCTTTTTTGTAGCAGTTGATGGCTTCTTGGAGGTTTTTGTTAGAACGATTTATGTGGCCATAAATATGCCATGCAATTTCACTTTTGAGATTTTTCATTAGAGCCTAGTGTGTAATAGTAATTAATATGAAAATAACTAACATTAAGATATTTTTATACCTTTTTGGATAAATCAAAACCTTCAGCCTTTGATCCAGTGAAATAAAGGAAAATTGCATGCATAGCCATGCTCTCTAAAACAAATTATTATGATTATTTGAAGTATATTCAGAGTATATCAATTTACCTGCAAGATTAGGATTCTATTCCAGGAGCTTTTTAGAATGTTTGAGTCCTTTTTTGTATTCCTTCGCTTCAAAGAATTTCTGCATCATCATATGAAAATTCATTAAGAAAATAATTGTTAAAATTAACATCTTTTATAACATTATGCAAAGTAATCTCAACCTTGTATAAGTTCTTGAAAATTGCAACTTGCTTGCTGTCAAGTTATTCGATAGTTCCTTTTTGCATTTCTAACGTTGATGGTTGAGAAGTTCCAGATGGTAATCTACAAAGATTTGTTTTACTTTTTTTAATTATTTTCCCTCCGATTTTCACAAAAAAAGATTAAACTATTCAGAAAAATATTTAAGACTAATTTAATAATGGTCCTATCTGGAATCCTTTCTTTTTAATTAACTATTCTAACAATTTCTAAGGAAACAAAAAAAAACTAAGCATTTATTTCCTTTTTGTAAAAAATGCAAGAAATACTTGTTTTAAATCACTTTGGAAAATATTCAAGCTATAAGATTAGAAATCTTATCATTCCCATTGATTTATCCAAGCAGCACTCAAAAACCATAGACCTCCTTTATGTGCTTTCTCAAAATCTAAAAAAAATACAACATTTAATGATAATTATTTTTCTAAATTACTAAAATTCAATTAAACAAATTATGAACCTTATTAAAGTAGATATAATAATACAGATACTTCCTCCAGCGTTAATTTTTGTTTGACAATAATGAATGACACATTTAAAGGAACTTGTTTACGTTTTTAAAATAAATAACCTTAACAAATTAAACTGAAGATTCATATTGAGATCTTTAATCAAACAAATCATCAACAAAAATAAATAAGAAACGCAGGAAAGAAAGGAATGAAGCGAGTTCACTTAAGCATTACTCTTTGTTTATTTAGTTTATTAATTACTGAGACAATATCTAAACCATTAGATTGCTCATGGACGTCTCCAAGCGGTGAATTCTATGATTTTTCAGATCTCAAAAGAGATGGAGGGTAAACTTTTAGAATTCATATTTTTAAGCTATTGATTGCCTAAAAATGCTAAATTTTCTAACTTTATTCTTTTTTAAAAGCTACCAAATCAAGGATACTTCCAGCACTATGGGCATGTTTGACTTGATTTATGTCACAAATGTTTGCGAGTCTGTTACATGCTCGAATACAGATGTAAGTCTATACTAAGGACTTGAGATTCTTGGAAAAGTCACCTCAAATTGCGATATTCTTACACATGCAAATCCTCCTACTTATTCCTTCATCAGCGCAGACCAGCCAGCAATTGGAGTCTAGTGGTAATTCTCAGGTAATAAAATATAATCAACTTTTTGTTTTACCCCAAAAAATGATCTTATTTAACTTATATTTTTCTGTTATTTTCTTCCGCAGGCGATTAGTGCACTCTTCCTCCTAAAATTTCATATGACGAATCAAATAATCTAATCACAACACCCGTTCAATCTACTGAAATCCATTCTTCAACGTATTAAATCTTCTGCTCTGAAGATGCTTCAGATACATTCACGGTTGAAATTTAGTAGAATTGCCATGTAACTTTAAAAATGACCAGCCCTCTTGGATGCATTGGAGCTTCCAGTTCGAGATACATATCCTTCAAGATTCTACTTTTTGTTATCGTTGTTGCAGCTGTGTATTTTGTTGGAGGATCTCAAATCAACACTAGAAAATATGGGCTTACTGGAATAGAATCGTTGCCACATCATGCTTTCTGGACAGATCTTCCAAGTCTTGTAAACGATGGATTTCGTTTTTCACTTCTTTAGATGACTGCAGGTCTTCGATATTTCAAGGCAAAAGGAACAGGATCTGCTTAGGCATCAGCTCCTGGTACCTATAACACTATATGATTAGTATTATTATTATTTTTCGATGGTTTTATTTTTTCTATTATGAAAAACATAGAAAATATGCTTAAAAATATGAAAAAGAAAAAAGATATTAAATTTTACAAAATAAGGAATTCCAAAAGAAAAGAGAGAAAATAATAACTGGTTATGATAGGTTTTATGAGAAATTCTTCTCAATATGAAAAAATTATTATTGAAATTAATTGGAAATAAGAAATATTCTGCCCTAAGAAATAACATTTCCCTGAAAATAATTCCCTTTTTTTATATTTTCCATAAAATGCTAAAGTATTTAAAAATCCCTAACGAAGTAAAGTATGTAAAGCCTCACATCTGATAAACTGGTTATGTCAATTCCTCACAATAACTCCAGCAAGTCAAAAAAGCAGATACAGAGAAAATAAATCTCCCTATTTATAATAAACAAACGATTTAGTTGAAAAAGAGCAAAAAAGTTCTTCACTTTGCGCACTGCCTTTTTAATCGTCTTAACAATAAGCACCACACAAACAAGATAATCAAAAAGATATTTCAAAAACACAATATGAGCGGGCTTGTCGGATAAAGCGAAAATATTCACAAACCACTTCTCAAATCAAAGGCTACTCTCAAAAATAATCCTGAACGATTCTCCTCATTTTCGTCTAAATAAGTAATTTCCGAATCGGGCTCGACATTGGACTCATATGATTCCCCTCTTTGCTCATATTATGCTGGATATTCCATTCCGTATTCACATCGAAATAAAGAAAGTATTCCTTCTTTTGATCCTTCTGCAATGACTTTGAATTCAGACCAGACATCAAATTCATCTATCTCAACTACAATATCAGCGACTTATTCAAAGATAAATTAAGTTCTCCAAAATCAAAAGTAATTCTATCTACCATGTAAGTCATAGCCATAGAACTAGCCTCAACAAGAATAATCGTGGAACCCTGATTCTAGCAAAGACAAGGCTGCTTATAATTTCTCTTCGTACATGCTGAAACTAGTTGAGAACATCAAAAAAAGAAAAATAAAACCAAGAATTTTGTTAAATAAACGTCCCTCAAATAGCGATTCAACAAAACCTAATTCAGCAGATAAATAAAAAGAGTTAGGTTACAGTAGTGACGAGAGTGATGATAATGATAATGATGAGCATTCTATCTGGGATGATTCTAAACCAATTTCCCTTGGATTTGATTGCGATTAATTCATGAATCGTCATAATAACCCACTGACTTTATTTTAACTCTACCGAATGCGATCAGAATTATACCAAAACATTGCTATTGAAAGACAGATAATCATTGACGAGGTACATACTATTTGTTAGCACTACAAATAGCCTGTTTCCAGTCAAGATTTAACTTGGTAAGATGAATATCTTCAGTTGAATTACTTCTCACAAAAATCACAGAATCACAAACAAAAAGAATAAGCTAAATTTGTTAATAATCCAATGTAATCTTTATCAACTCCCAGAGTATCCCCACATACATATTCTTTCTTTAATCCTTAATAATAAAACCCACCGAAGACTACTCGAGAAAGCACTCAGAATTGCCCGCAAGAATAAACTGTTTCTCAAAATTTAGCTTAGAAAATACTTTTGCAGCTTCAAAAAAAAGAACTTTAAAACACTAATACTAATAGTTTTTAAAAATAAGAGCAGATTCTCACTAGACAAAGCTCCTCTAAATCAGCTAAAACCATTGCTAGACTCACTCAAGAATTGTATTTAGATGAAAAAAACCCATCATTGACGTTAAACCCTGCTAAATAAAATCAAATTAACAAAATGGTGATGTCCTTGCAAGCAATCTCCTCGATCTCCTCGCAAGAAGCGCCAAGACATAAGAAAAATATTTCTACAAATGCTTCCAATAGTAGTAATCGTGCTGAAGAAAAAGAAGAACTCTTATCATCTTCAAGGACTCTCATGCATCTTTAAAAGTTGAATCGAAGTCTAGAGGAAAGATGCTTGTCGTGTGAGCTAATTGAAAAACCTTTTTCGATATTTTAAAAGAAACCAAAGGGTGTTTAGAGTATCAATTGTTTTTTATAGAAAAAGTCTTAAATGACTCCTAAAAAAACAATTTCTTCTTCGTCATATTCTTAAACTAAATTATATTCAATCCGTAGCTCTTCAGCTATTCCTAATAGCTAACACTCATTGATAGTAACTACTCCATAGAAACGTACAGAGATGGTAAATGAATCTTAAGCGAATCTAAGCAAGTAATAGAGTTTCTCGAGTAAAATTACAAAACTATCAGAAAAATCAAATAAATAATTTATACTATCAAGTGCTTCCCAGAAATTAAGATTTTCTCCAGCGAAAAGTAGCATGAATAGAAATTAATCTTTCAAAAAACCTATGTCTTGTTAAATGCTCTCTCCTTTTGCTGACAAATCATC
>Ga0302271_10002508_pt1 | contig 16434 bp, 6 predicted proteins | sample III_Bog_N1_1_FD_198767 | JGI IMG/M metagenome (GOLD analysis project Ga0302271, IMG submission 198767) | Peat permafrost microbial communities from Stordalen Mire near Abisko, Sweden - III_Bog_N1_1 | ecosystem: Environmental > Terrestrial > Soil > Wetlands > Peat | place: Sweden: Abisko...
TAATCCAAAAATATTTTTAATTTTATTAATTTTATTTTTTTTTAAATTTTTTTTTTAAACCCCCCCCCCCCCCCCCCCCCGCATTGTTTTTCCAAATATTTGCAAGTGTTTACTTTTGATGAGTGTCGCAACTTTCGCGCAAGCAAGATCAAGAAGCGATTTGATATCGAGGTAATTGGCTGCGAGAATGATTTCAAAGAGCCTCTCGAGATTCTCGATATCGATGAATTTAGCGTCATAAGGATCGACGAGCTCTGAGAGATTGCTGGTTGTGAGAGGCTTCTCAATCTCAGGGGGATTGTCGTTCTTGTGTTTCTCACAATATTCTAAGATCTTCAAGAGAATGTCCTTCTTGACGTTGGGGATTGGGATTTCATCTTCAGTACCAGTGTCTAATAAGATAAAAAGAGAAAAAGTTTATTAAAAACGGATGATTTAAAATGTTATTGTTATTTCTAATGGGTGATTGCTTGGCTTTCTAAGAGAAGCCAGATATTAACTATGTTTGATAATTTGTTACCTTCGATCATGTTCTTGATGAGTTGGGACTTCTTTGCAACCTCCTCGTCGACCTGTAGAAAAACACAACACAACACAAATGAGGATTTTTGCTGGCTAGATTGAAGACTGTTAGACCTCAAATATGATTTATTGATATGCTTACTTCAACGACTTCGTTTTCCAAGGTGATAAGCTTAACTTTGCTATTTCCTTTATCCATTTTCGTTTCCCTTTTTTTCTTTGTTTTTTTTTGGAGTGAAATTGAGTATGTTTTGAAATTTATTATTCTTTTTTCGATTAAGAAATCCCTCCCCCTCCTTATGGAGATCAATCGAATGCCCTTCTATAACTATCCCCTAGATGCTTGAGTTTATTAATTATCTATTCCTTTATGCAAAAATTCTTCTGGTCTTTGAAAATATTACACTTTCCGACGATGACGATGATGTTGAGAAAAAAGCTAAATTTTAACAAATTTCTATTAATATTTTTGATCAGCAAGAAATTATTAATTATTTTTCTATTGGAATTAAATCAAACAAAAATTCATAAAAAGTTAGATTTTTCCAAGCTAGGAAAGCAAAAGCAACACAATCGCAGCAATAATTATTAGCATTTTAGAAGAATCAAGCACAACTTTAGTCTTTTTTTTCTTTCTGATTTGTAGTTTGCTTTGAATATAATAACAAAAAGGAAAGAACTAACTCATATTTCTACAAAAAACAAAACAAAAATAGAACAAATTCTTTGATAAAAATGCAGATAATTCAAAAATATTTGCTGAAAACTATTTTTTTTTAACTCATGGAAAACACAGTAAATTGGATAAGAGAACCTAGCATATTTCTTTGGGGGAGGGGAGTATCTTTATAATAAGAAAAATAACTCTATGCGCCAGACTTTTATACATAATAAAATTGACTTTCAAGGAAGATTTAATTATTATTAGAGTCCTTCGCTTTCTAATTCTGTTCGACAATCAATTCTTCTATCTTTTATTTTCTCTAAAAATTCTTAAAATCCCCCTCACTACCTGCTAAATGATCGCATATGTCTTTTTGGTATTTATTAAGCACTGTTCAGTTTAGTTTCTTAAGCAGATCCCACAGATGTCGAAGCGTTATTCGATGTACAAGACAAATAGCTTTGCTGGTGAATATCTCTTTTCTGAGGATTTGACTACAAATTTCTGAGAAATGTGTTATTTATTTGTTAATTCTCCATAACTTGTGATATCTCAAGCTTATTATCTTCCTGAACAGAATTTAACTTTTGTTGCTTTATCGCTAAGGAATTAGCAGGGATGCTGCTTTAATGATAACCATTCTTCTTAGGATGCTGCTATGGTGAATCATCAGAATAATCTTCTTAATTAAAAGTACTATAATCTTCTTATACTTTTTGTTGTTTTTGTTATTACTAATAAGGACTAACCTTTCTAGCAGGTTTTCTTTATTGTTGTGAGTTCAAGAGGGATTAATAGAATGAGCTATTAGTTGTGTTCTAGGGATTGGTAGTGTTTTATGCATTGTCTATTGATTCAAATAATTTAGAACAATTTTAGATTTCAGTAGAAGTATTGTATAAATCCTAAGAAACATATGAAATATCCTTAGGTTTGGTATTGTAAATTGTTTATCGAAGTTCATTCTAAAGATGGTTTAGATCCTACTGATTATTATTATTATTATGACAGCCATCAAAGTAATTCTATGTCTGGGAAGTATTTTGCTGTGAAGGTTTCAAGCTGGTGTTGTTGTCCTGCCTGTGCGAGTGATTAGTGTCTTGCATGATAGGATAATATTAATTATTTCTATTTTATTTCACAAACGATGTACTTCTATTGCTGCTTTTCTTCTCCTTGCTTTTGTGTGGTGATATTATTCTCTTTGTATTCTACATCGACGATTCCTTGCTATCTTTCCTACACCGAGTTAGCGAAGTTGCTTTAGGATATCCCGTTAATGTCTAAGATAATGGAAGAGTATTATTAATATTATGATTTTGATTATGTGTGAGATAGAATAACTTCTTGAGTTTAGATTGTTCAGCGTATGATGAACTCACTGGCTTTGGGACTTTATCATCAAGCGCTTTACATTTATTGTTATTTTTATTATTTGAACTATTTCGATGCCTTATTGATCTTGCAACAGTCTCCTCTTGTTAGAAAGATTCAGCATTTTCTTTTGTTTCTGTGTTGAGTTGAAGTTAGCATCTAAGTATATGGATATCTAATAACTTTGAATCAAACTATCCTTTATGTGAAGTGCTTTAGACTTCCTTGCATTTCTCAGATAGTACTTATTACACTGCCTCGTTGTATGTGCTTGATAATAAGCTCCTCATCCAAGGTATTGCTGAAGACTAGGAGTGGTCCTCTTCTTCTTTTTTCAAACATTTAACATTTTCGAAGGTTTTGAAGATTTCTTGTTTGTTTGAAAGTTCCTGATTTTTCATCTACGAGCTGAATTATTCTGACTGTTGATTTGTAAAAAAGTTCTTCTGCTTTTGTTCTCCATTTACATTGCTTTGAGCATCATTCTGTTAAACCAGTCCTTCGATGAATTACCTGTTTAGGTAGGCACTTGGTAATTCCTTGTAATGCGTTCCTTTAAGCATTTGCAAGTAGTCTTCCTTGTTGATTTTCATATTATTAATAAACTAAGTCTATTTAAATTCAAATTTACCCCAATAAGAAAGACTCCTGTTCCCTCCTTCAGCTTACTCTATTATTTGTTGGGTTTGTTAAGTCCTTCAGGACACAAAAAAATATATCATAATATGGAAATAAAGAGTTTATATTGGGGGGAATGGGAGAGATTTGGCGGAGATAATTCGAGCAACGTGTGGGAAGAGAAATCTTTTTTTAATAGATATTTTATAATTTTTTCTTTCTAAAAAAATAAACCCAGAATAATCAAAGACCTTGCAAATAAATCACAAATACGAAGAATGACAGAATCTAAAGCGAATCTGCAGATTGGAGCAGTGACTGTAACACATACTTATCTTTTTGGTTTCTTTGAGTGAATCAGTTCTCATTTTAAACTTCTTTGCTTATGTGATTTACATGTGTATCGTAGGCCTCAATTGTCGAATGGAAATACAGCGAAATTGACAATACAAAAATCATCTACTTAATTGAAGTTGTCAAGCGTGAAGGCAGCAAATGGTAACTGAAGAAACGATACAAAGAATTCGATGATCTCAATACTAATCTAAAGAAACTCTATCCGAACCTACCAGCTATGCCAGGGAAAACCTTATTTGCTATCAAAGACCCATAGGAGTTGGAGAAGAGAAAATAAGGTTTGGATTCTTATTTGAAGTCACTTATTGCAAGGCCTGATGCGTATCATTCAGATTCCATGAAACAATTTCTTGAGGTAAATTATCAATTATTTTTGCGAGGCTGTTTGTGGTCTAATATTGCTATTGTTTTGACCCTCTTAAGCTAGATTAGCATGCCGCTGATTAAATCATCACACCGCCTAGTTAATTAGGTGAACTCACTGGATTTGTCCATGGAGTAAGAGATTTCTATTACGAGCCAGATCAAGGATTGCTGTTTGTGCTCTGCGGTGACATGAACGTAGCTTCAAGGATGGATGCGTACATCACGAATATGAAAATGCCCTGGGAAAAAGAGCAACCTTAGACTTTGTTGTCTGTTGGAACACTCGAATGCTGGCTACAGAGTAACAATGGAAGCTTGGAATTTGAGAAAGCATGGAGTATTCCATATCCTTTACAAGCAATATGCATGCACTGGGAATCTTCCTCATGCGTCCTCTCCGTTGGGTAAGCTAACTCTACACAAATTTATTATCTAACAAGCTTTTTACTTTTCATACTTAATAAATTCCCTATTTTTGCACAGTCTTGATGAAGGAAAGATAAACCAAGTGAGAGTCCCCAAAGAAGTAGCTTTCAACAGATACGAGAATATGCTAGATTATGCTCCTCATGAGTAGCGAATCATGGGTATATTCTATGAGAATATCACTGATGTGCTGTACACTTGTTCTGAAGACAAGACTATCAAGACAATCGAAAACAAAGAATGCACTAATGGTAGGAGAAATTAATAGCTTACACAATAAAAATATGAAGAGCCTTCAAAAAGAATAGAGAATTTAGTAGTTTTGGTTAATTTAACACTCAAACTTAAAACTGATTTTTTTTTTTGCAGTGATAAAGCACAGCGAAACGAGCTTGACAGGGATGATAGGGGACAAGGAATTCAAGAGATTATTTGTTACAAACAGATCAGGCACGCTTTACATCTACACCATTTCATCTGTAACAACAAAAAGGATTAAAATGAAGAGTTTTTACAAGCTCTACGAAATATGCTAACTTTTTGGTTATTTTTCATTTATTTAGGTCGCACCTGAACTCCTCACTTCAGTGCTCACAAATCAGCAAGGTTTAATTCGAGGATTAGCATTAGATACAGCGAAGAACTACGTATTCACAGGTGGCTTCGATGATGGTGAAATTGCTGTCTTCAACATTGAAAAACCAGGGAAAGTAAAACAAAAAATAATCATTTATCTCGTTCAACTTTGTAAACGAAATAAACAAATTTGTCTTTTTTAAAAAAACCACAGGAAAAGTTCTCAAAGCTATCTGCAAGCTACGTTGGAAAGAAGAAAGTTAGATCAGTGTCTTGGTCAAACAGCCGAAACGAGATCTATGTTGGAACCTAAGACGGAACGATTACAATTTGGAGCACTAAAAAAGCCCAATCGATTTATGTTATGAAAGCGCACAACAACGAGATCACAAAGGTTCAATGGATCGATAATAAACAAATGCTACTCACCAGTGCAAAAGAAAAAATTATCAAAGTAAAAAAGAGAAAGAGAATAGCTTTTCTTGAGTTATTTCTGAATAATGAAATTCCTTTTTATATGTTTTTCTAATGATTATTTTTTCTTGATAATTTCTCTTAGTTTTGGTCGATGCCGAAATAATGGAGAGACTAACTTGTCGAAGCGAACGAAGAACGTGAGAATCACATTGCAATGCTAACATAAAATATGCTCAAAGCGAAAGAAAGCTTGAAAAAAGTTGATATTGATTCCGATGAAGATGATTTAGCTGGATGGCAGAAAAATCTATGAAAATATGATATGATAATCAATGTGCTAATAGTCGTTTTATATGATCCTGTGATTGTGTTAGGATTGTAACTTTCTCGTTGAATTATTGCTAGATTGTCAATATATTAAGATTATTCGCAGGATGTGGTCTATTTGTTATTTAATCGATTCTTTCTAATATCTCTTGGAGGGTCTTTTTGAAATGTAAAACGAGATTTTTCCTAGATTTTTAATCAGACATAACACTGCTGGTTTTCGAATCCATAACTGAATTGAAGTGACTTAGCAACTCAGCAAATTTCCCTGTGACACCATCGAAGAAACCATTTACGCCTTCTTAGCATTTCTCTATGAATCGTGTGCAGGAGTGGATGTCATGTTTGTAGAGAAACATTTGGTTTTTCATAAAATCAATTTAGGCTTCTTTGATCAGTAGCATGTTGTTTTTCATTTCAAAAAGCAGCTTCAGTTTCTAAATAACTCTAGCGAGTTTTTAAGCTAATGCTAATTGTCCTTGGGAATCATTGCTACTCTTGATCCCTCGGTATAAATCATCTAAGATGTTCTCACAAACTGCATGCAGATGAATGAAATCATTGGAACATTCCACATCACGCTAAACTCGTAGAACACGGAGTTCATCAGGTTCATTCACGTCAAAAGGCAACTCTGATTAAGATATATTCGAAGTATTCGATGGAAGACCTAATCCACCCACAGACAATCTTTAAATTTTTTGTTGTTGTTGTTGTTACTTCTGCTGTTGTGGTTGTTCGTTGTTTTTCCTTTAAGGTATTTCTCCAAGATTCAAATTCTTTAAGCTCGTAATTGGAGACTATTTCTGCAGTATGTTCTCATTTTCAGCATCGCTAACGACTAAGCTGGAAGATAATTTCCTCATATTCAGTTCCATTTCCTTATTGATGTTAGTTGAAACCTAAAACAAGTAAAGAAAAAACAAAAAAATATTTTTAGTACAAATCATCTTTAAAACCCAAATCTCTAGACATTATTCCTCTTCTTTACCACTAAGATTTTAGTATAATTATGTCCACTATCAGGTCCGATTATGATTCCAATCCCAAGAAGCTATTCAATTGCTTTTCGAAGATTTGTAATTAACATAGCAATTTCTGGCGAAGTATCGTTCTTATTTGCTATTAATGTATCCTAATACATTAAAGACAGAGACTCAAGTAGAATTGACAACAGCTACTCTGTCTGATGGATTTCTTTTTAAGATAAATGCATCTAAACCATTTTATCCTTAAATCGAAGATATGTCTCAAAATCACCTCGAAAATTCAATAATGTTTCAGGGAGATCTAAACGATTTGAAGGATCAATATACAAAAACGGATTGCTCTTGAATAACTAAAACGTAGCTGCTTATTTGAACCCTTAATCTGCTTTTTTTATTACCCCTGATAGGACTGATAACATATTATGCAAGGTGTCTTTATGCTGCGATGGGAAACTGTCGAAAATTGTATTGATTGGCAAGTAGTTTTTATATTTAGCGATGAATTCCTTAACAGGTGATTTATAGGATATCACGACGGAAGGATTATTCTCCAAGAATTGCAGTTCCTTTTTGCTTGGGAAATTCAACTTGTTATTGCTGCGAGTTTGATTCTAATTCTTGTTACTGTGCAAGGGTGTAATAGCTGCAGCAGGAGATAAATCAATGCTCACATTAGATCTGGATTTATCACAGTTATTTTTGTTATTATTACGCTGATTGCTAGGGTTTCTGCTATTGCTATTAGCATGACCGATTGAAAACATATGTTTGAATTCTTGATTTGTTCTTTCATATGCAAGAATTTTAGCATACGCAGAATTGAAATTAGCTACGAAACTGTCTTTTTCTTCACCGCCAATGCTGTTCAGCAGTGATTTCAAGGATACATTCGCGAGTTTGGAATCTAGCTGCGATAAGATGCCATCTTCTGTTGCAGCTAATTGATTTTGGTGATTTTCATCTTCAATTTATGTTCCTGCAATGTTGAGATTACTGTTTTTACGACTCTGATTATTATTACTCCTAGCGGATATTGACCCAAGTAGATTTTAGTTCTCCACTGGATTATCACCATTATTGACCTGCATACTCACGTGGAGTTTACTTGCAGTTTCTTTAAAAAATTATATCACAGCGAGAGTCTCTGAGAGAAGTTTTTTAGACGTCTACAAGAGTGAAGTAAGTCTTCTGATTTACGTTTAGTGTCTACTTATGGTTGCTTTCAAGAGATCGATTCTTCGTTCGTTGAAATGCTAGTCTACAGGACGATGTTCCATACTAAATTTAAATTCGTCAATACCTTCAACTTCTTTTTGTAATTCTGCTATTTTCTTAGTTAAGCTGCTATTTTCAATATTCAAGCGCATCAGTTCTTTGAATCGTGTTCCTGGGTTACGACTGCTTACATTACCACAAGCAGGGCACCCTCCTTCTTAGATACTTGGAGAAATATGTCTGATTTCATTTTACCCTTGGAACATATTATTTGTATCACTGTTGGAATTACGATTTTTATGAATATTCTGTGGTTAGTAGGTATCATTTCTATTAGAAAATAGTAAACTTTATGTATATTTATCTTTATTTATCTCAGAAACATGATTAAGATTAATAATTGGGATACCATTCTTAATAATTTCGTTTTTTTTTATTGCAAAAGAAGGAGCAGATGCGTGTCTTGGTGTGCTTAATGGCATCTATTGGAATTGATATTTCATAAAACTCGTGTGATTGCTAGCAGACGCATTGTCTTTACTGATACTATTGCTTTAAAGATGACTTTAGATTGAATTATTGTTAGTTTTATTGGCTTCTCTCGTCGTCTCTTATGTAATATTATTATTATTTTTGTGAAAAGGTTTTTTCGCAACAAGAGTTAATAATTATCTTTCGATCATTGATCGAGGTCCTTGCAGGAACAGGTTCTGGGACTATATCTAATAGTAAGTATCCTTAGATTTGGATAATCGCATTAGGTTCTAATCAGGTTATTCGTCTCCAATGGTTTCTTTGATGTTTTTTAAAATAGAATTGATTCCATCTCCGTATCGACTGGTGCTAGGTTAAATTGGTTTCCTAGGGGAAATTACTGTTGTTGCTAAATCTATATTGTCTTTCTATCGAGCTGTGAGATGCATGGATAAGACACGACGTTTTTCATTGGGATTCTAGTCCTTCATATGAGTAATTTAGAGGGATTCTTTGTATTTATGTTGGTTGATTTTTTGAGAGGAAGTCTACTAATTTTCCTTTTTTATCACTTGCTTAAATGTTTGTAAGCAATCTATTCAAAAAAATCTATTCGTGGTTGAAATAAGAATCAAATTTTAGTGCAATGTGACCACTCAAATATTTGAAAATTATTGAGAATATTCTACTTTAGCACTTTCCACATGAAAATGAATAATATTTTTGAATATTCCGTTTTTGCCTATCCTTTAAGCAAAAGCTAGAAAGTTTGCTGTTATTATTGTCTTTGATGAAGTTTAATTTATCTAGAAAATACTATGTAAAGATACAATCCATTTTGGAGTAGTAGTATTGGGATTAATTTATTATTCTTTTTTTTTGAAATAAAATCAACTTTCTTCTGCGCAAAAAATGCTGTCGTGTTTCAAACAAGTTGCTTTTAGAACATTGGGATTATTCACAGCAGCAGTGCCTAGAAATACCATTGTTGTTTCCAAGCAGGAAAAACTCTTTAACACTTTCTCTCAAAAGGATCTCCTCAACTAGCATCTCGTCAACAGTGTACTTGAACGCAATGTACAAAAGAGATCTCAGCGCTCTCAGAAAGGTCTCCTCCATGGGAAACAACCCAAAACAGGATTCTAGACTTGTTTCTCTGAAAAGAAATCCATCCGCTGGTGGAAAGTCAATGTCCAAGAGAAATGGATGTACAGTGATGTGCTGCAGAAGAAAATCCGCATCTTAATGAGTACCAAAGCCATCCGCTGCATGGATAAAATGGGTGGATTTGATAACTACATTCTTCTTACCAAGCCTAAGAACTTAGACTCACTGTATGGTGAATATCTCCGCAGACTCATGATGCATACACTCACTGATCCAACTTTCAAAGTGAACTACATCCAAAAGAGCAGACCGGTGAAGCATGAAGTCCAGAGGAGACATTAAGTTTTCTTGAAAAGACCTTAGATCTGGCATCCTAAAGAAATCAGACATACTGATATGACTCAATTAAGAATGAAGACTCATAACAATATGTCCAGAAAAGAACTAGAGGAATTCAAGGTCATGGAAGATTTGAATGATCATCCAGAGAAAATCACTCTAGACCATCCCCTTGTCAAGAGAGAGTACGACAGACAGATGGCAGATTTGAAGGCTCTTGAACCAGAACGCAAGAAGATCATGGAACGTCTTGAGAGATATAAATCTAAGAAGATTCTAGATAAAATCAAGGAAGTCTGCAATCAAGGTCTTGCTGAGTGGGAAGATGTAGAAAATCTAAAATGATCAAGATATTTTTTTTTTCATTCCATTAGTTATCATCGTCATCATGATCTCATCTCCAACATTTCAGCAATATTCTGCACGGAATTGCATATTTAAGATATCATTCTTTGATTTTTTATTTTTGATTGTTGAAGATATTTGAGCACTCTCACTCACGATTAACAGTTATTTTCAAACAAATCAATTCCCAATCTTTATCAAATTATGCTTGTTTTAAAACTAAAAATATTGATTACACAAATTAACTCAAAAAACAAACAAAATTTACCTTATTAACAACTCTCATACTCACGTTCTCATTTTCTTTCATCTACGATTATCTTCAATAAAAAATATAACCTGATCTTCTTCTCTTCTTAAACATATCATCACCCTTGAAATATGCACCCTATTTCTGGTTACAAGTAGCGGCATGCTGCCAAAATCAGCTATGATTCTGCTTAGTCTCACTATCCAATCTCACCTTCTGCAACTTCAAGAACCTTACAAAGATCAATCTCTCCTAAACCATCCCAAAAGGCAATAACTTTTTCTGGATTGCATAGATCGATATCCCCTAGTATCTCAACTACACCTTCTTCTTTAACTTCTGCGTTTTCACGTTCCAGTATTTCACAAATCTCATAGAAATCATTAAATCTATCAACAATGAAGCAATTACAATAATCAACTTCTGGATTTCAAAGATAAGCTACTTCCCCTTTATCAAGATCAAAGAGTCCAAATAACATCTAACGCATTCCTCCCGCCAATCCATTTTCTTAAAAGCCACTTATCCCATCTTCTGATGAGTAATACACCCAAACTTATCATATTGTAAATCCCAACAATTTCCTTTCTACCAAATCATCTTCAGCAAAAAATATTTTTCTACCTGTTTCTTCTTCTCGATCACCTCTAGCAAGGCCAAAATTGCCTCAACCGAATCCCTCAAACATGATTTAAGGCTACAAAACTTAAAATAATAGTAACTCTTAAAGAAATAACTCTTCTAAATAACTCAATTCAATGGCAATTTGCTAAGAAAAAACACCAGAAAAAACAAATCTTTCACCTAAATAATCCTATCCTTCCTCAACAAAATATCGAAGCACCACACCGAAATCACCATTTAATTTATTCAAATAAAGCTACTACCAACCGCAATAGCACAAAACTGATTCCAGAAGATCATTATCGCCTTCTTCATATTCTTCAAAACCTTTTGAGAGTTCAAAAGTATCTTATCAAAAATCATAATAATAATACCCTCCTAGTTAGAGCACTAAAAAAACATAATTTTGTACTCGTGTATCTCCTTAAAAATACGAGATCAGTAGGCACAAGGAATTAAAACCTTTTAGTAAGTCTTCTTCTCTTGAAGCTGGGGCAATATTCATCGATACAGGTTCAGATAATTAAGAAGAGATTGTCTCTCCTCGTTTTGATTTTTCATAAGAGAATTAATCATACATCAAATCTCAAAAACTACCTGTATCAGCATAAGTATCATCTGCAAGGCCATTAGATTCTTCTTCACCTAGAACAGCAGTCCATTTTTCAAATGAAATAACTTAATCAAATAGAAGTGCTTGTTGTTCCTCATCTTAATCAAATCGAAATGGATTTCAAAAAATCCAAGCAAGTATGCTCTTCAAAGAAACTGGGAAGTAATTGTAGAAACTTCGAAGTAACTAAGATAACTAGGTAAAGAATGCATAAAGCAGTAGGAATTCTGAGTTAATCAGCGAATTAACCAGAGAAATTAATATGGAAAAGCAAATTTCTATGAATGAAATGGAATATCTACTCAAATAACTTAGAAAATACCAGACCTTGAGTATTTCAAGATCACAACAACTAAAGGAACAAGAGCAGAAAGATACATAAGAAACAAAAAGTGTCATCGAATCTTAAAAGTATCTAATTTCAAGAAAAAATCAAGAAATACTTCTATTTCTGGCATGCTTATTCTATCTTTTTAATAAAAAATTACTTTTTTTTTCCCCCAACATTGCTTTAGAGACCATTATTTTGTGATTTATAAAAAAAGGTAGATGATTCGTGAGCTTATCGAAAAAGTAGATAGAGAACAAGAATCATTTGATTTGCTGTCTAAAACATTTACTCAACAATAAAGTGATATCGTTATGGTTTGATGGTATTATCTTAGTAGCATGACGGAGAAAAAAGTATGTATTTTTCTTTTATTAAAAAAGATTTCTTTTTTTATTGGCAAAAAGGAAGAAAAAGGATAGAAATGAAGGTCTCTTTTGAAGATTATTCAAGAAAAGAAGAAAAAAACAACAAACATTTTCATGTTTTCAATCATATTTGTAATAAAAAAAAGGATAAGATAATAAAGTTATTGAAATAATAAACAATTTTTATCCTTTGGAAATTGCATACAAAACATAAAAAAAAACAATCAAAACAAAAGAATGCAATATTAAAATAGTGCAAGGGCTATTGTGTGGGGGATCTAATGTCTATTTAGTGTCTTAAAACAAGATCTTACAAGGAAAATACAAATAGGAGGATAAAGAAAAGGAGTTGAAAAAGGTTATAAAGTTGCATGATAAAACACCATCTGCAGAAGAAGAAAATAAGCCAGAAATGAGGTATCTATTGCTGTTAGGCTGACATTCAGGTAAAGAATAGAAGAAAAGGAGCTTGAGATAACTAGGGTGAGTGTATTTGAATCTAGAGGTTTTATGTTGTTTGCACTTAGAATAACTTAGTAATTGCATTCAATTTTTTTGAAGCTGTTTTGTTAAGAAAAATTAATTTTTTACATAATTCATCATTATTAAAGACACTATAAGAGTAATAGCAATCAAAAACACTCTGTTTTTCTCTGGAAATATCATTAAAGAGCGCGCTTTGAGAAGGAAACTTTGAGTTATCTAGACAAAATAAACAAAAAAAAATAATTTATCAAAAATAGAGAAAGTTCCAAAAATTAATTCAAATTTACCTGCCATTAATTTCAAGATTATGTGTATTCGCTAGCACCCACATGGCTGCTGTAGGGTTGTCAAATCGAATCAAGCACATGTTTTTGTTATTCTACTCTAGAAGGAATCTGTTGGTGTTTAAAATGGAAAAAAGTTAAGATTACAATTAAAGAATTAATTTTATTAAATTTGAGAATATTTTTTTTGTCTACTTAAATTATTAGACTTGAGAGAAGGGTTCAAATAACTTCTTTATTGTTTCATATGAGCACGAGTCTCTGCGGAGATTAGAAACATGTAAGGTGTTAATTGGTGGGTTTATCTATGCTGGTGTGTTTGGTTTAAAACGATTTTCTTTATCGGAAGGTTAAAAATACTCCTCATCTTCTGGTTTTTCAGCAGCATCTTTGAAAAATACATTTTCGTAGTGCGAGTTGAATACTTTGATTATGCTTCCATTGAAAGTGCAATCGTTTAAGCAATCCTTTGCCATGCCTGCATGAGCTGAAACATCATATTCAATAATTACAGCTTGTTTTCCTTTGAGATAGATCATTTTAACGATATTTCCGAAGGCACTGAAGAGATTGAAGATTTGCATTAGTGTTGTCTTGTTTGGATCGAAGTGATTTGCATAAATGACTTTGGATTTTGTTGCCACTGTTGTTAGTCAGTTAAAAAAAAGCTATTAGAAGAAGAAAGTAAAATAATCAGGGAATAATGAGAAAAGGAGTAAGAAAGAACAAATTAAGAGATGAAAGTCAAAAAACTAAATTATGGAAAATCTAGAAGTAATTTGCACTTTTAGGAATAATCTGATTACGCCAAACTAAGAAGATTATTTGGGAATTTCAGATACATTATTATGATAAATGTAAATCAATATTCACTAGAGAAGTATTATAAAATATCACCAAATATTTATGATTATCTCGTTTGTATAAATTATTCTGTCGAGTAAGTTAAAATGTTATAAAAATGACTTAGCTCTTTTATAAACGAAAACTGCTCCCAGCAAAAATTTCTTTCATTTTTCAGCTAAACTTTGCTTTATTTCCACTATTCTTTGAAAATAAACCACAGCTGTGGCATAAAAAAAACCTCCAAAATAGATCAAACTAAGGTGGGAAGAGGAGGGGGGATGTTTGTTTAGAATTGCCAACTTAGTTTAAGTTTAATTTATTCTTGTGAAAGTAAAATTGTGGCTATGATAAAATCAAGATTACTTTTTTAAAATTAAGGATGTAAGTAGTCACTGAGGTTCGTATTCTCGTCTACGTTTTCATAGACTCGATCTTCAGACTCTGATTTGTTGGAGAAGAGATTATTTGGGGCAGAGGAAGTCAGTCTTTGTGCTTTTGTTGGATTATTTTTGGCATTGTTGATCTCAGAGCTTATGGAAGAGTTGAAATTCGTATTGAATATTGAGCTATTCGTTTATTTTGGAGAATTGCCTGAATATGTTACTGCGCCACTTCCTCCACTGCTTGTGCTTATGCCACTTTTCCCGTATAAAGACTATTCCATTTTGAGCTGATCCAGATCAGCTACATCTGAGAATTTTTCAATATATTTTATGGGTTTTTACTAAGGCTACTGGATATCTGAGTCAGATGATAACCTAGGGATGGATTTGAGTTGAGGCTTGAAGGGCTTAATCAAAGGATGATCGTTGCTTGAAAGTGAAGAATTACCACTTGAAGAACTAGTTGCTTCTTTTTTGAATACTTCAATACTGTTAGTGTTGAAAATACCTAATCCACTTGTGTTATTTCCAGTCTCATTCTCACTTTCAAAGCACTATTACATTATAAGTTCAGTCTCGATGTTTTACTTTTTTTCAATGATCTTTTGCTTAAGTATGGTGTAGTCTACATTCAAAGCCAAAATTAGATAAACAAAAATGAAAAAAAATCAATATTTTTTTTAAAAACTTTGTATTATCCAAAAAAACGAATTCGATATGAAAAGTATGATAATAATTTGCTAAGGATCTTAAATATTCTACGATAATACAATATGACCTTGCATGTATTTTTTCCCTTTTCAGATGAGTGCAGTAACAACTTCTTTCTTAAACAATCTCTAAAAAACAAGCCTTAGCGCCGATTAAAATAATCAGTTCACTAATTCACTTTTGTAGCTATCAACTACATGAAACTCCCCCCCATCAAAATGTTCTCTTCAAGAGACTTAAAATCTCATTTTAGGATTAGATCTCTCAAAATGGCCATCTGTTATTATTAAGTATTTTATTATTCTAATCATTTTGTATTTTTACCTATTCCTGCAGAGTTCTTCTCTTAGAATTCTATCCGCTCCTTTGTCGAAGAAATTACATTGATTCTAGTACCATCAGGAAGAATCTATGTGTTATTCAGTTCTTTTCTAGCCTTCTTGGCATTTTCTACACTATCCATCTCCACAAAAGTTGCCCAAGGTTCAATCTTCTTGAAAATGAGTATCTAATCAAAAACATTTAATGACATTTCAAACAGTTAAATCCATTTAAGAATCGCTTTCATGCATAATCTTTGACTTACTCGCACAACCTCTCCATAAGGCGAAAAGGCTTAGTAATATTTATCATGCTACAAAATTGTATTGTTAACATTGTTTGTCAGTGTCACAAACAAAACTCGAGTTTCCTTCGGTGCTTAGTCCTAACGAGGTTAATCGCTGAATGGAGGGCACGAATCAGAAGGAAGCATTTATGTATTATCCTCTCTGATTTATCTCTTTTTTTTCTTGAATTATTTTAGGAAATCGAAATTAATTTCTGTGTTTCCTCTATGAGTTGCAGATCAAAAGGGTATCAATCGAACCTCTTTTCTCTTTACAACTCGAACAAATTCGATATTTATTTAAGTCACAATATAAAAGCTCTTTTTTCTGATTACATTCTTGAAGTATTAAGCCCACATTCTAGTGATTCTTTCAAACGTTTATTTAAGCGCAAGGGGAAGAAGAATATCAAAGAATAACTGTTGGATTTTTTTTACATTCAAGCAAATGCACAAATACGTTTTATCAGGCAAACTAAAAAAACTTTATAAATTTTTCTGTTTGAAATCAAGTCATTCAAATTTACAAATATGCTGCCAAATTCTTCTCTCTTCACTTGGAACCCACAATAATCATCCTGTGCAAAAATGCAGTCTCGAAAAAAATATCTGTAAGTCTTTTTGTTAACCCTCACATCAAAATTTTTTTCCTGTTTAAGCAATCAAATTTTTATTGTTTTCCCAAAAATTCACTTCACGTCTTATTAATGCTGCAGGAATTTATCCTGGTTACCAGCATAAAAGATCCATTTATTGAGTTAAGTTTGCGTTTCTTCAAACTATTTGAAATCATGTTCCCAAAAAGAAAGATTTTTTAG
>Ga0302271_10002509_pt1 | contig 16430 bp, 9 predicted proteins | sample III_Bog_N1_1_FD_198767 | JGI IMG/M metagenome (GOLD analysis project Ga0302271, IMG submission 198767) | Peat permafrost microbial communities from Stordalen Mire near Abisko, Sweden - III_Bog_N1_1 | ecosystem: Environmental > Terrestrial > Soil > Wetlands > Peat | place: Sweden: Abisko...
AAGAAATGCGTCGAAAACGCACTGGAAGCTCAAATTGCGGAGATGAAAGCCTCAGCTCCCAATAGGAAAGTTGGAATAGTCCTCTTCTCTACTCAAGTCACTGTTCTAGGTAATTTATACTTTGTTATTAAATTACTTTAAAATAGTTGTGGATCTTAGTTTCTCTTATTATTGGGAAAAAAACAGTGAGAGATAGGATTATTTTTTGATATATTATTATTATTTTTATTATTTTTCAAAGGTGATTGCAAGTCGGCAGCTAAATAGACGTTTGAGGCAGAAGGGAATTTCGAAAAATTCTATGAGCTGGGACAAAGTAACTTTAACTCCTTTATGAAACTCAAGATTTCTGAAAACGACTCTCTTGCCTCAGTCTACCGAGAAAATAAAACCAACGGTACAACTGCTCTTGGACCAGCCTTGGCTTTCAGTCTCGGACTCTGCTCGCAGTCAAATGAAGCAGCTGGCTCCACCATCATCGTGTGCACAGATGGTATGGCAAACAACGGAATCGGCAAGCTCGAAGGAGACGATTACGATGAGGGCTCCTATGTCAAGATGGGCTAGCTAGCAAGAGCAGAAGGAATCTAAATTAACGTGATGACAATGAGAGGAATGGAAAGCGGAGTCAGAGTGCTGGGTGGACTTGCTGCAGAGACTGGAGGAAAGAGCTCGAGAGTCGGTCCGAGCGATTTCAACGCCGGATTTTCTGAGTTCCTGAAGAGCGATGTCGTAGCCACGAGGGTAGAAGTCGTGATGCAGCTGCACGAGGGACTCCAGCTAATCGAAGGAAATCCTCACGAAGCCCTCGGCACAGCAAGTGAGAGTTCTTCGCTGACATTTTAGTACGCTGTGAAGACAGACTATGATTTCAAAAATCTATCTTCAGTGCCTCTTCAAGCCAAAGTATTCTTCACTGGCTTAAACGGGTCCAAGATGATGAGAGTGATTACAGTGTCAAAGGAAATCACGAGGGAACAAGAGAAAGCGCATGAGCAAGTTCAAATCGAAATCTTAGCTAATCACGCGAACAGAAGAAACGCTAAGCACGCTCAGATGTATTCAGTAGTTGAAGCAGAAAAGAACTCTGAACAGTGGGACAAGTTTATTAAAAAAGAAGTTCTTGTGCACAATCTATCTCAAGTCAAAGAGGTCGAGGAATTTGAAGAAAAGCGTCAAAAGCTCACCAAAGCTATTGACACCAAAAAATAGAAAAAAGCTGATAACCTCGAAATGGACGACGCAGACCAAGCACTCTACGATTGTTATTGAAGCTGAAATTATTCGCCAAAAACTTCTTTTCATTGATACTTTTTTCTTCTTTAAACTTCTTGCATCTCTCAATTATTGTTGTAATTTGAGTACTTTATGTTTAGATCCTTTTTTAAAATCTGAAAAGTAAAAATATTCATATTTCCACTAAGATACCAAAAAAAGATAATTGTTGCAATTTTAGTAACATTTTTATGGAACAAGTAGTTTCTAATTTTTCAAGAGACACAAACTAAAAACTCTAATATCTTTACTCAACAACGAATGCCTTGAATCAAAAAATAATTAATAATTTCAATAATTGTAACCCTACCATGAGATCGTAAGTAATCCTCAAAATAATTAAAAAATTCCGTTATTTTTTTGAATTCCTCTCTCAAATGAAAAATCAATCTTTGATTACATTTCTTTTTTCTATAACTTTCTGTAATCTTAATTTGTCTTTTTAAATAATTTGGTTCCTCACGTTAAATGTACTTTTGATAAATCCTTATTAATCTCCTCTCGTTTCTCTTTATCATGCCATTTTATTGAAAATCTCAACTAACATCAACTATTACTAAAGGAAATAAAATTTACACTATCTACAAAAATATCTTCGAAAATTCCTTATTTAGTTTTTTAAAAAAAAAGAAGAACAATAATTATTATCCCTTGATTTTCCCCTCAAAAAACCAAGAAAAATACATTAAATAACTATTATTCCTTTCTTTCAATGAAGCTATTCTAATCTTGACATGTTATCTTGCCGATTTGTCACTGTATCTAGCTTATACAAAAGCTAATTCCACTCTCCTTCTAAATCATCTTCTTTCTTATATTCCTATTTTATATCCTCCAAATTTCTAGCTAATAAATCCTCCACATTTCTCTTTGACTTATAATCCCTAAATGATGCTTCTCTCTTGGCTTCAGCTTAGGCATGTTCCTGTAAAGCTAGCTCCTTGATTTTTTAAAACTCCTCTTTGCTGAAACTATTAACACCTCTATATTTGAGATCAGTAATAACTCTGTAGAAGCTGCTATCAGTCGAAAGACTCATTATCTCTTGAATCTCAAGGAGGTACTGAATAAAATATATCAAAATTAGATAATCAATTAAAAACCAAGATAAACCAATTAAATTTGATTTTACAGTGATTCGATCTTCATATGCTTGCATATTCATTTTCAATGATTTGGTGTCTTCGTGAGCCTTGTAAATTTCTAATTAACATTTCTTCACACTTTCCTGAAGATCTGAGATCGTCTTCTCGTATTGTGCCTTGAGGACTCTTAGCAAAATGAAGAATATTATAATTGGAAACCAATCTAAAACACCAATAACTTTAATTCAGTTCATAATCTCTAAATTCATTTTTTTTACCTGAATTGATCCAAATAAGAGCTCTTCTCTTTTCGTACAAGCAAAATAGCACTTTCTGCATCGCTGCTCTCTTTCAAATAGAATGCACGAGATGCTTCTGCTTGCTTGACTTATGTTTTCAACAAACTAATTTCTTAAGCGAGATCTGCATTTTTAGCTTGTTCTTATGAAAGAAGATTCTCGAGATTAGTAATTTTTCCAACGTTCTTCTCGTAGATTTCCTGTAATTCCTCCTTATAATAGGTCTTATAACTAGCAATACAAAACAAAAATAAAGAAATTCATTTAAGATAATTAGCTTTTTCAATCATATTCCTCTTTTTTACCCTTCTTCTAATCCCATGTTTCTTTCTTTGATTTTCTTCTCTTAGAACTCAAGTCGTTCGTTTTGATCAGTGAGCATGTTAATTTTATCATTAAGATATGCTATTTTCTCTTGTAATCCAGCATTCTCTTTCTCAAGGGAAGCCTTCAGGCGCTATTCCAAAAGACATTAGGTTTCTTTCTTCTTGATATCTTAGTTCAGTTTTTCTTTGATTTCACCAAACAAATCGGTATCTCGTTTCATCTGCTCTCCTAGAGTTTAAGATTAGAATTTCTAAGCACCGAATTCTAGTTCAAGTTAATTGAATAACTAATTGATCTTTTCGGTTTCTTCTTTTAAAGAACCATTTTATTCCCTCATGTCTTAGAGTTCTTCTTCTTTGGCCCGCATAGTCGCTTCCAGTTGCTGATCAACGAAAAAAGCAAATTTTAGGCCAAAAAGAATAATAAAAAAACTCATTTAATAAATAAACAATTTCTCTTACTTCAATAAACGCAATTTTATTTTGAATCACACTATCTTTTTAAGCTATGACATCGTCAAATATGGTTTTCTCGTACGTTAGCTTGCTGTTTAATCCAATTGCATCATCTCTTTCAGCTCTATACCTATCAATCAGATCTTGCATCCTTTTTGTTGTGATTTCATATTTTCTCTCTAAATGTTCACTTTTTTTAATAGCTTTAAAGGCATTCTCTTGTTCTCTTTTCAGATCTAACTGCATTTGCTGTATTTGCATCATGTAATTAGTTGCCACTCTGCAAAGAAAATAAATTAAATTACTTGTTAAATTTGGTAGTTTTTAAAAATTTGAGTTTTTTTACGCTAGATTATGATTACTGATGGTTTGCATGTTATGTAGATATGGTTCTAGTTTTTCATATTCAACCATCTTTACTGGTTGTTCTTTACCTTAGGCTTTCTTCTCTTATCGCTGTTTTCTTAGAGCTTTCTCGATTTAGTCAAATTCATTCTTCACACGAATCTCACCTTAAGAGATGTCGGAAGCATTATCGATTTCCAGCTGAAAAATCTTACTCATTATTATGATAAATAGGCAGTAACTTTTTCAAGAAAAAATATTAATTCAAAAAAAGCATAAGGACAAAGACTCTTTCTTCTCTTTATCTCTTCCTATCAATCAAATTAAGTAGTTATTATTATTTTTCCCCCTTTTTTCTTGCATTTTTAACAATCTTAGGAGTTGATTAAGACTGAATTACAATTCACTTTAGATATCAAAACAATAAAGAATATCAACACCCTTCATAATTTAAAAAATCATGATTTATTATCTTTTTTTAAATCATGGAAAGAAATATTTTGCTATCCCACAAAATTCCTCTAAGGTATTCAAAAATTAATGAATGAACTTTCTGAAAAAAAGCTAGCAACATATAATTAGTCTAAGACTGAAGAAGAAGAATAAGTTAGTGACAAAAAATTATTAAGAATAAAAGAAGATTTTAACTAGGAACTCATGAGTTTATGAATTGATTTAAAGTCCTTTCGAGTATCTTTAATTTGCTCCTTTAACTTAGAAATCAGCCTTTCTCATATCGATTCTTAATTTGTGAAAATATACCTCAGTTCCTCCAAGTCTTCCTTCAATAAGTTGAATATTTGTGATTAGTATTATTGTGATTGAAATATTATGGATGGCAATTATTATTGAAATTTCGATTAAGGCTCAATTCATTCTACAGGCTCAATTCTTCTTCACCGAATGCATATTAATACTAATAATTATCATCATCATAGTCATCTTCAAGTTGACCTATGAATGAGAAAACAGAACTGTTGTTGGAATATTTAGCAGATGATACCGAAATATTTGGAAACTCAGGATTGAACCTTTTTTCTCTGCTACCATAATAATTATTTTGTCTTCCGAATTTAATGAAATAATAATTTTCTTTGTTTGTGAATCGATTCTCCTCTTCCTCTGCTAATTCTTCCTCAACCAGCTCATTGTTGAAAGGCATTTACTCAGCATTTAGATTGCTTTTCAATATCAGTTATTCTTCTAATGCAGGCATGCGCTCCTTTGTTAAAAATCCTTGCTGAGCTTGCTGAGTGTATCCCTCAATAATGTTAATATTGTTATTCATATTTAGATTGTCTTTTTGCATATCCTTAAGGATGTTAGCATTAGCTTAATTACACTCGATACTATTTGTAATTTTATCATATCTAGAATTATCATAGCCTGGGTAATTCGTTTGTTCTAATTTACCTTACAAAGAGTTACTTTAATTTACTTTTTAATAATCTTAGCTGCCACTAACGATTTAATCAGAGTTACAATAGCTAAGAGGCAAATCTTCAGATTAACCTTCGGATTCATTTTTTTTAGAGTCTCCACATGTTTTCTTAAGAGATTTGTTTATTTTATCATTTTTAAGACTTGCAGATTCTTAGCTGGAAACTATTAAATTACTAGCCTGATCTACTTATTTTTTGCTTTTCTTAGATGGCTAATCCATAAACTCTTCATTTTTATGGATTTTCGATTGCTTCTCTTTTTCTTTAGCAGACATTTTCTTTTTGATCAGCAGATCATCTGGATAAAGGAAATTCCACATATCATAGAAATTCAGAATATTGTCTTCTTCCCAGTGAACAATCAGCAATAACGCTAGCATTTTTTTCCTCTGGAGAGTGCACCATTCATCCGATTCCATGGAATATTTCTCTTCTTCATTAACGATGCTACTTAGCATAGAGCGGTATTCTTTTGATTTTCCTACTCTGATTATCTCCATTTTGAAAGCATCTAAGAGTTTAATGTACTTTTTGCCTTCAGAAGGAAGCTTCTTTTATATCGTCTTACGTAGTTCCCTACCGGAAGCGATTTTGTAGTCATCTTTGAGAAAGATTGCAACGTAATTTTCGAGGAAGTAATTGCAGACAGCATCTTGTAATTGCTTGTTTAGATAATTTCTAGGTTTTTTCTTCATCGTCATCGTGATATGTAGTAGATTGTCCTTGATTCTATCGATAGTTTCCTTAGAGAATTCCATTAAGCTAAAATTTTTGTTTTTTTCTGCTGAATCGAGAGATAGAGTTATCTTTAGAAATTGAATTACAGGATTCAAGAAGTTTGATATTCTTGCTTTTTGAATCAATAGTGATGATTTACTTAAAGTAAATGGATAAATATGTTTGGAACTTTATTTAATTTCCTTAATATTCCCATTCACATCTTGCTTAGTTCCTTTTAAATCAAATCCTTTTTAGTCTGTTATTTGATTATTTTTTCCATAAACCCTTGATTGAGAAAATCCAAAAGAAGATTCGATTACATAGATTTTATTACCATCCATTATCTACACTCTCAAAATCAAATTAACCTTTCTTCACGCCTTTTTTCAATACAAAATATCCGAAAACATATTAATGTTTTAGGATAGACTTCTAATAGAACACTTGAATCCCTTGTATTTTAGTTCAATAATAGACACAGACACCAAATAAATAGATTACTTATTCTCTCTTTCGTAATGAGTAAAAAAACGCTTTATTGAGGGGATATTTTATTAACTGTTTTCATATCAATTACTCCCCATGAGAAGAATCAATTCATAGAGAATTGATTGGAATTTAGAGGGGGGAGATTGGTTTTTCTACTTCCTTGAATTAACCAGCCAATAGCTAAGGAAAATAAGAGAAGAAGTTATTGTTCCTTTTTCAAGTGTAATCAATTGTAATAGCGCTATTTCTTAGGAGTCAGTTTTTATTGCATCTGACAGTCTCACAAAAATTAAAGATTTGATTAATTATTTAGGGAAATATGCTGGAGTTAATTTAAGAGAAAAGTGAGTCAAATATCTAAAAGAAAACTGAATCATTTAGAAAATAACCCTTATTAGTATTTTAGTTGTGATTGATTTGTCTAAAAATAATCTATTTCAATGTTTGCAAATGCCATTTCAGCGAAAGACCAAAATAGCTTAAATTGAAAGGTAATACTCTGAAAATGAGGCAGGGAGTAAGAATTAAAAATGTAATTATCTTTAGGAATGTAGGATTTTTAAGTAGGCATACTTGATAAGATACTGTTGATTTTATGCATTTATTTGTGGTCCTTGCTGAATTGATTTACTTATTTTGTGGGATGAAATAGCCAAATTATCCTTTAGTTTACTATTGCGCTGACTTTTTTTGAAGTTAATTGATTTTGTCAAGCTGTTTCTTCTTTATCTTAGAAATTTACAATAGAAACTGTGCTATGACTTTTGTAATAGCTGTAAAATTAAACTTTGCTTAACTAACTCAATTCAAAAGGAGTAGCTTCTATTAATTTATTTAATAGCCAACTCAAATTGTATTTTCATGAGATGGATGTATGTTTTTTCAAGAATTTCAAAGTTAAAAAGAAGGAAAAATAATAAGAAAAAAAAGTAAGGCTCGCGCAGTAATTTTTGAGGGTAAATACGGAAAGTAAGTCAAAATAATTAAGAAATAAATTTTTATTTTGATCTTTTGATAACATGAATTATCGTTATCTCAAAAGATTGGGAGATGGTAAAATTGATTGAAGAGAATGAGTGGTCCTGTGGAAAAAAGATTATTTTAATAGATTTAAAGGAATGAATTTATCTTATTTTATTAATTATCTGTTTTTTTTCCTTGCACCAAATTCAAATTGTTGAAGTTTTCAAGATAAGGGAGAAAAAACAGAAAATATTAAATTAATAAATTCAAAAGTTAGCTTATTTAGCTTTATTGTCATTATCAATCTCCTTCTTGCATCTAGTAAATTATTCTGACTAATTCCATGCTTTTATCTCTTTTTGTAAGTTTATTAATTGATAATCTAAAAGAAAATTTTATTTCTTAATTGCTCTCTCTTTTTAAATCAATGAATGTAATGCTATTATAATAATAATATTATTATTGCTTTCGCTAATAGAAATTATAAAAAATAGTAATAGCGTAGTAATACGGTTTTAATAATCTCAAATTTCAAGAATTTTTGGTGGCTATTTTATTTAATACTGCACCTTTTTTCTCAAATAATAAAATGTTGGTTTAGTCTTTAAATAAGATTAGTTTCTTCTACATCTCCTCCTTTCCTGGATCTCTTTATCACTATTGAGTATCGTATAAATCTATTGTTGAAGGTAAAATACTCATTACAACAGTAATAATCTGGAAGAAATCTTAGGATAGTAAAATAAATGAGATTCATCTCCTTTCTTTGATGGTAGCAATTCCTTAGTCACAAATTATCACCATAGACGATCCTTTCCCTTGAATGTTCCAAAATGGCTTTTCTAAGATATTAATAAGTAGAAGAAATCAAAAGATAGCTAAAAAAAATGATTGTTCTTTTTTTAAAGAACAATCAAGCCATATTTCAAAAAAAAAAACAATTTCTAAGATTTTTCTTTCCTTTTTCCTTCCACAAAGTAATATTGTTAACATTCAAAAATGTTCTTTTTTATAATTTATTCCTTAGTTTCTTGCAATGTTATTTTTATAATACTTTTTCAAAATTAAGTGGAATAAAATACAACTTAATATTTCTGAAAATTGAACAATTTTTAACAAGTAAAATAAATAATGATAAATAAATTAATATTTTTAATCTTTGATCTAGTGTGCAGATATTTTTAAAAATGTTTTCCTTAATTTTTTAATTTAGCACTCTCTCAATACATTGATTGTATGTTTGTATCAAGAGACAGACAAAGACAAGTGTTTTAATTATTAGTTCTATTATTGTGAATTAGTGGATAATCTTTCTGCAAAATTTCGTTGTTATCATAGAAATATTAAAAACAAGCATCAGTTACTTCAAGATGCTAATCGCTATGAAAATCTTAGAGTTATCTTGAAAGTGAGTCGTTAGATTACTATTTAATTTCCTAATTGAAAATATCCTCTGATAAGTTGTATAGACTATTTGAGATTTTGTTCTAAAGCTGATGTCTAGATATGTGATTTATGTTGTTAAATAAATTATTCTTTTGATAATAAATATCCCTTTCCTATTAGTTAAAAGATTTTTGTTATTCTTCTTGGAAATGCTAAGAATATGTCTATTAAGAATGAAGTTCACAGTCATTTTGAGAGAAATTCTAATTTATGTTAGTTAAAGATGAAAATTGGCTGTCATAGAACAGCTATTGGTCGGGAAAACTAATTTATTCTTATTATTGTTATTATTATTATTATTATTATTATTATTATTATTATTATTATTATTATTATTATTATTATTATTATTATTATTATTATTATTATTATTATTATTATTATTATTATTATTATTATTATTATTTATTGTGCTCTATGTATTTGTTATCTTCTTCGTTAATTTAGAACATTTTCCTATTGAGATCTTCTTGTTATTGGAAAGATTCTAAGATAAAATTATCTTTTTGTTGTTATTATAGTTATTGTTGATGGAAAAAATCAATCTGAAATTATTTATTAGAAAAATCATTAATTTATTATTAGCCAAAATAAAGATTATTTTGAGGGATACTAGGTATTTGACATAATCTAACATCGGGTTATTCGTATTCTTACTCTTATTATTGCTATTCAATCTACAATGAAACCTATTAGATTATCTAAAGATTTTCATTGTGATCAAAGAACTACTGTTACTCTGTATTAATCACCGTTTAGCATTATTTTTTATCTAACTCTTCTGTAGGTGCAATATCATCCACAGGATTATTTTCTTTTTTAATCTTTTTACCTTTTCTTTTAATTGCTTATTCCTTTTCCTTTTCCTACATTGACATCTTCAGTTTAATCAATGGATCACTTGGAAAGAGAGAGTTCCACATGTCATAGAAATTCAGAATATTCTCTTCTTCCCAGTGAACAATCAGCAGCAAGGCCACTATTTTCTTGCGTTGGAGAGTACACCAGGCTATGGATTTAATTTCAAACTTCTCTTCTTCTTATATGATATTACTCAACATGATTCTGTATTCTTGTCCTTTTCCTACCCTAATGATCTCATTTTTAAAGGCATCTAGAAGTTTCATGTACTTTTTACCTTCTGATGGTAGCCTGTTTTAAATAGTTCTACGTATTTATCTTCCTGACATACTGTTGTAATCTTTTTTAAGAAAGTGTGCCACATAGTTTTCTAGGAAATAATTACAGACAGCATCTTGAAGGATTTTGTTGAGAAAATTTCTTGGTTTTTTCTTCATTGATATAGTTATGTAGAGCATGTTATCTTTGATTTGATCTTTAAGTTCCTAAGAAAACTCCATTGATTGATGATGATAGAGGGATTTGTTATGGAAATGATTCAATGGAAAATGAGAAGTAAGACAAGGGTATTTTAAAAGTTCAAATTTTATCCTTGAAATAGTTGTTTGTTTTCAAATTAATAATATTTATCTTTTTTAAGAAAGATACACTTTGATTTGAAGTCAAAGAATCTTCTCATCTGCCAAGGTTCTTATAAAATGATAGAGATCAAATAGTTATGCTTTAGCTTATTTCTTAATCCCTTTTTTGCTCCTATAAAAATGGGCTTTTCATCATTATTTTATCTCAATAGCACTTTCTTAACCATACTTAGAGAAAAATCTTCAGGATTCTTCTAATTATTATCAAGTATTCCATTTTTGGCTTTGATTTTCTCTGTTAGATAATTCTTAAAGTAACTTGTGAAAAAGGGGATTTCCTTTTTTTTAATTAATTCGAAATTATCTTTTCTTTAATAATAAAAGCAAAATATTTGAAAATCCTCAAAAGCTAAAAACAAGAATGTTTAATTTACTGGGACTTGATTGTTACTATTATATTTTTGAATTTGATAGATAACTAATAGCCAAGATGCTGGGAGAATAATTGATTACATTTGCATTTGTTCTTTATAATGTTAATTTTCCACCCAGCCTAAAAATTAAAATATGAAATAGTCTCAAGCAAGATGAAATAATACAGAAATTGCAATAGCCAAAGTGATTGCTATGATGTCTTTAAAATGATTCAATATAATTTCTTCAAGGACCACCAGTTTAATGATATTAACAAAGAAAAAAAATTCTTTTGTATTTTGAGCTTTTCTTTGGAAATATTTGAAACTTTTGCGTTGGCTGGAAAAATAATAAAAGGCTATGCAGTTAATATAGTTAAATCATATTAATTAATGTTGTTGTCAAAGTGATTGCAATTTTTTTTCCTAATTAAGATCTGAAAAAAAAATTAAAATTTAAAGAGATTTTACCAAGAACTTTTATTTATCTCAATACAATTTTTGGTAGCATATTCAAATTAATCTAATACCCACAAATTTAAGTAAGGAGCTTACTTATCTCATTCCCTTTGTTATCTTGCTAACAATATTTTTGTTTATTTTTTTTTCTCTCATCAATTTAAGTAACTCTAAATAAATACAATCCACTACAAAAAATATGAAATCTAATTTTTTTCTTTCTTTTTGTTAAAATTTTTTGACTGAATCTCTTCGAACAAGGTTTTTTCTCTAGCAGTTCACAAAAAATATGTTTAAATAGTCTTTCAAACTATTTTTATTTGATTCTCTATTTCAGCTAGAGAGATTTCTAAATTAAGGATCAATATTTAAAAAATTAGAGCCTTTTTATTATCAAAAGAGGATACATGAAATAGAAATGAGCTAGCTTTTCTTTCAAATTTATTTCTTAATTGGAAAAACTCAAGTGTACAAATGATCCCTTAAGCTGCAATAATTGCTTTATTTTTTGTTACTATTTCAGAGCATCATAAATAAACTTTAATTTATTCAAAAGAGATATTTTTATTAAGAATTAGTTGCATATTTCTGTTATTTTATGTGTTTTTCTACATGATTTAAGTTGTGTACAATTGGATTAAAATTGTGAAGAAAATAATTCATGAATATTTCTTAGGAAACCTTAAGAAATCATCCAAATTAGATAATTATTATTTTTCTCCTCACTCTTTGTCAAATCAAGTCCTTTCACTTTGAATTTAAGGGATATTTATAAATAAGTTAATTTAGATTTATTTTATCTATCCTTTATTAATAAATTAAACTTCAAAAATAATTAAGCTGATACAAAGTTTTTTCATTGAATTCTGAAAAATACAATAATTTTCAATAATTCTGTAACAAGTTGCTGTCTTTTTTTGAAAAACAAACTTTGTTCAGTTGGAGAGATGTAGAATGTTCTTTCTTATGCATGCACTACAGCCATTTTGAGTTAAATTTGCATGGAAAAAGAATTTTTTTGATAGTCTAACCACATTACTGCTTTTTAAATAGTGAAAAATAGTAAAAATCAAAATATGAATTATTTTGTTTCACCATTTTCAGTAAGTAAGTTATTGATATTAGTAAAAAAGAATATTTACAGATGAGAATTGCATCTGTTTTCTTATGAATATCTAAGATTATTTTCAGATATTTTAAAAATTCAATTTCTCCTGATATTATTTATTAATTTACATTCTCTCATAAATCTAGATAAATTTCATTTGAGTTTTTCACTTAGCTTTTAGAGTTGAAAACAGAACAAAAAAATCAACCAGCCATTATTACAAATATAATTCCTTGTCTCAGATTTTTTTAATTTTTCTTGGTATTAAACGCTGTTAACCTTTTTTATTAGAAGTTTATTTATAAAGTCGACTTTGTGACTACAGAACAAATATTATTAATATTAAATAATAATTATTATCTAACACTTTATTAGGTGCAATATCATCCATAGGATTTTTATCTTTTTTATATTATCCTTTTAGTTAATTTTTGCTTTTGCTTTTCCCGCATCGACATCTTCAGTTTAATCAATGGATCACTTGGAAAAAGGGAGTTCCACATGTCATAGAAATTTAGAATATTTTCTTCTTCCCAGTGGACAATCAGCAGCAAAGCCACAATTTTCTTGCGTTGGAGAGTACACCAGGCTGTGGATTTAATTTCGTATTTCTCTTCTTCTTATATGATATTACTCAACATTATTCTGTATTCTTATCCATTACCGACTCTAATGATCTCATTTTTAAAAGCATCTAGGAGTTTCATGTACTTTTTACCTTCTGATGGTAACCTGTGTTATATGATTTTACGTATTTCTCTTCCTGACATACTGTCGTAATCTTTTTTAAGGAAATGTGCTACATAGTTTTCTAGGAAATAATTGCAGACAGCATCTTGGAGGATTTTGTTGAGAAAGTTTCTTGGTTTTTTCTTCATTGATATAGTTATGTAGAGCATGTTATCTTTGATTCGATCTTTAAGTTCCTAAGAAAACTCCATTGGGGATATGATAAAGGGATTCGCTTGATGAAAATGATTCAATGAAAAATGTGAAGACAAGAGTTTTTTCAGTGTCCAAATATTATTCTTGAAATAGTTTCTTGTTTTCAAATTAAATGTTTTATCTTATTCAAGAAAGATAGACTCCTATTTGAAGTCAAATAATCTTCCCATCTGTCAAGGTTATTGAGATCAAATAGGCACTTTGAGATTTCTTTTTGCATTTTAGATGATTGCTTAATCTCTTTTTTGTTCCTTAATAAATAGGGTTTTTTCATCTTATTTTTACCTCAAAAACACTTCCTTAAAAATATTTAGAGAACAATTCTCAAGATTCTTCTATTTAAAATCAAATAATCCATTTTTGACTTTGATTTTCTTAGTAAGATAATTCTTAAATAACTGCAAAAAAGAGGGTTTTCTTTTTTTAAAATAATTCACAATTATTTCATTAAAAGCAATAGCAAAATATTTGAAAAAGTTCACAAGATAGGATTCTTTAATTTATTGGAACTTGATCGTAATATCTTGTTACTATTTCAGTTTTATTTGAAAGAAAACTAATAGCGAAGATGTAGGAAGATTAATTGATTAACTTGCATATGTTCTTTCTTAAGATTCATTCTCCACCCAGCCTTAATATTAAAATGTAAAATAGTTTAAAGTTAGCTAAAATAATCGAGAAATTGTAATAGCTAATATGATAGCTATCAGTTAAAAGAAATTATCTAAAAAAATGATTCCCCTTGTATTTAGAGCTTTTCTTTGGAAATATTTGCAACTTTTGAGTTGGCTGAAGAAATACTTAAAGATTTTTAAGATTATGCAGTTTTTGTGGTTAAACCAAATCAATCAAATTCTCGAAAAAGCGATTGTAAAGTTTTCTTAAAATTAAGGGACCCCTTAAATAATAACATTAATATTACAATTAAGAGTAATTATTTGGTTAAACCAAATCAATCAAATTCTCGAAAAAGTGACTGTAAAGATTTCTCAAAATTAATCCCCCCTGAAATAATAAGATTAAAACAACTATAAAGAGAGTAGTATTGAATTTGCTAATGTGATAGCTATCAGTTAAAAGAAATTACCAAAAAAATTGATTTCCCTTGTATTTAGAGCTTTTCTTTTCTTTGGAAACTTTTGCAACTTTTGAGTTGGCTGAAGAAATACTTAAAGATTTTTAAGATTATGCAGTTTTTGTGGTTAAACCAAATCAATCAAATTCTCGAAAAAGTGATTGTAAAGTTTTCTCAAAATTAATCCCCCCTGAAATAATAACATTAATATAACAATTTTGAGAGTAATATTTAATTTGACTAAGAATTATTCTTTACCTCCTTACTATCTGCAATATCCTCGAAGTAATCTAAAGCCCACTAAAAATAATTATGAGTTTATCTCTATTCCCTTAGTTATCTCGCTAGCAAAATTTTTATCTGTTATTTTTTCCAACAATTTCAACAATTTGAGTTACTCTAAATAAATAATTATTATCATCAACAAAATAATGAAAATCTTAATTTTTTATTTAGGTGAATATGCAAATTGATGACTGAATAAAAATAATTTTTTCTGTTTTAAAGAGCAGGTCTTTAACAAAAAAAAATAATTTCAAAGATTTTCTTTCCTTTTTCCTTCCCAAAAGAAGTATCGTTAATATTCAAAATGTTCTTTATTTTCATTTTGTTTCTTTTCCAATCTTCTGTAAAATAAAAAGAGCTTTAATATTATTGATTGAATGAAATACACCTTCATATTTCTGAAAATAGAACAATCTAACAAGCAAAAGAAATGATCAGAATTAACTTACACTTTATATACTATCCTGGTGTACAGATTTGTTTAATCTTCCCATGATTTTACATTAATTAATACACTTTCTCAATACATTGAATGCATGTTTGTATCAAGAGACAAATATGTGTTTATATTATTAGTTCTATTGTTGAGAAATAGTGGTTATTCATTCTGTATTATTTCGTTGTTATCATGGTAAAAGTCAAAATAAGCATCAGAATCTTCAAGATGCGAATCGTTATGAACATCTTCGATTTAAGTTGAAAACAAGTTAGATTAATAATTAAAATCCTTATTGAAACTATTCTCTGATAATTTGTATGGGCTATTTTAGTTTTTGTTCTACAGTTAAAGTCCTGAGATGTGAGTTGTGTTGTTAGATTAATTATTATTTTGATCTAAAATGTCTATTCCTTATTTGTTAAAAGGTTTTTGTTAGTCTTCTTGGAAATACGAAGAATATGCCTATTCAGAATGAAATTCACATTTACCTTGATGGGAATTCTAACTGATGTTAGTAATAGTTGAAAAATTGCTATCATAGAACAGCTATTACTCTGGGAATCTATTAGATTATTATTATTATTATTATTGTGTATTGTGTTCTATATGTTTGTTATCTTCTTCGTTAATTTATAACATATCTTTATTTATGTTTATTAATTATTGAGAAAATTGACTGAAATAATTACCTTTTTATTGTTCTTAAAGTTACTGCTGATGGAAAAAATCACACTGAAATTATTGATTAGAAACATCATTTATTATTTAGCCAAAATACAGATTATTTTGAGGGATTCTAGGTATTTGAATTAATTTGCCATATTCTTCTTAAAATCTCACAGGATCTTCTGGTTATTAGTAAAATTACTAGTATTATTGTTATTCAAATTACAATAAGGTCTATTCACTTATCTAATGATTATCATTATGGTCTAAGAAACACTGTTACTCTGGATTAATTGCTATTTAACAATAATTACTATCTAACACTTTACTAGGTGCAATATCCACAAAAGATTTATCCTTTTTTATTTTTTTTAGTTTTCTTTTAGTTATTTTTTGCTTTTGCTTTTCCCGCATCGACATCTTTAGTTTAATCAATGGATCACTTGGAAAAAGGGAGTTCCACATGTCATAGAAATTCAGAATATTTTCTTCTTCCCAGTGGACAATCAGCAGCAAGGCCACGATTTTCTTGCGTTGGAGAGTACACCAGGCTATGGATTTAATTTCGTATCTCTCTTCTTCTTATATGATATTACTCAACATGATTCTGTATTCTTATCCTTTTCCGACTCTAATGATCTCATTTTTAAAAGCATCTAGGAGTTTCATGTACTTTTTACCTTCTGATGGTAACCTGTGTTATATGATTTTACGTATTTCTCTTCCTGACATACTGTCGTAATCTTTTTTAA
>Ga0302271_10002510_pt1 | contig 16420 bp, 11 predicted proteins | sample III_Bog_N1_1_FD_198767 | JGI IMG/M metagenome (GOLD analysis project Ga0302271, IMG submission 198767) | Peat permafrost microbial communities from Stordalen Mire near Abisko, Sweden - III_Bog_N1_1 | ecosystem: Environmental > Terrestrial > Soil > Wetlands > Peat | place: Sweden: Abisko...
AAATACTACAGCGGGAACGTATTTCATGCACGAATCTTTCCTTGCTAGTGACTCGAACAACTACACGAGATCGTGGTTTGCTTGGGCTAATACGTACTTCGGAGAACTTATCCTTAATCTTCTGAAACGAAAACCACATCTTCTTATGAAGAAAGATGAAAATTTTGAGAATTTTCAAGTCTTTAGAAAAGGAATTGAAAAATGAAGAAGAATGAAAGGGTAATTAAATTGTTTACCCTATTTTTTTATTCACAATTAACTTAGGAATCTTCCATTTTTCATAATTTTTATTATAAAATCATAATTCTAGCCTTCCATTATTTTATGAATTATCATCACAATAAAAATAGCAAATTTAGCAAAGATATTAATTCTTATTCCAAAAACTAATCATCTTAAAGGAGATTGTATTCTTCGATTGACGAATCATTTGTAATGCTCCTTTTTGGTTTTTGATTAATTTTAATAATTCCCCTTAAATCAGGCATCGTCGTCATCAGTCAAATCTAATGCAAATGAATCTGGAATAAGCTTGTTTTATAAACTTTAAAGGAAGCAAATATTATTAGAGAAAGAGTGAGAATGGAGTGTAAAATCTCGCGAAATAATCTTAACATACTAAAAAATAATTGAATGATTCCTGAGAAGAGTTGCTCTGAAATACTGAGATTAATTTAGAGATATCAAGTATAAGCATTATTTAAAGTAAGCAGTAGTATTTCTTTGATAAGACAACGCAGAGAATCGCACAAAACAAAGACAAAGGAAGGGTGTGTGGATATTAATAAAAATATATATATATTTGAGATCCTTCGAGCAGGTTTCTCTCTTTCTCTTCGCAGATACTACCAACTCTTTTTGAGACAGCAGAATGATCGCACACATGTCGACTACTGGTGTTGAAGAAATCGACTTTCCAGAAAATCTGCAGTAACAGCATCATGAGCAAGATCTGCTTCCAGAATAATAGCAAACTTCTCAGCTGGATGATGATGATGAAGAAGATGAATGTACTTAGAAATTTGCCTTTCTTCTGCTTTTTTACATTTTCTCTACTGGATTACTAGTTGACAGGGCTTTTGAATCAAACTTTTACAAGCTAATGCCATTTGAAATTGCAGATTTAGTTTAGATTGAATGAATTTATAATTTTACTCTTTGCAGTCTATTCAGATACAAGCAGCGTTTTTGATGAGAAATATTTCATTAGAGTCAGCACTGCGCCCCCTCGTCCTCTCACTGACATTGAAGAGTTCAAGAGATCTCAGGAGTTTCTTTTACTTGAGTAGGCTGTGTTGTGTTCGTAGCATCTGGTGTAAAAGAACTACGAATAATTTGATTTGGATTCATCAGAAGGATAGAAAATATGCAAGAGATATCTCTCCATTGTTGAAAAACTATGCAATGTAACGGGCTAAGTATGCTTAAATATGTTAATCTTATCTTGTTGTTGTTTTCCTTTAGGCTTTCTAAGTGAACACAGCTCCTCGAGATTACAGAAAAGAATTCTCAAAGGCCTATAAAATTTTATATAAAGAAGGATCACTCTGCTATCTCACTGAGATTCTCGACAGCGCTCAAGAAGGTACTTAAAACTATTTTAGATAACAACTGGAAGATGAATGTCTATTTTTGGAGGGAGGAATACAATATTGTCTTGCTTCATAACAATCCCCTTCATTTGTGTTATTTAGGGTTTCCTCACTTATGGGTGAATGGTGAGAAGTATGTATTCTCATCAGAAGTACTTGAAGCTGGTCAGAAACTCTTATAAAGTTTCTTTAAAATTTAACATATCATGAGAAACGCACATAGCCGATCTTGTTAGGAGAATATTGCGAATTGCTCAGCCTAAGAGATTAGAAAAGATATCACAGCCTGTTTGAGTTATTTCGATGAATGCTGGGCGAAATTTGAGCAGGTAAAAAAATAATTTTGGGGAGAGAAAGAGAGTGGAGTTTTGATTGAGTATCGAGTTATCAAAATAATAAATGTTTCTTCTTCTTTTTGATAATAATACTTAATTTGATTTTGGGAAATCTTTGATAATTTTTGATTATGTGAATAGCTATACGTTCTGGAGTTGATGTTGATTGAAACAGATGCAAGAAGATACATCCGAGATGCGATAGAAATCGAAAAGGAAATCTAATCCATAGAGATTAGGGAGAAAATAAAGGGTCGAATATTCTTAGTCGATGGAGAAATCACGAATCTCAAGAAAAAGTTATGCAAGATAATTTGCAAAATCAACGCCGTAGCAAACGTCGAAGGGAAAGGCAGAGATGATTTAAATTTTGAGATTCTCCAAGAAAGTGAAGGCATCTTGCGACGTATCACGAAAGAGCAAAGTCAAGCAGTGCGATTCTTAGCTGAATAGATTCGTAATACATTTGGGAAACTACGCGGTCTATTTCGAAAATATGAGTCTAATATTGAGATGGTAGATCCACAATTGAAGAATAATCTTGAGTTAGTCGAGACATTGCAGGAATATGAAGTCTGCTGGGAAAAAGGAAAAAATTATTTCTTAGATCCAAAGAAAACTGTTTTTCTATTGCATTTCTCACATATCATCGAGACAACTGGGTAGAAATACAGTGAATTCATGGAGTTGGTTGAATGCAGAGATGCAGATATTTTCTTAAATATCCCTTGTCTGATGGTGCTGAAGTGTCTCAACAATGAAGATAAGAATATTTGCAGGTATTTCTTCCCTGAGTTATCTGAGCCGGTAGGGAATAAGCATAATCTTATGTTTCTCAATCTAAAATAGGAGTTCGATCAGTGGAAACAAGGGCATAAACGATTATATGAATTTCATAATATTCTTGAGAAAATATTACTTGGAATAGCTCTAACAGAGCATGACAAACAGTCCGTAGCGGAGTTTGATAAATAAGTTCATAATATTGTACATAAAATAAAATAACTTGCTATGGAACTCTAAAGGCACAATCCCTCTGATTGGAATTCGTTTTTAAATGCTGCTCTTTGTCTGCCGCCATCACCTTCATAGGCATCCTGAACTATTTTAAAACATATCAAAATAAACTCTTTTTAATGTTGAGAAAGACCATAGTATCCTCTATTATTGGAAATCCTCACTTTTACCTCTTTTTATATGATTTATATTTAAAAACTCACAGTAGATTCTCTTTCAGAACTTATTCAATTAGTTTTTAGCCATATTTAAACTTTGATTAGAAGTTTTAAAGAGAGAGATTGAATATGTGAATATGTTTGATCTTGCACAAAATTCAACTATTTTGTATTTAGAGAGACATTTTTATTCGAGAAAATACAGATAAAATTGTGTCTTTTGGAAGAATAAAATGAAATTTTAAATGAAATAGACAAAGTATAAGAAATACAAGCATAACATCAAAGTCAAAATGGCTGCTGATGATTATGCTAAGAATTAAACGAAATCACAGCTTGAACTGCAACTTTCTCATCCTGCAATGAACTCCACTCATTCGAGCAATCGTTTACATATTATGAGCTATCTTTATTTGGAATATTTCCAATCGAAAATGGCTAGATGCTCAGGAGATTCGGTGTCGATAGTCTAGCAAAGCTGCTGCTGCCAACAAGCTAAAAATTAACTTATCTGGAGTTTCCTTGATGCATGCTGCGATCTAATTCAGCTTTGATCTCGAAGCTATTTGTTTTTTCTAATGGAATTCTTGAGGGGTGCATAAAGAAATTATTCGACACAGCCATCTTTGCAAAGGGTGACTGCTATTATGGTTGCATTTAGTGCTTTTGATAATTGTTTTCTGTTTTGAAAATTGGTATTCTCTTTTTCTCATTCGCCTTGAACTCCGAGACATGCCAATCTTCATCGATTTCTTCGGTCTTATCAACTTATTCAATATGATTAGTTATTTACTTGTCCTGTGTGACTTGGCTAGCATGTTTGTTAAGCATTTTCTGGAGATCGTTTTAGATACTCTTTTAAGTTGTTTCCAATTATTTTTCATTTTCATTATTTTTCATTTTGTTTTGAGTTGTCAATATCTTTGATTATTCATTTTTAGGATCAACTTAACTAGGAATTATAACAACATCCTTACCATTGATAAATCTACCTGCAGTAACTTCTTTTAAGCCTTATTCTTGCTAACCATCAGCTTAGTAGTTAATATTATTTTTGTTATTATCACCATATTGTTGTTGTTATGCTCTATTAATTTCACCTTGACTATCAATTTTATCTGTAATCTTTAGTAAACCACTCGTGACTTGCATATTCCCATTATTTCCAGTAACTACTCCAGTTTAATTTTCAAATTTTGCTTCTGAAACAACTTTAGCTGTGTTTTTTGTATTCTAAGTTCCTAAAGAGTGCGTTTCTGATAAAGTCTTGGTAGATACTCCCCTACTTAGCCCTTTATTTTAAAGATGACAATTTCGTGGGCACCAATCGAAGCAAGATTTATCTTCTGGTGTTGAAAAGCGAGATTAATAGCATTCTGAGAAGAATTACCTATATCGTTCATATTCAGGTTCTTACTCAAAAGATAGATTTTTGACAGCAGAAATAAAATCTAAGAACGGTTAAGGAAGCCCTTTGCACATTTATTCTGGCTTTGTGGTCTACTTTAGTTCAGCGATTCTCTTGAAGCGCTCTTCTTTATCTTTGAATTGCAGATTCTGCCAAATGAGATTGCCCTTCACGAAATACAGCAACAAATACGCTATACTTTCAAGATCATCTCTTCTGCTCTATTCTAAACCAAGATGAGAATTCACACTAGTATATCGAGCAGTTCCAACAAGTCCTTTGTTTTATTTCTACTCAATATGCTTCCCATTTTCCTCCAGATAATACTTCGACAGCCCAAAATCAATAACATATATCTAATGATGCATACCCTCACTCCCAATCACGAAATTCTCTGGTTTAATATCCCTATGGATTATCCCTCTCTTATGGAGAGTCTCAATCCCTGATATCATTTAATTTGCTATTAACAAAACTGTCCTCAATGAAAATTTCCCTTCCATTCTTTTCTTTAGACTATCTAAATTCGGTCCAAGGAATGTCATTTCTAAGAATTTATATTGACACTAATCACTGAATCTACTATCCAGTAGAGCAGCGAAGTATCTTGACCCCGAGACAGCTTGCATAATGTGTGCTTCTTTTTTTATCAGAGAATATTTATTTTTTTTATCTTTTTTTTCAAATTTCATAGCAACCCATTTTGATCGCTTGTTGTCCCAGACCTTGTAGATATCACCGAATGACCCTTAACCAATTTTTTCGATGATTTCTAGATGAGGGTAGTTTTTCATCTCTCTCTTCAGTACAGATATCTAATCATTCATTTCTAGCATTTACTCCTGCTTCATCAAATCAGCAGAGTTTCCCTGCATCTTAGCATCAAAATCCTTTCTGTGTTCTACTCACTATCTTAAGATACTTCCCTTTCTTCTTTGCCTCTTATGGGGCTTTCCTATTTTCTTTGACTTTTGAGTTTCTGTAGAAAATCCTTTTTTCTTCTTCTTTTTTTAAAAACAAGCTGTCCCCTTGCAGTTTTAACCAGAAATTCAAGATAAATCTTCTTTTCTTTTTCTCTTAGAAAGCATTTTAAATACTCTTTTCTCTTTATTCATAAAAAATACACATTTTATTAATTCAGACATATATAATACAGCATCCTCATCATCATTATTGTCTTTTTACTAGAACTCTTGATATATTCCTTCAAATATCTCATTTTATTATTTTTAGTTCTATGTATTTTTCAAAATATCTCCCAAAGGCTAAGAGTTAAATCATCATCCTGTTCCAAGATAGATATAGTTTTCATTCATTAATCTGCAATTTTTTTCAAAATGAATTATTACAGATAATATTTTGAATTTTATGAGAAAACGAAAGAAATGACTTTGAATTGATAAAAGTCAAACGAAAAATACGAAGACAATTTGATTATTTTTGTAATAATAATGCTGCTTTAAGAAAGTATGTAATTCAAAACTGTATTTATCGAAAATCAAAAGCAGAAAGCAATTGATAAGTATAAATGACATATGAATTACAATAAAACACAGATTCATGATTACAACCTGACTATTAGGATACTAAGCATATTGAGAAGATATTTCTAACAAAAGTAGTGATGTTTTCTATCTCCTAATTTGAAACTCCAATGAGAGATTGGAAAAACGACAGCATAACATAACATAAACACAATAAATTTACCATTACAGCTGAGTGAAAAATAAGCTCTAAAAATCTGGGGTGGAGAAAACAAGCGATTGATTGATCAAACATAATAATCCACAGAAGGATTTACAATACACATTCTAACTAGAGGATCTATCGAAGAATAATTGTAAAAAACAAACAAAAACAAAAGCATAATTTCGAAGGCTAACACTACTAAATGAACAGCTCTAAGAAATCGAGTATTAGCTAATCAGCAGTACATCTACCTTCGCTTTCTTAAACTAGGCCTTAGTAATCTCCATTCTAGGACAAAAACGGTGATACTTTACACTCTCGAAAGTTCCGCATCAAAACAGATGCAGAAATTGAAAATCGCCGATTCGACACATCTGATACTCTTGCTTCAAGGGAATTCAATAATAATAATAACAGTTCTAGCAAAGCTTCTCCGAATATTAACACATCTAATCCATTACCTCGCACTTCTAGACCTTAAATAATCGAAAAAGAATAAGCTTCTCCGTAATAAGTCTATTCCTCATCATTCAAGACAACTGGAGCTAGATTTTCACTGAATCAATCAATAAATAACTCACCTGCTAAGATTTTTATGCGATGTCCTCGTAGTTCCCTTGATCAGGCATCAAAGGCGTTAAGTGAAAGGTCGCATTTATATTTCACGTAGAGCTAAGCGAAAGGATTAAATAGGTACACGTAGAAAGCAAAACAAACAGAAGAGGAAGAAGACCAGCTAGAAGATTTGGCTACTTTAAGAAAGTTAAATGAGAGCTACGAAATCGAGTTAGAAGATAAGAAATAAAAGGATCTTGTGGGTGATGAAGCCATTTTCAATTATTATGGACATTACAAGCATTTATAGAAGATCATTTAGTAGAATATATTCTTCAATGTGCAGCGTAAGTTAGATATTCGGAAGGGTTCAATAGAGAGAAATAAAGTGTTGTTTAATCTTGCAGTGAAAGAGTATTTATTGTATTTTTTGATGATGTACTCAGGGGAATAATGATTTTTAAAAGGAGTTATTTTTCTAATAATGATTTTAATGTTTCTCTCTCAAATACAGCTTCATTACAAACGGATATTCTGGCTGAAGTGGAGAAACGTAATCTCATTCCTTCGAAGCTTGGGCTTATCAAAGCAGGTGGAGAGGAAGACCTCTTGATGTTGAGGTATTAACAATTAACTGTTTCTGATGAGATAATTGTTGAATTAATATACTTTTCCTTAGTCACATGCAATTCGGCGATTAATATGCAGGGATTCTATCATTCGGCTTGTAGAAAGCAGCGTCAATTAAGAAGTACTTTCTCCAGCATAATCGCATTTCTGAAAATAGCTCAGCTTAGCTTATTTCAGTTGTCTCCAAGCATGCAAAATTACTAAATCTAGCTACAAATAACATCGGCAAGATAGGCTGCTAGAATCTTTCCATCTAGTTACAGGATAACAAATGCATGTACGAATTACAACAACCCATGCATTTTTAGTTTATTTTACAATTTAGAAATAATTAACCTTGAAAATACGCTGTGATTTGCAACAGAATTGAGAATCTGAATTTAGAAGATAACAAATTAGGTGATTATGCTATACTGAAGCTACTAGAAGGAATCTCTCGAAATAAGAGTCTAAGAATCCTTAATTTATCGAAGAATTACATAACAGATCGTGTCTGTGGTGAACTCAAGAACATCTTGGATTCAAATGAGATAGAAGAATTATATTTACACTGGAATCTAATCAAGGCGCAAGGAGGAAAAGACATTTTCGAGGGGCTGAAATCGAATGAATCCTTAAAAGTGCTAGATTTGAGTTATAATTCTCTGGGGAAAGGAAACTAAAAGTTATCTTGTGCTCCTTAGCTTTGCGAATACCTTTCGATAAACACAGAGCTCAAGCACATCGATCTTAGGAACAATTCATTCGAAATTTAAGATTCCAAAGAAATTGCAGCAGCGCTGGAAAAAAACAAGACTATTTATGGATTTCATTTCTAAGGGAATTCAGGGTATGTAGATAACAGAGGTTTTTTAATAGTCGATGATGCAAATCAATCAGAGGATCTCACAGCTATGCACACTAAGCTACGCATTGATGGTAAAAACAAGGAAATACAATTCATGAAATTCAGAGGAAAATATATTCATTTGCTTTTTTTGAAATTGATAACAGGCTGTAAATCCGTTGAGGGCTCCATTTTCAGGACATCAAGAGACAAGAACTTAATGGACTGCTGCTGGATCTGTGAAGGATGGGTTGAACGAAAATTTACATGGACAGTAGGTGTATCTGGTGAAATCTCTCAGAATCCTGTTTTCATTCACTTCAACTTTGAAGATTTTCGCGGAAACTTCTTTGGCAAGGATAATCTTTCTTCTGAAGGAGGGAAATAAACATTCACATACAACAGAGTGCTTCCACCTGGAGAGTTAGAGTATTTTTATTCCGGAGAAGATTCGTCAGAAGTTGCAAAGGATCAGGAAAAGAAATTCAATTATGAAGGCAACTGCATACCCGTAAAGATTAATTTCATTTGTATCACATGAATAAAGGTTTGTTGTCTTTGCAGGATGTCTAAATCTATTCAGGAATGGTCACGGATGTCCCTTTGAAGGAATTGAACTTTTTAAATATTGCTGCTAGCAAAAGGCCTTTCCTGAAATACGAACCTCTTTTCCGTATTCTCCCTAGAACTCGAGATGAAGTCTACATCCCACCGAAACAGAAGAAGTTTAGAATCAAGTGGACGTTCCCTATTTCACTGTTTGCAAAATGGCGAACAGATGACGAAGAGTTATTAAGGAAGTGCTTTGATTTCGATTGGGAATATGGTAAAATCGCTAAGTTAGCGAAAAAAGAAGAAGAATTAAACTAAATAAAAGAATTCTTTAAATCTAATTACAGGTTGATTAAGGATTGCTATAAAAATTATGCTACGAAATATCCAGTTGGCGACATTTGGGCGATGTAAAACCCAGCTTTCCTTGAGTTCATTGAGAAAATCAAGATTATTGATCGAAATCTTATCAAAGATCCAGATATTAACTTAAAGTGGGTTGCTACTATCTCCTCGATTCCATAAGCAGATAAGACAAATCCTAGAAACCCAGTTCAAGGTAAACTCACAAATGAATAAGAATTTGATATTTTGGATTAGATTCCCCAACAAAATAATCAAATCTTTTATATATTTGAAATTGCTTTACAGCTATCAGCAGATACTAGATGATGGAAGTTCTCGTTAGAATAGCTGAGGAAAAGTACATTTTGAAATATAAGACTACAACAAATTATTTCGAAGCAGTGAAGTCATTTTGGGATGAGCATTTAGCTTAAGAGCTCAACGCACAATATAACCTATAAACTTGGCGAAACGAACGCTTCTGGAACGAAGAATGTGATACTTGCCTGAAGAACTACAAACGCATCGTCGACCATGTTTATAAAAAATTCTCGAAACTCAAGGTGAAACCAGGATAAGTTCCATTTATGTGCCTAGATGAAATACAGGCAATTTGTAACAAATTAGGGTTACTTGAGGAAGCTCATTTTGGACCTAATGTTGCACTGCAAGCTTTTAACTTCTCTATGATGACCTAAATTGATGAATTATAACAAGATCGCATCTACTAGATGTCAATGGTGGAATTTTATGAAGCTCTAGGTAGAATAGCTGAGGCAGCTTCATTGTAGGCTGTCAAGAGTACTACGGAAGTCGAGGAAGGAGAAGAATAACCTTGGACACTCGAAAAGAGAAAAGCTCAGCCATTAGGGTATAAATTAGAGGCTTTATTAGTGCGAATGTTAAGTCATCTTTGTGATGCATCCTTTAAAGAAAAGTATCCTCCTATTGTAAAATCTTTTTTCGCTAAAGATGAAGACTCAGATGTAGAGCTATTAAGTCCTTGAAAAAAATAGCAGAATATTATAGAAAATGCTTGTTTTTATTTATATGAATAGTAAAATATTCTTCTGATAAAATAAGTAATAGTATGTATGGGGGATATTATGATGTCCCATGTTGGTAAAATCTACTTTGAATGGAAAATATTTTTCTATTTTTTTAAAATGTTGACATTTCTTCCTAGAATTTGCATTCAAGTCCATCACAAGTGAGCAGTACAAACAAATACATTTAAACAAAAATTCAAAATATGCTTTTTCTTTTGTTGAATTAATTATATTGAGTCATTAATTAAAAGATAAAATTAAAATTATGATCTTTTTCATGGTATCTTCTGTTTTGTTGTATTATTGGGCTAAGTTTCTTGTTTTTCACTGAGTTGTTTGTTCCTTTGGGATGTTCTCTGAAAAGTCAGTTGATACCATAATAATAATTCGTCCTAAATCTTGACGATTAATTTTGATTATTTTTGTTGGGGAGATTTTCTCCATTTTCTCATGTTTGTCCTAATTAATTTAGTGGAAAACAACAATTCTAGAATAAGATTAAGTTCATTACAGCTCAAACGCATCATTGCATGATTACGCATTATTGTTGTTTTAATTATTGTAATTTTCCCTGTTCTTTTCCACTACTTTTTTAAATGTACCCTCATTTTTAGAAGTGACTTTTATTTAAATTTTTCTTTGATTCTGAAAAATTGTTGAAAATTAGCTTTTTTTAAAAAATGCACACATAAAATTATTTCAATAAGCTGAAATGGAAGTTGTGTTTAGGGCACGATTAACTAATGAGTTGATGAGATCCAAAGCAGCTGCTGGTTGATCTTGAGGAACCATGTGGCCAGATTCGAAAACGAGTCTGTAATCGAGACTTTCGAAGGCCTTTTGAGTACCATAGACTACACCATCTTTTGACCAGGCGACTGTGGGAGAATTATTGTATCCCTCAAGACCGCTCCAGTTGAGAATCGAAAGCCAGTTTTCAGTGCCAATGTAGGGTACGATAAGGTCAAGATTTCCATTGAAGACTGAAACAGGGAACCCTTGGTTCAAAAGGTACTCAACCTTATGGATGGAGTCACCATTCATGAAATCAGAAGCAAAACGTGCGTAGACAGTGTTATCGCATTAAGAGAATGTCTAAGGTTAGAAGTTAAAAAGTTTTTATCCGAATTCTGAGTTGAAGAGATTATCAAGAGCAGATGAATCAGGCTCGTCATCACGGTGGATATTGTAGACATCCAAATTATCAGGGTTATTGATGGTCATATCGAGATTGAAGTAAGTGGAAGCCATCTTGTACTGAGAAGCGTTGATGGCTTTTTGAGATTCTTCAGCAACTTTGAGACCATTTTTATATTAGGCAGTAGTTGTGAGGTTGTTGAGATGAGCGAATTCACTGAGAGATCCAACAACATAGTAAGGAATAGTGAACCCATCGACAATACCAGCACCTTTGAGATTGAAGGCATTTCCTTCTTCAAGGATACGAGCACTGATTTGAGGGACATACTTTCCTGCATACGATTCACCTAAAATGAAGAGAGGAGTGTCTTGAGCGTTAAGTCCAAGTTATTAGAAGCAGCCGTTGGGTGTGTTGTACAGTTCGTTGAGAGCGTGGACAAACTAAGTAGCTACTTGTTCTTGATTTTAAGGGATATCAGTAGATTTGGCAGCATAAGAAATACCTGTTCCAACTGGTTGATCGACAAAGATAACATTGTATTCATTTGTCCATCCATAAGGATTTTGAGTGAAGTAAAATGAGCCATCAGCAGTCTGGTTGACGTGGAGAGGGCCTAACTCGTAGAAGTTTCCGAACTAAGATGAGCAGCCTGGACCACCATTGAGCCAAATGATTGTAGGCAAGTACTTGAGATCTTCAACAGCGACACCGTTGGCACCATAGAAGATAAATGCAAGAGAGGAATCAGAGTTTTTGACACCGACATTCAAATATCCAGAGCGAGTCACACCATCATGCTCGGGGAGATCAACAATGGAGCATTGAGTTTTCACAGACAATTTGTTCTCGAACTTGAAGAATTCCAAGATTTTCTACATGATGGAGTTTTCTTCATTTTCATTGGTTGGAAGCACAAGCTGAGAATAAGCAGCTGCAACAAGCATCACTGCAATCAGCAGAGTAGAGAATTTCATTTAAATTGTTTCTCTTTTTTTCTTTGGGAAATTATACTTGTTTTTTAGTTATTTTGTATTATGAATTAACTCAGGCACATATTTCACCTTCTTAAAATTCGATGGGATACCTAAATTCCATCCAAATTTCAAGGATTCGTTGATTATTTCTTTTATAATCCCCTCTAATTCATTTTTGCTTTTAACATGTAAAAGAATTATCTCTCTACCCCCACTTTAATAAATCAAAATTGTTCTGGATTTCTTCTTATTTTGTTACAAATTTAGAGTTGAGATACTTTGTATTCCCGTATTTTTACATTCAAGGCAAGCTTCTGCTAATAAAAGAAATAAAAATTATTATTTGTTTTAGTATCTATTTCATACTAAGCCACTAAGTTATTTCCCTTGGTTTGTCTATTATTGCGGATAAATTTATTTTAGTTTTTTTCAAATTCATTCGAAAAACATGAAAAATTTTGTCTGAAAGAATAAAAATCTAGTTGATATTTGTCAAGAAAAACATAATCTTATCTTGCTATTCTCTTTAGAATTGGAAAAAGAAGGATTTGCAAGACTTATTTGTCCTATTTTTACTCTCTTTCAAAATATTCTAGATTTGGCTATTTTACAATCTAAAAGCATTCATTACAGCACGATAAAGAAAAAATAAATATTTTTTGAATTATTTAAGAGAGACTATTTAAAATTATCTTTATTTGGAATATCTACATTACAAGTATTTTAAAGAATAAGGAAAACATAATAATAATAATAATAGCTAAAAGCTAGATAGTAGTTGATAAAATTGAGTAAAATTGTTAGATAATAGACTTCTTTTGTATCCTTCATATTGACTACGTGTTTCTGGGAAGATATGTTGTTAGTATTTGCTACGAAAGAGTCTTTTTCCCAACTGGATTATCTTTAACTTCCAAGATCTTCTATTTTAACCTATAATAATACTCATCCTTAATGCCAGTATCGTTTTCGGATAGCCCAGATAAGGATATTTCATTGAAAATTTCAGCTTCACTATCAACTTTAACAGGCGAGGCATCTTGAGCATTTGATCGACTTCTTTGAGACAGCGCTCCTTTAATTTATAACAAATCCTAGTGATCTTAATCAATATTTTCATTATTTGCTTCCTCCAAATTGAGATTCTTAAGCTTTTCAATTTCATATTTGAGAGGTTCAAAGTCTCCTTCATAGTCATTGAGAGGATAAAAAAGAAATTAATCTCTGCGCCTCCCAAATACAGGAAATAAGGATTCGTTTTCTGTATACGGCTGAGGATTGGCTGCTCTCTTTCGTATTCCTAAGCGATTTTCATACAAACAAAATAACTTTTTAAATGTTTCTTGAATTTATAAATATGTTTTTGGAGTGATTTTATACCTGAATGCTGATCCACAAGATTAATAAAAGACTCAATTAATCTCTTCATATCACCATCTGACCCTTTAATTTTCCCTAATTGGTCCTTTAAATCATCCGAGGAGCGCTTACGATCATTGTTCTTGTAGACACCTTTCGCTAAGGAACTCAGTTTCGAAAGAGGTTAGACAATATGTCGTGCAAGGTAGAAAATATAGACATATCCAATTAACCATATAATGCTCAGAGCGATTATTAGCTTGATTATGTAATCGAAAATGGATGAATTTATGTGATCTTCTACTGTTGAGCGGTAAGCTAGATAATCTATTTACTTCCCGAAAACAATTAGCATGTATTCATATTATGCTGAAGAATTAACTTCTCCTATAACGATGGAGCGAGCTATGTAATATTAAACTCCTAGCACGTTAGTGATGATAAAAGTGGAGTTGAATGCATATTTCGTGACATTTTATATGTCATTCCAATTATCAAGGGAGAACCCTGTGATGTTAGTTTCGAAGAATGTTATGAGCGAAGATGCATTGAAACAGTTATTTATTATAAGATTAGTTTTTAAATCGATAAATGCAATCGATACTGTGTCTCCTTGGGTTACGACTGAATCATAAACGGAGGAGAACTGATTGACAATAACATCTACATTCATTATCCCAGCTACTACTGAAGGGTCACTCTGATTAAAATTTCAAGTTATAAAAAATAAAATAAGTACTTTAAAAAATGAGATGGATTTGTCTTCAATTTTTTTAATCTTACATCTTTGACGATAGGCATGGAGTAAGTTAGAATTTTCAAGCCTGATCTGAGATCAATATATGGACCAGAAATCACAAAGTTTGGTGAGTTTGTTAAAGCAAAAGCTGCCAGGGTGTTTTTATACCATGGACGAGTCTTGTAATCAACTATTGTGCCAGGTGTGAATTTTATCCCACCTGCTGGGAAGAAATTCACCAGACTGCGCTCTTTGACGTATAAGTAAAGCGCGAAGACATTAGAGATTGAGGGTGAAAAAAAGAATGATTTGAAAAAGTATGAAAGAATATCGACAGAATCCAGCATGGATTTTGTAGCTACTGAAAGCCCAAGGGCGTCATCAACGTGATGGGGTAAATAGCTAAAAGTTTCAAGAGAAATAGGCTTGTTGTAATATCTAGATCCAGAATAAACTGGATCAATGAGTTCGTTGGGTAGATTATCATAAGCGCTGATGTATTTCTGTTAAGGATCCAAAGGCATTTCGGAAACTGATTCGTAGAGAGAAGCATGCCATCCTGCTTAAGCTGAAAAGATTTCTATGAATAATATTATCCATGACCTGTAAGCTTTCAGATATTAGCCTACTTGTGTTCGATATTAAAGTAGAGAGTTTTAATAACTTTACTCCATAGTCTAGTCAGCAACAGTTAAGATTGAATTCCCTACAAAATCAGGAGAGAATTTAACATAAAATACCGCTCCAGCGATGAGCGAAGCCATAAACAAAGTTAGAAACAGAGAATACTCCGAAATGAGTTATCTAGCAACTGAATGTTTTCTATTCACTCGAAAAAAGCAGCAGACTTTCTCAACTTACTGGGAGGATTCACTCATGCCTAGAATCTTATGGATCATTTTCTTAAACTTCTCTTTGCCATCGTCGGCACTGCTCGTGGAGTGGACACTTCCTTCTTGACTAAAATCAATTTCACCATCATAATCTCCTCCACCTTCTAACTCCTACTCACTGTTCATTTTTAAAGTTCTTAATTAAATCACATAAACTTTCACACTCAAAAGGACTAGATATTTTTAATTGGCTTCACATAAATATACAAACACAAACACACACACTCCTTTTTGCCTTTATTTTAATTTACAATTTTTTAAATGATTAAATAAACGAATCTTCTCTTGAATTTATTTTTCGATCTCATAATGTTTAAAGTAAAACAGTATTGACATGTCACTGCGAGATTCAAATTGGTTTTGGTTTTTTTTCAATTATTGGTTGGTACAAATTAAGTTTCACTCTCTCTCTCTTTTCAAGAATTCATTCAATCTGCTTGAATTAGATTTAATATTTTTTGGTCAAATTTAGCAAACCAAGTGAATTAGAATAGTATTAACTAATAATTTTTTTTATTTTTTATTGAATTAATTGAAAGATTGAACTTGGTATTTACTTAAGAGATTTTGTAATCAAAAACCTGATCATTAAGAGGAATTGATTCTGGGTTTATTGAAATCAAATTTTAATTACATTCCTTTATAACTCAGATTGAATATCTTTCAATTATTGTCCTGTAAACTAGTGGTAGTTTTTATTTATTCTTTGAACTGAATAATTGTTACCTTTTTATATTTTCAACTTTTTTCAACATAACACGAAGGAACTAATCTCAGAAATGGTGTATGTTTGGGCTTATTAACAGAAAAAATATTTTATTCTTGCTTTAAGAATGGAATTGCTCCTTAAATAGCCTTGTCATAAATATTCCGTTTCAGGAGTAATTATTTTTTCTGTCCTTTTTCTGGATTGTAACCCCCAAAATGATGAAAGCGTGGACAGTTACAAGTGAAGATTAACAATTTGAAAATTTATTAAAATACCTTAACTCTTCCAGATGCTCGCTTCCTAATGAATTCATCAAAAAGTGTGAAAATAAGTTATTATTAAATGAATTTCTTTTTTGTTATAAAAAACAATTATTACTGATTTACTAATAAATTACGTATAATTCGTATTAATGTTAATAAACCTTAGTAGCTATTTACCTGGGGGGG
>Ga0302271_10002511_pt1 | contig 16418 bp, 12 predicted proteins | sample III_Bog_N1_1_FD_198767 | JGI IMG/M metagenome (GOLD analysis project Ga0302271, IMG submission 198767) | Peat permafrost microbial communities from Stordalen Mire near Abisko, Sweden - III_Bog_N1_1 | ecosystem: Environmental > Terrestrial > Soil > Wetlands > Peat | place: Sweden: Abisko...
TGCGTCCCGTGTAAAAGGTTTTCAAGGTGATTTATCGGATGGAGAACATCTGATGGCATGTGTAAAACATTTTGCCGGTTATGGAGCAGTTGAAGCAGGTCGCGAATACAATCATGTGGATATCTCACGATTTGCACTTTGGAATAAATACTTACCTCCTTACAAAGCGGCTGTAGATGCCGGAGCTGCTACCGTTATGAACGCATTTAATGTTTTTGAAGGTGTTCCTGTATCTGCAAATTCGTTTTTAGTCACAGATATTTTAAAGAAGAAATGGGGCTTTAAAGGATTTCTTGTTAGTGATTGGGATTCATTTACTGAAATGATTGCTCATGGTTATGCTGCCGACAAAAAAGATGTTGCTGCAAAAGCATTTAATGCAGGCAGCATGATGGAAATGAATAGCCAGACAATTATCACTTATTTGCCAGAACTGGTAAAGGAGGGAGTTATCAGTATGAAACTGGTTGATAATGCCGTTGCACGGATTTTATACTATAAATTCAAATTGGGTTTATTTGATAATCCTTATCGTTACCATAATGTGGAAAGAGAAAAGGCAGTAATCTTCTCTCAGGCAAACAGAGAAAAGGCACGTGAAGCAGCTTGCAAAAGTATTGTTTTGCTAAAAAATGAAAACGAAGTATTACCTCTGAAACAAAATAGTAAAATAGCACTCATTGGCTATTATGCTAAAAGTAAGGAGGATATGTTTGATTTTTGGGTAGCTAAAGGTAATTGTAATCAGGCTATTTCAATTTACGAAGGTCTCTCTTCAAAATATCCTGAACTGAAATACAGCGATGGCTATTTTTCGGACGCATCAACAAATGATTCTTTGATAAATAAAGCGCTTGAAATATCTAAAAATGCAGATGTAATTTTAATAAATATTGGTTTGTCAGGTAAAATGGCCGGAGAAGATCGTTCACTTTCTAACATTAAAATTTCACAAGGACAACAACAATTGCTACAAGTTCTGCGTAAAACAGGGAAACCAATTGTGGCCTTAATAAGCAGTGGTCGTCCCATGGTGTTAACTCAAATCGTTGATAAAGTAGATGCTATTGTTCAATGTTGGATACTCGGAACAGAAACTGGCAATGCTGTGACTGAAGTTCTAACTGGAGCATACAATCCATCGGCTAAAACAGTAATGAGTTTCCCTTACGATGAAGGTCAAATTCCGGTTTATTACAATCATTTCAATACAGGTCGTCCCCTGTTAATGGACGGAAAAGTGGCATGGTTGTCCCGCTATCGTGATATTCCTAATGAGCCACTTTATCCCTTTGGTTATGGGCTGAGTTATACACGATTCAGCTATAGTGATTTAAGAATTGACAAAGCTGAATTTTCTAAGTCGGATGACGTAAATGTATCCTTTCATATAAAAAACAATGGAAAATCTGATGGTGTAGAAACGGTTCAACTTTATATTCAAGATCCTGTTGCTTCCTTAATAAGACCAGTAAAAGAGCTAAAAGCATATCAAAAAATCAAGCTAAAAAAAGGAGAAGAACAAGAATTAAAGTTTACATTAAATAGCAACGACTTTAGTTTTTATGATCTTGATGGGAAATCATTAATAGAAACGGGTGATTTTAAATTATTTGTAGGTGGTAATTCCAGGGATGTGTTGACTGCTGATTTAAAATTAAAATAAATGCAGGATATTACTTCCTTTAAATTGTTTCTGTTATTTAATTTGTAATAGAATTCAAAATAAAAAAATAAGTTTAACATTGTGTCAACTTCTTGTATTATGACAAAGAAATTCAGTGACAATCCAATACTTCCAAATTTTAATGCTGATTCTTCAGCACATGTATTTGGAGATAAAATATGTGTGTATCCTTCCTACGACATAGCAGGTAGCATAGATTGGGATATGACTGAATGGCATACATTTTCTAGTGCTGACCTTGTTAATTGGAAAGACCACGTTGTAATTTTCGGGCTTAAGGATATTGTCTGGTGAATAAATGGGCGTGTACTCCTGACTGTATTGAACGAAAAGGGAAATACTATTTTATTATCCTGCAGATGATTAGGTAGGTGTGGCTACATCCGATAAACCGGATGGACCTTTTAAAGATTAACTTGGTAAGCCCTTTATTGAGCGAAATGAGTCAGGAACCAGAGTAAGGATCCATGTATTTTTAAGGACGACGTTGTACAAACTTATCTCTATTTTGGGCGAAATTTGTTGAGGATTTTAAAGCAGAAATAAGATAAGATTACCCATGTTGGTGAAATAAATTCTCTTGACGTTAATAACTTCCACGAAGGAATTTGGATTCATAAGTATAAAAATAAATATTACCTGTCATACCCAATAGGGGATGGTAAAAATACTCGTAATTAGCCTATTCAATGGGTGATACACCTTATGACCCATTTTGATATAAGGGAGTTATAATGGATAATAAATCTAAAAATATCCATCATTCCATTGATGAATTTAAAAATAAATGGTATATGTTTTAGCCTATTTAGGACCCAAGTGTCTACGAGCTACGGGTTTGTGCCGAATTCTCAGAATACAATGAAGATTGGACTATTAAACCGATTCTAATAACTAAAACTGGAATAAATTTGAAACAATATGATCTGAATAAATTCACGTTCACTATACTCTCTAAATTAGTTTTTTTAAGTCAGAATGAATGTCTGATTATTAAATGTCAGACATTCTTTCTTTTGCTAATATTCAAAATGATATTACTTTAAAAATGAAAAATTACGATTTTGAAATTTAATTTCGTATCTAATTGAACTATTAAATCTACACCTAAACTTAATTGGTTAACGGGTGAAAGAATAAAAGCAAATAAGGTATATATAACATAAATAATAGGTATATATATTGTTAAATTAAATATTTTGGTTAATTTAAGTAGTTCTGAACCAATATGAATACAGAGAAAGCAAAATATTTAAATGCTTATTTTATCGCTTCCCTAAAAGTATTTAATGATGCATTGTTGCAACTAACGGGCTTAGAACCTAAGATTAATGGTAGCAAAGTCGACTTCAGTCCAGCTGAATTTGATACGTATTACAATGATTTTTTGGTAGAACTGGAAGAAGTGATGAAACAGGTAAGGGATATTCATATCTCGTACGATTATGCTTCGGGTTGCTTGAATGATATTAAGAACTGGAAAGGATTTCCGGATAATCAAAACAAAGAGATTTTCAGCAAGGATACGGACATTAATTTTCTGATTACCCTGAAAAATGACATTGAGACCTTCGCACACAAGGTTAAAGGATTCTGTCGGAGGGATAAGAACGGTGATTATGGCGATGAATTCTATTCGTTTTATTTTAGAGTGCTTATTACCTGTGGTACTGATGAGGTAATCAAAGAAACAAAAGAGGACATGCTGCGGATTGAACGAAATCAATCCGTTCGGAATTTCAACCAGTACAATTTCGAGTTGGATGATTTGAAACGAAAATGCGATGAGTTGCCTAACACGGTTTCAAAATTGAATTTCATGCAGGATAAACTCTATGATTTTAAACTTATGGTATTACAATCGGAAAGTAATAACTATATGAAAGATAGAATATCCTATTCCCCCAATTTTGAAACACTCTGTTTACTGGAGATAGACCGCTATACTAAAAAACTCGAACTGGAAATGAAAGTGATGACTGTTCAAAAAATTGAATCCCTACAGTCAATGCCACCTGCTACAGTCACACCCTACTCCTGGAATGCCAGTGTTACCGATTTGATTGAACTGGTAGCAGCCTTGCATAAAGAGAATATCATTGAACGTAAAAACAATAAGGAACTTACCCGCAAGGAATTGATAGAATACTTTGGTGGATTGTTTGATTTGCAGATTAAGGATGTAGAAGTTAAACTCACCAAAGCCACCAACAGGTATGATAAGACTCCTTTTATGGACCGGTTGAAACAGGCGTTTGAAGATTACGGGTTGGAGAAAGAGGAAAAACAGAGAAAGAGGAGGTAGTGGGTAGTAGGTAGTTTATAGTAAGTAGTAGGTAGTAGGTAGGGAATAGTAGGTAGTGAATAGTAGGTAGTGAATAGTAGGTAGTTGGTAGTAGTTAGTGAATAGTGGGTGGTTGGTGAGGCAGTTCAAAAAAGTGTGTCAAAATTATAAATCAAATAAAAAGCAATAATTTTGGACATGGAAAAAAAGAAGAGAACAAAAGCTCCCAGTATGGAGGATTTAATCCCCGATGCCAACAGACGCAAGGAAGTAATTCGAAGACTTTACAACAATGACTCCTTATTAGGGAAAGGAGGTATTTTCACCGATATGCTTCAAGCAATGATTAATGCATCCTTGGAAGGTGAGATGAATTATACCCTTGGATCTGATTCAGAAATTGAATCGGTTAATCGACGTAACGGTCACATCAACAAACAAGTACGAAGCTCAGCGGGCACCCTGAACATACGTACACCTCGAGATCGTGAAGGAATCCATGAACCCGTTATTTTAAAGAAATGGCAACGATCACTTGGAACCGGTGTTGACGAGATCATATTGAGCCTCTATGCACGAGGCCAATCGGTGGAAGATGTCCGTTTTCAATTGGAACAATTATATGGGGTGGAGCTCAGTGCAGGTGCCATCAGCGCCGTGACTGACAAGATAATACCTGAGATCACCGAGTGGCAGAGCAGGCCTTTGCAACCCTTTTATTCCATCATTTATCTGGATGCCATCCATTATAAAGTCAGGCAAGATGGAAAAGTGATAAGCAAAGCATTCTATACCGTATATTCGGTAGATGCCCATGGTCAACGTGATATACTTGGACTTTATCTGACTGATTCAGAGGGTTCCCGGCAATGGGGGTTGATTTTGGAGGACATTAAGAACCGCGGGGTAAGAGATGTCTTGTTTTTCTGCATTGATGGGCTGGCAGGTTTCAAAGATGTGATCGAACAGGTTTTCCCTGAATCACAAGTTCAAAGGTGTATCGTGCATATGATCCGCAATTCTGTGAAGTTCGTAAGCTACAAGGATCTCAAGGCTGTTTGTGCCGACCTGAAGTTGATTTATACCTCAGCTAACCGGGAACAAGCAGCTGTGGCATTGGAATCATTTAGCATCAAATGGGATAAGAAATATAAAGAGATCAGCCCCAAGTGGAGGTTAAACTGGGATGAATTAATGGCCTTCATGGATTACAGTGAAAATATCCGAAGGTTGATTTATACGACCAATCCAGTAGAAGGAGTTCATCGCATCATTCGCAAGGTCACCAAGACAAAAGGTGCCTGGAGCAGCGAAATGGGGCTTTTGAAACAAATATATCTAACCTTGACTTACAACGAAACAAGTTGGAAAAAGAACATATTCAACAGGTTAGATACGACTAGGGAACTTATTGACCAGTTTGGAGAAAGATATTCAATTCATTTGAGATAATAAATTTACCTTTGTAAGGTATGGACTATAAAAAAAGGAAATGTAACGGCGAATTAAAACGAGAATAACTTTTTTTCGGGCTCGTATGGAACGGCCCCAAAAAGTTATTACCCGTTTTATCCGAGTGAAATTGCAACTTATAAATCATCTTAATTAATAGAACAAGAGTAACAAATTAATCAACTGACACACTTTTCTGAAGATACCCTGGTTGGTAGTCAGCAGTTTATTGCGAATAGTAAATAGTAAAACTTATCCGACTCTTGGCTGATGAAAAAATGATAAATAGTAAATTAATAGTACGAACTAATAATAATTTGGGTAATACGAACTAATTATATATTTTTGTAATGGCTATTAAATTAATCGCCATTAAATTAATGTAATTATGAAATTCTATGATAGAATAAAAGAACTGGAAAGTCTCCGACAGATGCTTGAGCAATCGAAAAAGAGTGCCTGTTTTACTGCCATAATTGGTCGAAGACGTATCGGAAAAACATCTTTACTCATGGAGTCGGTTAAAGATGAGAAGTACCTCTATTTATTTGTCTCCCGTAAAAACGAACAACTACTTTGTAATCAGTTTCAAAGAGAAGCATCGGAAGCGATTGGCATACAAATATTTGGTTCAATCACTGATTTTCGGACATTTTTCGAGCAATTAATGATATTTGCCATAAATGAACCTTTTACACTTATAATTGACGAGTTTCAGGAATTTGAAAGAGTGAATAAATCAATTTTTAGTGATATTCAGGATGTGTGGGACCGATATAAAGATAAGTCCAAAATCAATTTTATTGCTTGTGGCTCGATTTATTCGATGATGAAAAGGGTTTTTGAAAATGAAAAAGAACCTCTTTTCGGAAGATTAACTTCAAAAATAATTTTACGTCCATTTTCAATAACGACATTAAAAGAAATTCTAAAAGATTATAATACCAATTTTGGCTCCGAAGATATATTTTGTCTCTACCTTATCACAGGAGGTGTAGCAAAATATATTGCATTGCTGATGGAAGCAGGTGCTACTACCAAAGAAAAGATGATTAAATATGTCACCAGACTTGATTCCCCTTTTTTAACCGAGGGAAGAGATTTACTGATTTCTGAATTTGGTAAGGAATATGGCACTTATTTCTCAATTCTTCAGTTAATAGCGTCTGGTAAAACTGCGCAAAATGAAATAGATTCAATTATTGAAAAAAATACCGGAACTTATCTTGTCAACCTTGAATTGGAGTATTCACTTATACAAAGGAATAAACCTATATTTTCAAAACCCGAGAGCAGGAATATACGATGGAGTCTCAATGATAACTTTTTGTTGTTTTGGTTTCGGTTTATTTATCCAAATCAGTCAATGATCGAGTTGGGCAAAAATGAAAAAATGACGGAATACATACAGCTTAATTATGAGCAATTTAGCGGATTGATTCTGGAACGGTATTTTCGTGAAAAAATCACAGAAGAAGAAAGCATTACTCAAATTGGAAACTTTTGGGATAAAAAAGGCGTAAATGAAATTGATATTGTAGCCATTGATGCCATAAGAAAAAAGGCAATTATTGCCGAAGTTAAACGTAATAAGAATAAAATAAATATTTCCGAACTCAAAGATAAAGCTTCTGAACTTGAAATTAATCTGTCGAAATATAAAATTGAATACAGGGGATTATCATTAGAGGATGTGTGAAATATTTAATGAAAGACCACTAGATTTTGCTTTTTTGATGGGTATATTACTGAAATGGTAGATAACGATAAATAGTCAGTAGTCAATTGAATAGTAGGTAGTGAATAGTAGGTAGTGAATAGTAGGTAGTGAATAGTAGGTAGTGAATAGTAGGTAGTGAATAGTGAATAGTGAATAGTGAATAGTGAATAGTAGGTAGATGGTAGTTAATAGTTAATAGCATTACAGACTGGAAATTCCAGTCTCAAAAATTAAATCTAACAAATATAAAAGTGCCCAAAGACCTTTCTGAAAAGTCGGTATAAATTACGGGAATGTAAAAAGCAGTGTTATGAGTGATTTACAATTTATATAGGTAAGATTTTAAGAGACGAAAGTAATTAAACATCCCCTTTAGGGGCTTGGGGTAGTTTGGTACTCAATAGTAAATGAATAAATAGCAAATGGTAAATAAATTGTAAATTGTAAATGAATAAATGGTAATTGGTAAATCCTTAAAATTAAATATTCATGGAAGACATCGCGGCTCACAATTTGGAAGGCAGAATACTACAACAAGGTTGGAAAGTATTAAAAAAACAGGAGAAAAACACTGGAGATACCGGAGGTACTTTTTCGGTATGCTACGAAGTTGAGAAAGTAGGTAAAAAGTACTTCATGAAAGCGTTTAATATTAATGGCTTCATTGCTGTGTTAGGAACCAGCAAAACATTTATGGAGTACATGCACGAAATGTCAACGGCTTTTCAATATGAAAAGAAACTTTCGGAATATTGTCAGGATCACAGGGTCACAAAAATATCATTTGTAATTGATTCAGGTGAAGAAAATATGTCCGGTTACACCTTCCCCATAGTCCCATACCTGATTTTTAATATGGCGGATGGTGATGTGCGCAATAAATTAAATTACTCCAAAACACTGGACTTCTCCTGGAAATTAAAATCGTTGCATGACATTGCTGTCGGCATCAAACAGCTTCATGGAATTAATGTGTCCCATCAGGATATAAAACCATCGAATATCCTTTTATTCAAGAGTGAATCGAAAATAGGGGACTTGGGACGATCGATGTGTCCGGCACTGAGTGGTCCATATGATAATATGCCTTTCTCGGGTGATAAAGCCTATTCGCCGCCGGAAGTATGGTACCTGGATCAACAACCAGAATGGCATGAGCGAAATTATTCGATTGATTGTTATCTGTTGGGAAGCATGATTACGTATTATATCTCGGGGATTAGCATGTCGGCCCATTTAAAGAAAAATATTGACTTATTGAACCCTACAGGTCTAAGCACTTCATTCAAAAATGATGAACCTTATCTGCTAAATGCATTCAACACTGCCTTAACAGAAATAAAAACCATTATACCGGTAGAGTCACTGAAAGCAGAAATCATACAACTCATTGAATTCCTGTGTCATCCCAATCCGGAGAAAAGAGGGCATCCACAAAGCATTAAAATCAAAGGCAGTAATTACAGTCTGGAACGGTTTGTAAGCCAGCTAAATATATTGCACCGGAAAGCTGAGTTAGCTTTATTAACGATAGCATAGCATGGCAATCATATTTACAAATTCGGATAGACGGGTGATTCCTAACTGGAAAAGTTTTTCCAAAACAACCCGTTTGGGGGAATTAAAAAGCACCGCGATTGAAAATGCTGCTTCCATTTATTCCATTGAGAATTATAGAACTGATTGGAAATCGAATAAATCAATACCTTTTGCAGGTGATTTATTAAGTGCAGCTATCTCGAACAATCAGATATCCTTACCGGAAGTAAAAGAGGCGGCAAAGTTTATTCTTGCTCATAAAGATGAGGCAACAGTATCTCAACAATCCCTCGCCTCAGCCATTCTGAACTCACAAAAAGAGGCAGCAGAACAGCAGATTGATGACTATAACGAGGAGAACCTGTTTGATTGTATATTGTCGATAGAACAAATCTATGCCAAAATTGGGGATTTAAAACGCAGGATTATTGAATTTCCCTGCAATCCAATTCTGTATGTTGAATTGTCCCGCTATTACATTAGTATCGGACAGGTAGAACAATCCATCACTGCCATCAATAAAGCTTTGTTTCTGGGTCAGAACAACCGGTTTATTCTCCGATCGGCTGCCAGATTGCATCTTCATTTAAACGACAAGGAACAGGCACTGTCAGTTTTAAAGAAAAATGAATTGATAAAAAACGATCCCTGGCTGTTAGCCTCCGAGATTTCGATTTCATCCATGTTGGATAAGAATTCAGGGAATATAAAAAGAGGGCTGAATATACTTGAATCCGGAAACTTCACATTTGCAAGCTTGTCCGAATTAGCCAGTTCGATAGGGACTGTTGAATACATTAACGGGTTCAACAAGAAATCAAAAAAACTTTTCCACACTTCGTTGATAGATCCCAATGATAACAGCCTGGCGCAGGCAGAATGGGCAGCTTCCAAATCATTGGTTCAGAATTCGGATTTACAGAATATCAATACTCTTCCGAAGAACACTTTTTATGAGTCGTGTGCGTTATCCAGCTTCAATAGAAAAGAATACACGAATTCCATCCGGTTTGCCAGTGACTGGATTGAAGATATGCCCTTTGCAAAACGTCCTATTTTATTTGCATCAAGCCTGTCAACGATTCATTTGAAAAATTATAAGCTGTCAGAAAAAATTTTGAACATAGGACTCCAGGCAAATCCCCTGGATGCTGAATTAATCAACAACATCGCTTATGCCTGTGCCTTGAATGATGATGTTGAAAAGGCGGAGCATTATCTGTCACAAGTCAAATCAAATTCAGTGACTGACTATACAACTGAAATTTGTTTGTTGGCAACCAGGGGGTTGGTTGAATTTAGAAAAGGGCTGTATGATGCCGGTCGGGAATTATATTTAATTGCCATAGATAAAACAACCGAATATACAGATTCTCCCAATCTAAACTGGACAGCGATTCTGAATTATGCGCGTGAGGAACTTCGGGTAAATCCAGCAGCAAAAGAACGCATCGTCCCTTTAATTTCCCAGATAAATGATAATTATATTGATGAAGATACAAAAGTATTGAAGAATGATGTCATGTTATTGATTCAATAAAGGATAGCATTAACGGTATTTTTGTTAAAGAGACTTCGTAATAGAATTTTCATTAGTATTGGTTTTAAAGTTTTATTCATGGAACAGATTAAATCTTTTTTGTTACTGGAGGCTGTATCAAAAGCGATGCAGCCTTTTTTCGTTATTATGCGGCAATTATCCTATTTTGAAGATAAAAACTATTTGAGTTAAGGTTCTTTTCTCTGTAGGAAACGATTATAGTTAAATAATTGAGTTGAGCATTTGATATTTGTGATTTTTGACGATGTTTATCCATGTTTTTAACAATACATTCTGCTTTTCTGTGCATTTTCCCCATATTAAACGCAATGGCAAAGATGGCAAAGTCCATCATAACTTTGTCTTTATCAAAATGTCTGAATCGATTGTATTGTTTATTGGATTTTGTCTGACCAAATACAGCTTCGGGTTCTATGGGTCGTCGGCTTCGGTGTAAGAGTCCTTCCTGGGAGGTAAGCAACTCTTTTGCCCGCTCTTTGTGACGGTTAAGGTTATGATTGACTTCTATCCTGCGATTTGTTTTAGAATTGTGACATAAACACCTGAGTGGACAATCCTGACAGTTTACGGCTTCGTAAATGCTTATGTTTGAAATATATCCATTATCCGTTTTTCGAGTAGTAGCTCCTGTGTTGTCCATGTGTTGTCCCATCGGGCATACAAAATAATCTTCTTTTGAGTTATAGTACAAATTTTGAGCAAGAAACCCATTGTTCTTAAAAGACTTCTTTTGTTCCTTGTGAAAATAGTTGTATTTAACAAACGGCTCAATATCATTTATTTCCATAAACTCATAATTCTCCTCGCTTCCGTAACCCGAATCGGCTACTGCTTTCTTTGGAAAAAAACCGTAACGTTCATGGAATCCTTTCATAAAAGGAATATACGTGAGTGTATCTGTGGGATTAGGGTAAAAATTGTAATGTGTGAAGAATTGGTTTTCTGTTCCTATCTGAACGTTGTAGGCTGGTTTGAGTTGCCCATTCATCATGTGATCTTCCTTCATATGCATAAATGTAGCATCAGGATCGGTTTTTGAATAGCTGTTTCGTTTACCTAAGGTCTCAAGGTGCTTTTCATATTCTTCAAGCTTTGGTAAATGTTTGTCTTTCAATGTATTTATCGCTTTTTGTTCTTCTTTTGAACGGTTTTCCCGGTTGATTTGAGCAATGCGTCTTTTTAAATCTTCACTATCAATTGGAGTGGGTGGTTCATCTTCAGGTTGATTATCCTGTGCAATACCCTGTTCAACCAATTCCAATACTTTACGGATTTTTGCTTCCAGCTTTGCTTTGTTCTTTTCAACTGTTTTACGCCAAACAAATGTATAACGATTGGCACGTGATTCCAATTTGGTGCCATCCACGTATATCACTTCCAAACTCAAATATCCCATATCAACCAGCATTACCACTACCTGAGTGAATATCTCATGAATTGTATCCTTTAAATGAGAGGAACGGAAGCGGTTGATAGTGTTGTGATCTGGTGTTTGATTGCCTGATAACCACATCAAACTGACTCTATCCAAAAGGGCTTGTTCTATTTTACGACAGGAATACATGTTGTTCAAATAACTGAACAGTACCACTTTGAGCATCATTCGAGGGTGGTATGCACTTGTACCACCACCTTTATAGGTGTCAATTACTTTGGTAATATCAAGATTATCAACTATTTGATTAATAAGTCTAACTGGTGAGTTTTGTGGTATTTTCTCATCCAGACTGGTGGGAAAAAGGGTTATTTGACCTTGATTGTACGACTTGAAAGCTGCTTTTCTCATATCTTACATCTTTGATTTACAGCAATAAAGATACAATATAATATGCAATAAAACAAATATTTACATAGTTTTTTCTTATAAATTATGCAAAAAAAAAGAGACTGTCTTGCTTTTGAGACAGCCTCCAGTGTTTAAACTAGCTGATGGGTAATGTTTGCAAAATTCTTAACAAATAGTTACAATTTTATTTCATTGTCAATTAATCAGTTATCAATTATTATATGCAAGTTACCATGGAACTTGCATGTGAGATTTTTCATAGAGACTTAATTTTACATCGTCAGAAAGAGATAAGAGCTCGTATCCCCGCTGACAGAAATAATTTACAAATATAAAATTTATAAAAACTTAAAATTATGTCATTAGCTCAAAATCCCCTAACGGGTCAGATGCGCCAGTCGATGGCGAACTTTGTTACCACGGTTTATCGTGGACAAAATGTAATCCGGGCAAAAGTGTTTATGCCCAAAAATGTGAATTCAATCGCCCAACAAAAACAAAGGGCAAGTTTTAAACTTATCGTGGATGCCTACGAAGCGTTGGGTGGAATGTCCGATATCGGTTTCCCAAAACGTCCTGTAATCTTTTCACCTTTCAATGCCTTTATGGTGGCTAACCTGCCATCGGCAGTGAATAAAACCGGGGTAATTCCGGTGATTGATTACACCAAACTGGTGGTTTCGAACGGTACCCTGCCAAAGGTTATTGTACAAACTGCAGTTGCCGGGGCAACGGGAATAACGCTCAGCTATAAAACTGCCATTTTATCTCCAAAGGTTTCAGCAACCGACGAAGTAGTGGCACTGGCACTGCTGAAGACAGGTGAGCTGGTCATCGCACGGCAGCCTCGTGGCACCCAGGCAATGGGAACCATCCTGATAGCGTACGCAGGTATCAATGCCGATGAGGTGGAATGCTGCTACCTGTTTGTTTTGAAAGAAGATGGAAGTAATGCTTCGGACTCCACGTTTGTGGTGGTTGTTTAGGTAATTATAGTGAGGGCTTCACTCCGAGTGAAGCCCTCACTAAGAACAAAAGAAGATCCCCTGCAGGTTGAAAGGCTTGCGGGGGGTTGTTTGAAAAAATGGTTAAACCAAAGTGAGGATTGAATGTTAAGTAATTGAAGTTATTTGTTGATAGATTTGTTAACCCATAAGGTATTCATTAACTGCATCATACCAATTATTAAGTGTTCATTATTAATTATTAATTACTTATTATTATCCGGCAATGGGTAAGGTGTAAATGATCGACTTGCAATAATGTTGCAACTATCAATGTCTAGATACAGCCTATCATCTATTCCTGATTTCCCAAAAAAGGCGACCCTGTGTATCATTTACTTGTGAATCTTAAAACCTTAAGAATTGTTTTGATTCTGATGATTTCTATTGAAAAAGATAAAAAAGTGTTTACTCTTCCCCCACTTTTTGTTTAGTTTAGAGGAATTTGATTGGAATGTACTTCAAGTAACAGATTATTAATCTTATAGATTATATTTTTAAACCTTTGTACCTGTTGAAAGGATGTTGATAAGTTGTTCAAATCTGCTGAATTTCAGGTTGTAAATTGTTGATAAATAAATTGTGGGGAAATGTGGGGGATATGAATTTAATTTTATACTTTTACCGTTGAATAATTGAACCCGATTTTTTATGTCAACATTTATAGGTAAATACGAAGCAAAGGCCGATGTAAAGGGAAGAATCTTTATCCCTTCGGCATACCGCAAAATCTTGCCGGAAGGTGAAAAGGAGCGGGTCGTGATGCGCCGGGATGCTGAAAATGATTGCCTGGTGGTATTTCCCGAAAGTGTGTGGAATGAAAAGGTGGCTGATTTTAAATCGAAGCTGGATGAATGGAACCCGATAGATCAGATGTTGTTGATGCAATTCGTATCGGATGCCGAATGGCTGGATATTGATTCGCAGGGCAGGATCCTGATATCAAAAAAGAACCTGTTGGCTATCGGGATTGAAAATTCGGATGTGTTGTTTGTGGGGATGATTGACCGCTTTGCCCTTTGGAGCAAATCGAAATATGAAAAGGCCAGGATGACGCCTTCGGAATTTGCGACTATGCTAAAAGAGCGGATGTTGAAAAAATAGTTATATGTTGGTACATTCTAAATGAAAGTCCACCAAAATTGATTATTTTCGTTCCAAATAGTCAAAAAATAAAAAAACAACAACTAAATGATTGAACCGGCATACCATACCCCTGCATTATTAAACGAAACAATTGAAGGGTTGAACATTCAGCCTGATGGAATTTACGTGGATGTTACTTTTGGAGGTGGCGGCCATTCCCGTGAGATATTGACAAAACTCGGGAAGAACGGCAAATTGCTGGGGTTCGATCAGGATGAGGATGCTGTAAAAAATAAGATCAATGATCCACGCTTTATCTTCGTGCGGAGTAATTTCAAGTATCTGAAAAACTTCCTGAGGTATCATAATATCGAAAAAGTAGATGGCATACTGGCTGATTTAGGAGTATCGTCGCACCATTTTGATGAAGCCGAACGTGGATTCTCTTTCAGGTTCGACGGGGTGCTGGATATGCGGATGAATACAAAATCGCCTCTGTCGGCTGCCCATTTGCTCAATACCTATTCGGAAGAACAACTGGCGGATGTATTCTATTTGTATGGTGAATTACGCAATTCGCGCAAGATAGCCAAAATGATAGTGGATGCCCGTGCACAAAAACCATTTAAGATGATTTTCCCTTTTGTAGAAATGTTGAAACCACATATTGGCCGTGAGACTGAAAAGAAAGATTTGGCACGTATTTTTCAGGCTCTGCGCATTGAGGTGAACAAAGAGATGGATGTGCTGAAATCGCTGCTGGAACAGAGCCTGGAAGTGCTGAATCCGGAAGGACGGTTGGTGGTGTTGACTTATCACTCGCTGGAAGATAGGTTGGTAAAGAATTTCATCCGTAGCGGAAACTTTGAAGGAAAAATAGAAAAAGATTTTTACGGGAATGTATTAGCACCAATGAAAGCCGTAAACACGAAAGTGATCATTGCCGGCGAAGAAGAAGTGGAGCGGAATCCACGTGCCAGGAGTGCCAAGCTGAGGATTGCAACGATTTTACAGGGGCAGGAAGTAAGGAGCAAGAAGTAAGGAATGAGGAATGAGTCGGTAGTGGGTAGTAGGTAGTAGATAGTGGGTAGAAAATAGAAGGTAGTTTATAGTATTTTAGAATAGAATGCCAGTCTAAAAATTAAATCTAACAAATATAATACTGCCCCAAGCCCCTAAAGGGGATGTGAAGAGCCGTGTAATGAGTGATTTACAATTTATATAGGTAAGATTTTAAGAGACGAAAGTAATTATACATCCCCTTTAGGGGCTTGGGGGTTGTTTGTTTGTTTGTTAAGAGTAGGTAGTAAGAGGTAAGAGGTAAGGAATGAGTTTTTTAGATAAACAACGATAGTGAATACAACTAAGAAAATGAGCTTTTTAAAGAGAATAACAGAAGCCATTCGGGGAAGTGAGGACTTTTCGGATATTAAGTCCAGTACTTTAAGGGATATCCTGAACGGGAATATTCTGACCAAGAAGTTTTTACAAAAGCAATATGGTCTGTTAATCATGATAGCCGCCCTGACTTTTTTGTATGTGGATAACCGGTTTTATTGTGAAACGCAATTAGCGAAAGAAATTGATTTAAAAAAGAAAATACTTGATGTGAAGTACGAATCGCTTACTATTTCGGCAGAATTAATGGAAATCAGCAGGCAATCGAATGTAATGAATAAAGTGAACGAGAGTGGAATAACCCTGATTCAATCGACTACACCCCCTTTTGTGATTGAAGACAGCATACCCAAGAAATAGATGTCCGACAAACGTAAAGATATTGTCCTCCGATTTGGCATAGTGTATACTATTATATGCCTTTCGTTTTTTGCCGTCATCTACCGGATTGCCCTCATACAATTCGTGGAGCACGATAAATGGATGGCATTGGCAGCACAAACCGTAAAAACCAATATTGTAGTAAAGCCAACCCGGGGTAATATCTATGCCTGTGACGGCAGGTTGATGGCCAGCTCCATTCCAACCTATTATGTGTATATGGATTTACGGGTACCCGCACTGCACGAAAAAAACGGCAAGTTGTTTACTAAAAACATTGATTCTTTATCCACTTCCCTGTCAGGATTTTTTCAGGACAGAACTCCGAACCAGTATAAAAACGTCCTTACAAATGCTTACAGAACAGGACAGGGCGAATTCCAGCTTTACCCTGATAAAATCTCCTATTCCCAGCTGAAACAATTAAAGACCTTGCCGCTATTCAGGTTAGGACGCAATAAAAGTGGACTTATCTCGAAAGCGCTGTTCCGTCGTGTCAGACCCTTTGGATCACTTGCCA
>Ga0302271_10002512_pt1 | contig 16416 bp, 10 predicted proteins | sample III_Bog_N1_1_FD_198767 | JGI IMG/M metagenome (GOLD analysis project Ga0302271, IMG submission 198767) | Peat permafrost microbial communities from Stordalen Mire near Abisko, Sweden - III_Bog_N1_1 | ecosystem: Environmental > Terrestrial > Soil > Wetlands > Peat | place: Sweden: Abisko...
CAACCCCAACCCCAACCCCAACCCCAACCCCAACCCCAACCCCAACCCCAACCCCAACCCCAACCCCAACCCCAACTATCTATCATAAGAGCAAATGTAGTTCCATCAATTCATTTATGTTTAAATATTACATTTGAAATCGCATTTTATGAGTTGAATACCTCAAAGTTTTTCAATAAGCATCTTAAGGCAATAGGGCTTATTCATATCTAAGTAAAAGCTATTTTTAGCACTACAATTAAACTCTATTGAGGAACTAAGGACAATTCCCAGAATATTAAATCCCCTAAACTATTAAGATTGTTTTTCAGATAAAAGTCAAGATCTCACCTAATTCCTGCCAAAATCGTAAAAATAAGTTGTTTCTGGGGAGTTATAGAAGGATACTTTCAAACTCCGCAAAATGGTTAAGGTTTTGAAAAAGCAAATAGATCCATATGAATGAGCTGTTTCCAGGTACATACATGCACACACAAAATTAACTCATTGTTTTAGCTTTAGTTTCTCTGTTTACATACAAATCCTCTAAGAAAATGCCTTTGTTTGTAAAATATCACTCTTCAAACCACAATTCAATATGGTAGCTTCAATGCCTAGAAGATCTAGAATTTGATGAGTTTCTGGATTTGTAGTTCAAAAAGCCCATGTATATTGTCATAGCAAGAAGCAGCGTATTTTAGTCTTCGTTGTATGAAGATGGAAACCCTAACCGATAGCTGACTGGATTTGTACATGAGCAGCAGTTGGTTTCTCTTATAAACAGCGCCTTGTTACCTTGATCATCTTGAACATTGTAGTCATAGTCTGAACAGGTTGTGCTGCAAGTGCACCAAGGCTTAGAGATCTATAAGTTCTTTACATATTCGTTGTTGAGTGTAAGGGTCTTTCGATAGTCATGAGTGATTAACCCTAGAGATGTTTAGTTTCCATTTTCATTGATAAACAGCTAGCAAGGGTTGTATCCGCAGCAGTTACGCTCTTCTTTCATGTATATAAATGGGCCAGAACTTTATGTAGAGTTTATTTCAGTGGCTATGGCAAATTCAGTTAATCCAAGATTATCACAAGAGCAGTCAGGGTTTAGTTTGGCAACTGCGTAGAGAATAGGTTTGGAGTTCTCGTTTAATATGTGCCCTTGTGAATCAGCTTCGAAGATGCCGAAGACATTCTCAGTGTTCCATGAAAACATATTCGACATGATATAATACTCTTTAACGTAGACTCCTTTGACTCCATTGAGCTGCTTGACGCCAGCGTGGATGAAAGACAAAGGACGAAGTTCTTCGTCGAGACTCTTGTGGTTCTTCTTCATTGCTGCAACTGTTTCTTTGTTATCAGCTTTCTCATGCTTAGAAGAAGATGCAGAAGCAGTTGTTGTTGTTGAAGAACTTGTCTTCTTATTGGAGATGTATTTGCTCATCTTATCCTTGATGGATAGAGCTCCGTGCAGCATTGCGAAAAAGTCAAGAAGTAAAAGGCAAGTGAAATAATCTCGAGTTATTGTTCAAACTTTGATTTATTAGCTATTTTTTAAATATTTGGGTATTATTAATCTTTTGATAGATTTTTTTTGTTAATAAAGGTGACGATATTCATTCAGAATAAAACAAACTTAAGATTTGTTTTTTCCGTTTCAAGTTTTATTTTTTAGTCTCAGAACTCTGAGTTGACTATTGCTTACGAAATCACAACTAAAACTTTAAAAAGTATTATTTCATTCAAATCAAATATTAAAATATCCTTCAAATATTGATTAATTACTATTTCTCAATAGGTAAGTGGAAATACAATGAGGAAATGGAATTAATTATACTTACAATATTTCTGAAACTATTTTATTTTATTCTTAGATGTATTGTAGAGTCTCATCCTTGCTGGAACCAAAGATTTAGAATATCTGTTAAATAACTTACTGTTTTTTCTATGTAACCAACTTCTAATCTAACTACGTATGTTATTTAGTATTTATTCCTCATTGTAACTGCAAACCTCTTCCCATTCAAGTCCTATCTGAGCAATGAACATCCTTTGACAGAAATGCAAAATACACTGCCATTGCAAGGAGATTAATATTCTAATCTTCATTGTACTCTTTAGGAAACCCAAGCCTGTAACTAATAGGATTTGTGCAAGAGCAACAGTCTTTCTCTTTGATGAACAGTGAACGGATGTTATGGCCATCTTGGACGTTGTATTCGATCTGGTTGCAGTAGAAATTACAGCAAGGGATACTCATTTCTAAGTCATAGACGTACTAATTAGACAGAGTTAGATGTTTGTGGACTCCTCGCTAAATCACGCCTACGTGTGTTTGGTTACCGTATTCGTTGATGAAGACAGAACAAGAGTTGTGGTGGCAACATTTATCAAGTTCTTTCATGTAGATAAATGGTTCTTGGCTTTGATCAGCGTCAATTGATGTAGTGATGGCTATTTCGGTGAGATCGCATCGATTGCAGGAACATTTATTCCCAATTTTAGCAACAGCATACAATATTGGTTAGGAATTGGATAGAATACGTCCGTTTGTATCAGCTTCATATATCCCCAAGACACACTTTGTATTCCAGAAAAACATATTGGAGAAGATAGACAGGTCTTTCATGAACACTCCCTTGACATTATGAAGCTGTTTAACACCTTCGTTGACTATGGATAACGGACGAGTTTAGAAATGATTCAATGGAGATCTTTGAATAACTTTTTTGGGATTATTTTGATTAGTTTCTGTTTGATTGCTATTGAGGTTATCTGTTTCATTCTCGTTCTTTTGATTCTGAAAGTACTTCTTTTTTAAATGATCTTTGATAGACAAAGCCTTCAGGAACATCACGCTCTCAATGTTGATATGATTTCTTGAAAAAGAAGTAGGCATTTTATTAATTCGAAGCAAGGTAGCAGCTAAGATTTGCGTTTTTATAAAGAAGAAGAAGAAGAAGTAGATTAATGAAACTAAATTCCTTTGATAGAAGAAAAAATTTTCTTAAAAAATACAAAACTATTCCAAATCGAGATAATCCAAGTAACACAGCATCTTTCAATGGAAAATTAAAATAAGTTCAGTGAATAGAATTAATTTTCATGATTTGAATATCTTTCAAAGATCTCTATCACAGATTAACTCCAAATATTCAAAGTAAGTCTCCATTTGAAGTCTTGATCTTTATCTAATTAGCACAATTAACAGAGTACTTTTGTTGTTGTTGCTGATGATGATGATGATGATGTTAATACATTGACTATTTTAATAACAATGATTGTTAATTATAAACAAGTTGTTCCCCAAAGTTTTGATTGAAATTAAACATAATATTATTTTGATTATTGATTAAGTGATGCTTTTTTTCTTGTTATTCATCTAATCTACTCTTTCTTTTCTTTGATCTGGGAATCCATAACTTAATTGATGAATTGCAGATAGCTAAGGGATCAATCGAATTCCAAAAAAAGAATGATATTCTTTCAATGGATAATATTCCTATTACTAATTAGTGAATCAGTTCGCGCAATAAAATTACTTCGATCAAATCAAGTATTCCTGCAATAAGTCACTTTGTTTTGTGGAGAATATCTTAAGGATGGAGTGGAAGAGAGAAACAGATTTGCTTATTTAATGCAATGCACTCACCTGCTGCAATAGCAATCACGCTGTGTTTGTTTGTGTAAGTCGTCAATGCAATAATCGTAAAGCAAGTAGACTAGTTTGCAAGGCATGCAGTTCAGTCCATGTAAATCACATGAAAGAACTTGTAAGAATCGATCAGTTCATCGAAGAATCAAGTGATAGACATGATACAGCTATGAAATTACAGGATTTTAGTAGCCTTCAAGACGATTACATAAACAAACCAACTAATATGGATGCTGCAGGCTTTTCAACTGTCAGCTATTTAGATAGTGTAATCATCTAAACTCTGGGATAATAGAAAAGAGAGTTTATCGATACAATGAGTGAAACTGAGAATCGCGTGAATTCTTCTATTAAGCGATACCTCAATCTGAGTTAAGCACACATCAGAACAAAATAGACCGTCTTCAAACTCGATAAGTATAAAGGCCTCAATCTCATGCAATTACCAACCAAAAACCTCCAAATGATCATAGAAGCGTACTGGCAGCAAAACAATGAGAATTCAGAAGATATTCAGCAAATGACACAACAATTACAGCCGAATATCATCAAGATCCTTGAAAACGCAGCTGCGAACATCAAAGGTATGCTGCAAACAGTTGGAGCTGCTATCGACAAAGAAGCAGATGGATTGCTTGCCAGAATTAGAGTATTAGTTGGGAATTACCAAGATGTAAATGATAATACTCTTTCAGTCACTAAATACAAAGAACAGCAGGTAAAGAATATGTCGAAAGAAAAGAAAGAACAAGAGCAAAGAATATCAAAAGAGTAAAAATTATCAGCAAACAGAAGCTAAATGAAAGAAACATAGCAGCAATTATAGTAATAATAGTAATTGGCACTTTAAATTAGCACTAATAAGCCTAGAAGCATCTCGCTGAGTTTACAACCACAATAGCAACATCAGGAGCAGGAGGAACTGTAATAGCAGTAAGAATAATTGCGTATATCAAAGGAAGTATTCGATGGGTTTGTAGATGATCTCCTGAAGCAGAAGGATTATATCCAGACATTGAATTCTAAGATAGAAGAGAAACGAAGTGAAGTAGAGTCCCTGGAGGGAAATAAGCAGGCTCCGTAGAAGCAATCTCACCTTGTTTATACTCGCTAATTAAAGGCTGCTAGGAGCTAGCTGCATAATCTGATCCATGTGTAACTCAGCTAAGAGAAGTCCTTTCAAGCAAACAAAGTCAGACTTGACTCCTAGCTAGCTCACACACTGCAACAGACGCAGATCCCTCCAGAAGAAGTATATCAGTGCTTTGCATCTGAACTATAAGTGGTTGCCTCCGAGCTGTCTTCTTCAAAAGCACACTTGACATAACTCATCAATAAATCACAATATTAGAGATAAGTATCAAGTAGAACACATCCTTATTCGCAGAGAATGCTCTCAGCAGCTTATAGATATTCAAATAAGAATAGTAGTAATCTAGACAGTCCATCTGATGAAGGAGGATGCAAGAGTAGATTGGAGACATCCACAAGTTTCTACCAGTCATCACCCATCAAAATTACTAGCAATCAGCCAATTGCAGGCAAAGCAGGGATTCTAAGGAATTTCCCATTAACAGCAAGAGATTTTTCCACAGAAAAACCACCTGAAACAGCAGGAATTACTACTACAACAGCAACTGTTCTTTCAAGTAAGCAAACTACAACTGCAATTGCTTCTAAGAGTAATCCTTAGGCTGATGCTAAAAACTTAAGTTATCAGAGCAGATCCTTTTCAATTGCTAGGAGACCAAACACTGCTGGGACATCCTTAGAAAGAGCTTCTAATAACGCAAACAATACTGCTGCTGCATTAGCTGCAAAATCATTGATGCAATTCTATCCTTCCCGTTCATGAGAAAATACTAATATATTGGCTGTGAGAGATTCAGATCAACAGATTCTTTCAATGGGATCAATAGTCTTTATAATTGGTAGACTCAAACTTGTAGATTCAATGCACAAAACACACAAAGCAATCATCATAAAACAGTCAAACAAAAACATGAACTATTTGAGCTAACAACCTTAATACTAAGAAAGGTAATCAATTACAGCAGAGATTGATTGATCATAGGATTAGTGCAGATAGAATCACAATAAGATACATTGAAGCCGTGAACATTGTGCTCGAGAGGAATCCTAGTCAAATAGAATCAAAAGATATATAAATAGCAAATTACTTTTAGTGTAAATATACGCATATTTGTACATATTTTAACTTAACTAATCATCCTAATCATTAAATGGAATACCATCGCAGGAAGGGGAGCAGACCTTGATGTCCTTGAAAAAGCTTGTTGAGGAAGGCTTAAGGTTGTAGACTCTGACTGCATCAATGTTAGGAACATCAGAGAAGTAGAAATCCACGTCAGTTTTGTGCGTTTTGTTCAGATACACTGATGCTTGCTGGCTGTCCCAGTCTAAGAATATGTCACACTTGTATGCAATTAACAGGGAGAGAGTAAGAGACAAGAAGAACATTTTAGAATTAGGCAATACGAATTAATTAGTTTAGACGATTTACTCTGGTCCAGGTAGGGACAGTGTGGTCTGATTTGCCCTCAATGGTGGAATTGTAGAAGTCGACCATTTGATTATCATTGACTCTGACAAACCCTGCATTGCCGCAACGGAAGAGCACCACTGTCTTGTTCAACTTAGTTCAACAAACAAAAATGTGTTTGGTGCTAATGAATGTGCTGCAGTTGTGCTAGGTTGTATTTGGTTACAGCTGTGTTGAGTAAACGCAGATTGGTGTCTTCAGTCTCTACGTCTGTGGAGTAGAATGAGAACATCAAGTGTGCTGGCTTGATGTTCGAGCCGAATTTATATGTTAGGTGGTGTTTCAGGAAAGCTAGTTCTGCAGCGGATGTCTTAATAATCTTGAGGACATCTTCGGAATTGATTGTCACTGAGGTGAATGTCACTTCAGCTGAGACTTCATCTTCCTCCCAATGAGCGAGATTTGCAGACGAGAATGTGCCTTCTCCGCTTAAGTAGTCTGTGAAATAGGACAAAACAAAAACAAGTTAACTTCAGGGAGATGACAACAATTAATGGATGGATTGATGAATAATGCAGTTTCAAAAGAAGGAGAACTTGTTAAAGTTGATCCTGATAATAGTGATAACTTGTTGTTATACCAGTGCCTAATGATACTGCAGTGGGTAATCCCGCAAGGCAAGCTAAAGCTAACAATAAATATGTCATTCTGGCTGTAAAGAATGCTGATGAGCGCTCTTTGACATTCATGATTAATATCGCTACTTCTGATTATTGTGTTGCTCTGTCTGCAAATTAAATATTGTTTTAATCGAGGTCGAGCTGAAACTGAATATGAGTTTGTTCTGATCGTTTGTTTTCAGGAGAAACCTGCAAAACTTTAAGTGGTTTTGAAATATATTTGGATAAGATGCTATTTCTTTGGGGAGGATAAGTTGTTTGAAGAAAGAGAGAGAGAGGCACTAGTCCTTTTGTAGAGCTGGTTTTGTTATTTAAAAAAGTTTTCAAGAAATATATGTGTTAGAATTAGAGATAGAGACACTGGATTAGTTAAGAGTGGGTAGAAAGTAGAGAAGCAACATAATTAGTGAATTTATCTAGAAGATATTGGGAAATCTTAAATTTCAATCAGATATGGGGTATTTAAGCGTAGGAATAATTTAGAAATCAAGAAGAAATACAGGAGAAGAAGAGATGGGTATGAATGGTAAGTAGTTTATCAGCTGCGTTTGTAATATAATAATTGCATATCAAATAAGAAAAATAATTAATTCAAAGAGACAAATCAACAAACATGAAAAAAGTCATTTCGGCATTGCTTCTTGTTGCTCTCTGCAGCTGCGCAATCCTTCCGGATGTCCTCAGAGAAGCAGAATACACTGAAGAGACTCTCATCAACGGTTTCAGGTAGTTCACCAAGGAGCTGGAGACTCACTACGACACTGTGCTTATTTCTGGCTACAAGACCCTTTTCGAAGACCCTTCTCTGTATGCTAGTTTCCTTAAGAGAATCACGTCTTTCACCTAAAAAGACAAGGAGGAAGTTTTCATTTCCTGTTCTTAAGGCCAGAAGCCAGGATTCTTCAAGTTCGTTGAATAATAGGCAGGAGTTGTTGGTCCAAACGGATCAGAGTCCATCACACTCCCCTAGGCTGATGATGACTGCTTCAATTCAGTAAGACTCACTTTAAATGATTAAACTGATTTCTGCCCAGAAAGGACACAGAAAGAGAGAGGGAAGGAAGGAATTTAGTTACTACTATTTTAGGACCATATGAAGTATGTGGGGATGATGTTTCCTTGGCTAGCATTTTCTTTTGAAGGTCGAAATGAGACATTTCAAATCCAAAGCCAAAACTATTGATTGATGGGATTGAATGATAAAAGAGCCCTAGGGGGAGGAGGGGATGGAACCCAAAACCTTGAATTTTTGAGAGGAATTAATTCATGTTAGATTGATTCGCTGGTCCCCAACCAACGAAGCATGACATAACTGCGTGCGATTCATCCTTTTTATTTCATCTGTTCTGAAAAGCTGCAAATTGATGATTTAATTCTTCCCACTTGATAATAAAAGAATTATTGTATCCTTTCCCCATTCCATCGGGGATCTTTAATCATCACGAATGTTCTTCACAGTTGATTACATTCGCTTCAAAATTGATTTTTAAAGCTAATTGCAATCTAATCTGAGTTTACACTCTCAAATACAACAATTACTAATCCCTATTTAAATCTTTTCAGGTTGCAGTTCAATACACCAAAATCAGTGACAAGAGTATTGAAATCATCTTGACACCCTCCGATTACAGATCAGGTGTCAAAAAATGCAAAGAATTCTACACCGTTGCTTCCACTCAGAACTTCCACTCCGTGACTCTTGGCAAACCGAACAAGCCCCACAAATGGACTCTCAAGAACCTAAGCAGCTCTTAGATCCAATCCATCTAAACTTTCGGATTGCGCATCTTCAGAACATGCGATAAATTCAGCAATCTTCTCCCGGATATTGCGATGACAGTAGCTCTCTTCGCTGGTGGTTTCGGAGACAATCCAGACATTCCTATCTTCGGATCTAAGCCCACTTGGTGGCAAGAATTCATGAACCCTATCTTCATCAAACAAGGTAAGAAAGAATGAGAAAGACACAAAGAAGGAGTTGGATATTGAAGATTTACTAGTTTAAAAATTATGGAATGCTCTTGTTAAAGTAAGTAACCTGCTGCAATAAGCGTGAACCTAATAATTTGATTATGGAGAAAAGAGTATTCCTAATTCAGAAATAATCAGTTAAAGCGGGAAGGGCAAATCTTTGATATTTTGTATTAATCAAGCTGCTCAAATATGTTTCAGCTTCTAACTTGGCCTTATTTAGATTGTCTTAAATGTTCTTTATCAAAAAGGAAACGGATATCAATGGGCTCGTCGAGAAGATACTTTCATCGATTTGGATGACACTGAAGTGCATCCAGGTGATTTCTTGATCATCACTCGTATGGATGGCTTAGATTAGATCATCTAATGGGGAACTGGCTCTAGAAGCGGACACTCAGTGACTCTCCTTGACATTGATGGTGAAATGTACGCAGTTGAAAGCCAAGATGCTTGGTACTGGCCTAAACATAACATCCAGAGAAATAAATGGTCAGACTGGAAACAGTACGCCCAGAACGCTGGATTCAATGTTGCCTTGCTGCCTTTGAGAGAAGAAATCAGAGCTAAGTTTAATAACACTGCAGCTCTCGAGTGGTTCAAGACTGTCGAAAATGTGCCTTATGGTTACCACAACTTCATTTTCGGCTGGATTGACACACCCAATGCCAATCTCCCAGCTGTCCTTGATATCAACTTCCTGTTTACTGTCTTCGCACTCATCGACAAGTACATTCCCGCTGTGACCACGAGTTTAGTGGGTGAGGCCCTCAATAAGAGACTGAACACTACAGGACTTAATCTCGAACAACTCTACCAAGTCATGTACTCCCGCAATCAGACCGTGGGATAAGTCTTCGCCATTCCTGAATAAGACTCTTGGGTGTATTCAGATGGTCCATCAATGGTCTGTTCCTCCTTCGTTGCTGCCATCTGGAAGGCTGGTGGACTCTACAACGGACTCACAATTCAGGTAATGATTTATTTTAACTTCAACCAGATAAATAATTGACTGTATTCTTTTAGGCCACTGAGTTCACTCCTCGTGATGTCTACTAGACGAATTTCTTCGACTTGAACTACAAGAAGCCAGAGAAGTGCAAAGACACCACCTTACCCTACTGCCAGATCATGGGAAAATTCAGAATGGATGTGACCTCCGACGGGTACAGCACCATCAACCCTTACAACCACATGTTCGAGAAATGCCCTTCTATGCCTCCTCTCTACTTGAGAACAGCGAAGTGCTGAGAAGATAGGCTTAAATATATAAGATGAAAGGGCTCTGATTAATCATTATGTTTGAAAGCTACAAGTCTTTACTATTCTGATTTTTAAACCTGTTCTTAATAGGAGTGATCCTGAATTTACATGTTTGCAATTGGATTAACAATACAGTAGAAATATACTAAACTTAACGTATGTTTGATATGCCTATTATGAAGCTATCTTAATCGCTTTAGAACTCTTCTTGATTTGTTGTTTCACAGCTCAAAAGAAAATGATCATTAAAACTTCAATTTGAGTTTTTGCTGCTGCTTTCTTATTTCAAAAGCAAATCAATCATTTCTTTCCCTTTTTTTGAAAACCTACTGAAATCGCTTATGCTCACTCAAGTGGGTCTATTTCAATCCAAACAGTATCATTACCATCATCACTATTTACTATTACCTTGACCAACAGATTGCTTTGAACAGCACTTCTTGATTAAAATCTGAGTTTTTTGTTAAGACTGCTTTCTTTTTTACAGCTCCCACAAACACAGGCAGAGCTGCTGATTCTCAAATAAATAACATTATCTTCTTAGCAGTTCTAGTTTTAAAGGCAATCACTTAAACAATAAAGGGACAAAGCGAAGAAGGATTATTAATTTACAGTAAAAACAACTGTTTTGTTTTAAGACTGCCTTATTTCAGGCTTAGATTGTTTGCACCTCGAAACGTAGTGTTTTGGTGAGACTGAGCTAGACTCCAAATAAACAAATAAAGTTATTTCTCGCAATTGATTGGGTGCTTTTTAGAGTACTACTTTAATTCCCTCCAAAAAGCAACAAAGACAGACTTACTTCAACTAGCCAAACACATTCACAATAGAATCTGAACCAATTCAAATCTAGCATGAAGTCATACTTCAAGGAAATCAAATCAATCAATCAATCCAACTCCCTGAAATAAGCCTAGTCCTTGCTTCTAAACTCTTCTAACGTAATCGACTCCAACTCCTTCAACTCTCCGTCGTCAGCCAAAGCACATCAGTCTGAGAGAGTTAAAACAGATCCATATGACACATCCCTAAAATAGCAGCCAGCTAATACCTGGAGAGGTATGTCCTTCAATGTCCCATCGAAGCTGATTAAAGTGCCTGAATTTGTTGGGTTTTCACGGACGAAAAAGAATGATGGACAAGTGATTTTAACCCAGCGAAGTGATAACACCAGGGCATCTACTGCTTCCTCATTCTCAGCCAGGATTAGCTCTCCTCGATTCACCAACTTTCCTACCCCGATTTAAGCAGCAGACAGCGAAGGACATAACAACAACATACCCTCGTTAACATAGAGAACAAACTATCAACCATCCGTTCCCTCTTCGACAAAGTCTTAGCATTCAAACTACTCGAAACAGTCCATAAACTCAATCAATACTTAGCAAGGTGCCAGCAAAGAATACCTGCATCATAATATTCAAAGGTAAGTCTCAATGAAAAGCAAGCATACAGACACCACTTCTGAATAGCTTGGACTGGAAAGCTCAAAAGAAAGCTATTTTCCAATCACAAGAGGCTTCTAAGCCAAGGAAATAAGCAATAAGAACATCATAAAGGAAGCAGCTTTTCGTTCTAAAAGTGCTTTGAATACTCCTGATTAAGTGAACTCTCCAAAAGCATAGTAATTGCAAAGCGATATAGAGCTGCATTCCTTTATGAAGAGCCAAATGCTGCATTAGTGTTGCGTGAACGCTTCACAAGAAATGAACAATGAGAAACAGACTGCTGATCATATGAATGCAAGTCAAACTGAAAAGAGTCAGATCAATAAAAGTAGCCAACAAGATCAATTAAGAGGCTCTACAAAGCATGAATACAAGTAGTCTAATGACCAGAGTGAGTATTTCTCCCAAAACAGTGCTTAGCAGGAACTCATTAGCTCCTAGTAAAGTCACCGCATGTATTGCAACCGTATGTACAAGATATAAAAGGCAGCAGTCTCTGCTTATTTAAAAGGTGCCGGCGTAGAAAACAAAGTAATCGACTGTCATCTAGAGATCGTCGATCCTCTCGCCTCATACATTCAGCAGAAGAAAAGGGACTAGCACATGCAACAGCTTAAGCTTTAGGCTAATTTTCCTACCAAGAACTCTCTCTCCTCTCCTTTGATTTCATCAGATCATCCAATTATTTCACATGAACAACTAGTCAAGGCATAACTTGCTAGCAACTCAATGCCGAAAGGATGTTTGAAAGTAAATAGATACACCAACAAGCCATAATAATAATAATAGTTGCATGCTAATAGTAAAGATAATTCTTTATCGCAACAACTCTAATCATCTCAGTAGCTGTCAAGTAAAATGCAAAATAAGATATCAGAAATAATGGCAACACAAACGCACGAGCAGGCGAAGTAAAGTGGAACACCGGCCGCGTTCTGGCAGTCCTTTTTGAAGGGAGAGAAGGATTACTTTTTAAAACTAGGCTAGCTGCAGCAAGTCGGATTCGAAAGCTTCGAGAAGAGTATCGAGAGTATGCATAAATTTCACTACGATTATCTTTCCAACCCGGAGGCTCAGTTTCTCTCCTGTAACGATCTCAATACATCGAAGTCTGTTCAAGTACTCCAGTAGTTCCAAAAGCAGCTAAAGAAACATCTTTAAGAAGAAGAAGAAGAAGAAGCAGCAGCTATGTAGCTTACCAACAAGAGAAACAACGAAATCATTCGCCGGAAAAACAAACGTAGCTGTTCTACCTACAATAGAACCTCAGACAACAACAACAACAACAACAACAACAACAACAACAACAACAACAACAACAACAACAACAGGAGTACCCTCTCTCGCTAATCGAGTAAACTCTCTTAGCGACGCAACTCAACAGAAATTGAACCCAAAGAGTACTAGCAGCAGGCTTAGTTACAATCTCCTTAACGAACCTTCACTCATAGTCTTTTCAGATAAGCTCATAATAACAATAATAGCAGTAATCTTCATCGGTCGAACAGCTCAAATGTCTGTGAGTCATCATAGCAGACACCAAAAAGACAAGGATACCTTCCTGACAGCTGGAAAGAGTAGTAACACAGAGAGATACCTCAGACAGATAGAATATAATGTATCTCCAGCATGGAGCACTCAAACGACAACTCAATACTAAAAGATCATCCTCATCAAGCTAAATAGCAATAGTCTTTGTAAAAGTCAGCATCTTCAAGAAAGATAGCATTCAACCTCCAAAAGGAACTAGTGCAGGAAGAAGAACAGCAATAAGATATTCATGCTAAGGATACTAACTGCACTGTGTTGGCTTGCTCATTGCAATGCCCTTCTCCTAAGAAATACCAAAGCAAAAACAGACATAAGTTTGAGAAGATGCTACATCAGTTTGAGTCCAGAGAGAATATGAAAAATAGGATAGTCCAAGGAGAAAGAGCGATGCAATAAGACTTTGAGGAGTCAATAGATCATATGGAAAGAGCGGTCTAGGAAATGGAAGATAACTTCCAAGTTCTAGCGAGCATCTAGCCACTTAGCTAAGCTGAGAGAGAGTGCTTTACATTCGCCAGGAATAATAACTTCGCTGAACTCCAAGCGTACATCAAGGCCAACAGACACATCGTTTCTCTAAGAGACGAGACAGGAAAGACGCTATTACATTGGGCTGCACTCAGAGGTAACTTAGAGGTTGCTGATTTGCTCTGTAAGTCAAAGGCTCAACTCAATGCAGTCGATTCCGCTTAAAAGAAACCCAAAGACCTAGCTCTACAGTAAGGGTGCTCTTCAACGTACAGTCTTCTAGTCAAAGAAGAGAGGTTTCTTTAAAGAACTAGTAGCAGAAGGCTATTATCTTAACCGAGTGGCATTAGTTCAGGCGCTAATAGCAATCATTGAGATAGGGAAGTGGCAGTTGCATTATTAATGTGTTTTATGGTTAGTTTGAGTGAATTAAGGGGGGAATGTTTTTAGATTGGTGAGAAAAACTATGATTTCATCTGTTCTTTGCTCGTCTAGATTGAATCCTTAAAAGAAATAAAGGCTGGAAAGAAGCAAGCCAGATGGAGAGAGAGAATAACAGATCAAAACAACACAAATAGATTCTTCTACTTCTTCTTTTTCAGATGTATCCATATTGTATTTACTTTTACGATGACGATGATTCATTTGCATTCATATTCTAACATACATCGTTTATCAAACACACATACATACATGTATCATCATAACATCTGCTAGATTCTGCAATAACATCTTACTTCTCTGATCTACTCCTCTCATCTATTGTTGGTGATATCCTTCAATGGCAACAAGATACCATTCCAGCTGCTAGAAATTGGCTTCGGCCTTAGTCTGCCTGGGATATACACCTTCACAAATTGGTTGCTGTTGCCTCGCGAGTGCACACAATCAAACACTGCCTAGTTCTCATCGCACATCAGCACATTCTGGGCATGCCCAGAATAAGAATAAGAAGAAGAAGCAAGTGAAGATGTAGTCAGCTCTACAACTCTTTAGATTTTGATATCCACTGCTCCTGTTACCCTGATTGCTGTTGTTTCACCTGGGGTTCGCTGATGTTATTGCTTTGAGCCATCCCCTGCTGGGAATGTCACTTCGAGCAAATCTACTTGCTTATTGCTTTCATTATAATTAGCCAGCAACAATACCTCTTTCTCTGAAGAGGTATGATTGCTATCCTGTTGCGATGAATGCTGTAAACAGCTCGCATGACTACGGTATTGTTACTACTAGCATTGCTTTAATTAATCTGGCTTGCAGAGCCTCTTATGAAGATTATTTTCTCTTACTTTCAATCTACTTTCTTCTTCTTCTTCTGTTTCTTATTAGTGGCTGATTTCTACCTTTAGTTTTTATTACTATTTTTCAGGTCTATTTCTGTTGGCAAGGTTGTTGTTTTTGATATTTTGTAGGACTCCGACACTTCTCAGCTTAAGTACTCTTAAGGTCTCTAATTGTCGTTCTGAAGGCTTGTACTAAAGCACTGCTATTTGATTCTTGGCCTCGATGCTAACAACAAAGAAATTGGACTTAAGTACAACGAACTAGCTGACTTTACTGTGCAACTGCGCTATGAAAGCACATGATGGAGAGTTTAAATCAAACAGTCGCAGATAGCCTTTTTCTGAAGACATGAAGAAATTAACAAAGGTGTCTGCTGAATTGCGCTGAGTGACTGACTTTAACACTTGACCTTGGAAGATGCCCCTCGGCAAGTAGGCTTGCAACAGACTTACCTTTCGGATGGTGGTCTTCCGCTTAAAATCAAACTCAACTACCTTATCTCTTTCAATCAGAAGGAGTTTGTTGAGCTGATATATCAACAAATCGTAAATGTCTTCTACAAATATGTTCCTGGATACCATTTTCAACTAATTTGGAAGCAACTGCAAGACAGTTACTAAGCATCTGCCACCGTCCTCTTGAATCAGCAGGGCAATACTCCCTCGAACATTATCGTCGACCTTGAGAATATTTCCATTTCGCAGCAAGTCAATTTTGAGCTCAACACCTTCATCCTCCTTCTGGTCTCTCAATACTGCGACTCCATCCCAGCCTATCCTGAGAACTCCTCCAATCTTACTTAAGTATCGCTTGTACATTGCCTTCTTGAAATTAATTGCTACTTTTTGCAGTTTGAATATTTTCAAATCTTGTGGCTTGTAATTAATAAACTCGATTTGTCCGCCAACTTGCAAACGCTCTGAATTCATGCATCAGGCTCTGTAATCTTGATTGATTGATCTGAAATCACTGACTCTTGGAAAATATGCGAAATCAGTGTATTATTGACAATTTAATTGAAATGCTTGCTCCTTATTGATAGCTATTTCATTATGATGAGTGGGTAGGAATTATCACGGCAAAATTAACAACAACTGGGAGATCGGTTCGACTAGGAGATGCTCTTTCAACACAAAATAATATAAATATTTGGAGGGAGGCTGTTGATCTTATTGTTAGGACCATTTGCTTTTGAAGAGAGTATCCTGCACTTAATAGAAGGATAGTTTGAATTAATTTCACTCAGGGCTTAGAGATATTCTTAGATCAGATTTGTGCACCTTGAGCAATAGTTACCACATTCAATTTTCTTTTATTTTTGAATAAAACAATTGAATAAAGTCTCTCAAAATAGTAGAATTTGAGTTTTGCCTAATCAGCTAGTCTAAATACTTAGCTTTCCTTCCACCCAACAACTTCTTAGATTTGTTAGGATAATGTTTTGTCCTGTTGGTATGATTGATTGATTGATTTTGCTGTTTGGGGACAAAACTATTCCAATTAAAAACCACAGAAATAAATCAAGTCTTATTCAATCAAGCACACACAACAAGCATAGCCACACATTAATGGAGACTGAGACAATCTTGCAGCAGCTGTACAGCTTCGCAGAATCGA